>JGI24702J35022_10002694_pt1 | contig 10774 bp, 1 predicted proteins | sample TergutTh196P4_FD_35022 | JGI IMG/M metagenome (IMG submission 35022)
ATCTGGTAGAAGTATAAGCCAGTACTCACATTTTTTTCGTTGTGGTCGGTTCCGTTCCATAACACAGAATGGTGTCCGGTCGTCAGAGTTTCATGGAGCAAGGTTTTAACTAATTGTCCCTTAATATTATAAATTTCAATTTGCACCAGAGATTCTTGTGCGAGATCGAAAACAATTGTTGTGCTCGGATTGAAGGGATTCGGATAATTTCCCACAAGAGAAGTGTGGAGTTTTAAAAATGGATTATCTACTTCATTTACTCCAGTTATAATTTCCACATCATCAAGGAACAATTGAAATAGATTAGTAGACGAATGATGGCGGAAAGCTAGATAAACCGTATTTTGGGTATAAGACGAGAGATCAACTTCTTTAGTTTCCCATTGTACACTTTGTGCGGTAAGAGTATCTGTATATACTGTTACAAAGTCTGTTAGATTATTGGTTGATGTGGAAACTAAAATAGAGTAGACCTCGCGGAAAAAGATTGGGCTATTATTACTAACCGCGTAGCGAACTGAGGCGCGGGCATAGTTATTTAAATTAATGGCAGGAGTAATGAGGTAGTTGTCGGGAGTTAAAGCTCCAGTCGTAATCCAAGATGCACTAGTTGCCGAAGCGATCCCCGAATTAGCTTTGGTCTCGGTTCGGTACCATTGATAGCTATCTCCATCAGCATCGTTAAGTAACCAACCCGGAGGTGGAAAATCGATACTTTCAAAACTTGTATTGAAGATTGCATTGAAATACATTAAATTTGCTTCTAAGTGCACGACATCATCATTAATTTCAAGATTATTAAGTAGGTAGGTGGAATAACTATCTCTATTGATCGATAAATTATAATTTCCTTTGCGGACCACTTCAAAATCAAAATTATTGCTTGTTAAACGAAGGGTATATATTTCACCAGGAACACTATTACTACTCAAAATAACAACAGTTTCGGTTATGGGTAGATATGTTGCTTCAGGATAAATTGTGATATTTACCAAACTCGCGGGGAAGTGTTCAACTTCATTGGAAAAAGCAGGGGCTGACTCTTGTTCATTATTATAAACTGCAATTAAAGCATAGCGGTAAAAACCATCAGGTTGAAGTTTCCAAGTTTGATCAACAAATAATGTTTGATTGTGATCGGTAGTTAATGTTTCCCATAAAGCAGGGGTTCCCATGTTGGAAGATAAAGTACGATACACCTTATATGTCTCAACAAATCTGTTGGATAGTAACCGTGGCAAGAAAAATGATTGCTGATAATTATTATCCTCTTTGGAAATCAATACTTGATCGCGTGGGAAAGCCATCCTAGATTGTTGAGCCATTGGGGCTTGCACATCATTGTCTAAGAGTAAAAAATTGGGCTCACTGAGAGATGGTTTGCTCATAACTTGGATTAGCCATTTTCCTGCTTCCTTTCCCCATACATCATTGATTGAAAGGTAACGACCATCAACCAAGACAAAACTGTTTTTATTTGATAACCCTTCATTTTGAGGAGAGAATCCTAGCAAATAATCTGAATTTTCTTCAACTTGGATTCCGATCCAAATATCTGTATTGGCTGGTATTGGCACTGGTTGTAAGATGGCAATTTCGTTCCACTGCTTAGGTTGTAATTCATGCGGTGAAATTTGTTGACTAAATAATAAGTTTTCGTCAAGTTCAAGACTACCAATATCTCCCTGATAGATTTTTAAAGTATGAGCAAAATTTTGTTCATCATGTAAATAAAAGGCAACATTAGTTATTTCCTTATTAGCTGCTCCCCAAGTTATTAGTTGTTCTGGGGTAAACCGTTGTCTAATTTCTAAGCCTTTTGAAGCTGAAAAAAGTTGGTTTTTTTCAGCAATTTCCATCCCCTTAGCCCCGCTCCATGATTGTTGGTTTCCAGAGGGGGAGTTCCAGCTTAACAGAAGATTTTCGGCTGTTGGACGAGCAAACACATTCAAAGGAGGGTCAATTTTTTCTGTAAGAATCATTGGTTCTAGCATGAGAGGTAAGATTCCTACTTGAATATTTGAATTTGTATATGTTTGGTAGCCTTGGTGAGTAATAGTTATGGTATAAGTATTATCACCATACACATCCATCAGTGAAAACCGGCCGTCCGTCCAACTAGTTGTTTGATAATCTTGATATCCTACCAAAGAAACAGTAGCGTCGCTGAGCCCGCCCCATGTGTCCGAGGCTAATACTTGCCCGTTAATCGTTACTTTGGGGATTGGTGATAAGGTAATATTCATGACATTATCGATATTTGGTTCAATCTCTATATTATTGAAGAAAGGAAAATAGCCAAAGTGGTTGACTTTTATCTCTATATTACCTTCCACTAAGATTTGAAAATTATAATGTCCGGTCTCATCTGTAGTGGCTTTCCTATTCATTCCCAGAATTTCTACTTCCACTCCTGCCATGGGTTCAGCATTAGAATTTTGGATAATCCCGGTTAAATTACCAATGCCTCCGGTATTGATCAGGAATATTGTGTTAGGAGTTCTATTTAATGCTGCTCCGCTAGGATAAAAATCTTCGGGATTGAAAGCATTATTATTATCTGCCGCAGCTTGAATAGAACGGTAAGCCGTGCTTACCTCTAGGGTGTAGCGAAAAGAATTGCTAACATTCCAATTGTTTGGAGATGCATTATCATTGAACCGGTGGATCATTAACACTAAATTATCGGCATCATAAATAAAGGGAGTTTGTAAATCTATACCTACATTATAACTACCAGCTTCATAGACAGGTAATTTTCCTTCATAAACTAGAGTAAAATTGTTAAAAGGAACCCATGTGTTTACTCCGCTGGCAAAACTAGCCGCCGATGTTTTACCTAAATAAATACGGAGGGGGGGAGAATCTGTAGAAATATCACCAAAACCGTTAAAGAAAAAAATTAGTTTAGTTATAACTCCATATTGGTTAAGACTATTAGCATGGTAAATTGTTTGCGTTAAGCTATTACGATTATTATAATTGATTGGTAGTTGATTGCCATAAAGGAGTGAATTTTCGTCACCCATATATTTTACGACGGTGCCAAAGGGTAGAATATCTACTTGGAGGCTTGTAGTAGCATTATTATCTGGAAATTCATCGGCGGAAAAGTTTAGATAGCCATAAACTTTTTTTGAGCCCATCGCCGTAGGAGTCCAGACAAGAGTTACAGTTTGTGTCTCGGTGGAATTTATTGCCACTCCTGGTACAGAGACTAAAACTAGGTCGGTATCAGTTTCGCGCAGCTCAATAGAATAATTCATTTGATAAATGCTTAAGTGTCCTTCATTGAAGATATTAATGGAATATGTAGATGGGGTATTCGCATTAATCATGTTGGATCCATTTAAGCTAATCGCTTTTAAATCATGATTAATTGGTATTATTTGCGGAGAAATGTTGGTTGTTTCGTCGGGAAGAATGACAATGTTATTGATTGTTTGCTGGTGATACATGTATTTAGATAATTCCAGGGTATAATTACCAATTGGTACAAAGGGAATCGAAAAGGCACCAGAAGTATTGGTATAAACATTGCGGTTTAATCCAATTATTTTCACTAATACATTACTAATCGGGTTAGAATTATAACTAACAATACCAGCTAGAGTTCCGCGTGAAGGTAGATCCCCTTCGAGAAAGGGTGGTTGAGTGAGTAAAAGAGCTGTATTATTTCCCAGAGAAGAAGCACCAGGGCGATAAACATTATTAAAGACATAAGTTAAGCCATGATCAGTGGTGTGGTCTTGCATACCAATTGTGATATAGTTAAAAGGTCCCGTCGAGGTTCCAGCTACCCCGGCATTAAATGTTTTATATTGAAATTTGATGGGACTATCACCAAGAACAGTCGGATAAAAGGCAGGATCATAGATTATGGCTTGGAAAGTTACTGCCGAACCAGTAGCTAAGGTTTGATGGCTTGGATAGGAAGTAACTAATTTAACTTCATCCCATTGGACGATAAAGGTATGTTCTGAAGAGTCGTAGTAAGTATAAACTCCTCCTCCGTGGCTACCTCCCACCACTAAATCTGTCCAATAAACGGCTACCATCCCCTTAGGGGCAATGGGCGTTGGTAAAAGCAGATTACGGTATTCTTTCACATTAGTTGAACCAAAACTAAACCAACCATTGGAACAAATAGTTATTTGATCATATGTTTCTCCGTAATAATTCGCCGTAAAGGGTAAAGGAATGTGCTTAGAATCTTCCTCGGATATGGCATCAACATCGTACATCCCGATGTTCGTTCCAATATATTTGATCTCTTGCCAATCATAAACTGGAGGTTCATAAATGGTAGAATCGTTCCAGTCTAGAATAATATAACCATAATCATCTGGACCATTTGGATCTGAAGTATTTTTTATCCCCGCTATGAGATTAATGGGGATAGTTTGTTGAAAACCTTGCGGATTGCTAATCAATATTTCGCCAGCTAATTTCATGCCTGGAATAGTTTCTGTGGAGATAGAGATCCGAAATTTTTCGTTTTGGTGATTAATACTTTGCCCAACATTCAAAGTTCCTAGATTCGCCACAGAGTCGATTACTGTATAAAGAACAGTTTTACTTTTCAGTTTTAAACTAATATTGTTTATTATTTGAGATCCAATATTTTGGAGAGTAAAATATATTTCACTATTGTCAGAGATGTTTACATAAGACAGGTTATTGGGATAATGAGTATTAGTAATTGCTAAATTAGCCCCCTGAATAGTTGGCAAAAGGTAGGAAATCCAACTATTTGTCCCACTAGAAATAGTAATGGTCAAGGGTAAAATTTCTTGATCAACCGCTAGTGGCGAAACAAGAAAGTTAAAGGCATTGTTATATGTTTGAATTCCTTCAGGTCCAATTGTTCCCAATAAGGTATTATTGGTAGTAATCAAAGCATAATCACTCTCGGAACTGATTGTTGCCGTTAAATTAGTTATTGAACTAGCAGTAAAATTTTTAATTTCCAAACCCAAGGAAATATTTTCGCCTTGGGCAACAAAATTTGTATTCTGGGTATTGATAGTATAGCCCAGAACTGCGACATTTGGTTGAGTAGAAAAACTGATTTCTTGCAAGTAGGGAACATATCCAGGACGAGAAATAGTACAGACGAGAGTGCCTGTTTGGTTAGGATCTAAGCTTAGAATCACTATTCCTTGTTCATTGGAATAAGCTTTTGTAATATAGGTTCCCGTGCTGTTACGAATTGTAACCCAAGCATCAGCAACACTAGCATTAAATTGGTCCCGCACTTCCAAACGGAGACCCTGTGTTCCAAAAGGAATTGTGGAAGGAATGTTCGTATTAAAGGAGTTTGGTTTTGATTTATAAACTGATAAAGTGGGGTCCCCAAAAAAACTCAAAAAGAAAGAGTGGTAGTATGCTTGGTTTTGCTGGTGGCTATACGCTTGTTGTTGATAAATTTTGGCATAAAGATTAGTCATTCCCATATTAGGCATATTAAAATGGTATAATCCATTATAAATAGCAGAACTCAAGACATTATTATAGGCTGTATGAGTTGCACTAGCCGACATACCGGTAGCCATTATTGCCCCTGCATGAGCATTGGTGGAAGTAACTCTTTTTACAGCTGCTTCGCAAGGACTATTATCGTTCCAAGGTGCTGTTCCACAAGTAATCCACACACAGTTGTTTAATTTATCAATATTGTTTACTTGGTTGACATTGCTTGCAGAAAAACCATTCATTAAATAATAACCCCGATAATGGAAATTTACTCCTCCAACATTGAATTCAGTAACCATTGTCGTGGGACTAATTCCATTGCCATAAACTTCTTTAAATAAATGTTGAGGGTCATAATTTTGAATCGTTTCTTTGATATTACGGTTCGTGATCACAGTTGAAATACCTGATCCGCTATAAGATGATGAACTCCAATCTCCAATGAGTAAGCTATAATTTAACCAGTCTTCACCAGCAATAAAGGGTTGTCTTTCATAGCGGAAAATTTTATTGATTAAGTTTGTTAGTTGATTTAAATTTTCTGCAGGTAACCTGCCAATAAAGACATCACCGAGTTGATCATTACCTTCAAGGAAACTATATGGGTAATCACCATATACAGAACTAGAAACTTCGGGAAGGGAGTAGGCTGGAACAAGATAACTGCTTGAGGAACGCATATTTCCAACGAATAAAACATATTCTGGAGGATTTTCCCAAGTGTTGTAGGCGTTTTGGATATAGTTTTTAATCTGAGTTGTACTATTTCCAATTGTGGTAACACCCGCAGTATTAACCAAAAAACCAGTCTGTTTTCGCCACACCACATACTGGTCAAAAATAGGGTTTGTGTTAGCATTACCTCCATAGATAATGAGTAACGAAGGTTCTTGATATATTGGGTTTACAAGTCTGATTTCTTCATAATTGACAAATAAACTTTCATAAAGTTTTTCAAAAGAACGGGAAATTTTGGGACGCAAGCTATAAGGATTATCAATTGTAGAATTATTATCCCCTTGGTTATAGTTTAGTACTAACCTAATTTCTTCTGTGATTTCTAAATTTTGGTCAAGGGCATGAAAACGAAAAGGATAAAAATTAACTGTGATAAATTGGTAATCACGGACCGTTTGCACTTCAGTTATATGATAGTTGCTTGCGGGATAAATAAGATTGGTATTGGTAAATTGAGTATTTGTTCCCTCGGAGGAGGTATGAACTTGATAAATTTCTTCGGCCATCACTAAATTCGGGTGTTGGGCTTGTAAGTTTTGAGTGGGGAAAATACTAATTTGCTCTATAAATGAACTTGAACCAATTGATACCTCACCAATTATGACCGTACTATTGCGGGGGATCACTACCGAAGTAGACCAGAAAGGTAATTCAGGGTGTCCTTCCAAAGGCATGAGTTGGGCATGTTCCGCTTCGATAATGGAAAAAATTTGGTCTTCACAACTTATTTCTTGAATATTATAGCTTGGAAGACGAAAAACAAGCTCGGTTTGCTGTGGGGAAAGGCTGTGCCATTGGATAGGCTGTTCTTGGCTGAGCGCTGATAAACTAAAAAAGATACTATAAATAAATAAAAATAAAACCATTAAATTTTTCATAAAATTCTCCTTCGAAAAATATGATGTAAACTATTTAAAACCCCTATCTATGTCAAGTAAAAATTACCCAGAAGAAAAAAAAAATCAAGAAAAAAAAAGACGGAGGCTTGGCTCCGTCGATATTTTTTTATAAGGATGGTACTATGAGTTATTTAATCAACATCATTCTCTTAGTTGCTGAGTAGCCATCTGTTTTCATACGGTAAAAATACATACCACTAGAAACTCCTTGACCTTTATCGTCTGTACCATTCCAAATAACTTGGCGATTCCCGGCTTCAACTGGCCCATTCACGAGAGTTTTCACTTTTTGACCTTTAACATTAAAAACTTCTAGAACAACAATAGATTTTTCTTTCACAGAGTATGTAATAGTTGTTTCAGGGTTAAAAGGATTGGGATAATTACCTTGTAGAGCATTATTCAAAGAAATAGTAGGATCATCAACCGTCCCAACTCCTGTTTGCACAGAAACATCATCGATTCTGATGTTTCCTTTATGGAAGCTATCAAAATGCCGAAAAGCAACAAAGATTTGCTCGCCAATGAAGCTGGTTAGATCAATAGATTTTAAGGTCCAAGCAGCAGTATCTAAGGTTACAGCTGGACTAAGTACGGTAAATTCTTGGGGATTGTACCCTGTAGTTGATACCAATACTTCATATTTATCAGTAAAAAATTCAGTATCCTGATTACCAATATAATAGTCCAGACGGACTGATTCCCCGGCGCTTAATCCACGGAGATCAAATCGCGGCGTGATGAGGTAAGCGTCAGGATCATAACCGGTTACAGAGTTTAAGCGCGATCTACTTGCCACATTACGAGGTCCAAAATTACCTCCTGAAGTAGCTCGAACCCATCCACCACCTGCAGCTCCTAAACCAGAATATGGTCCAACATTATAAGCAATCCAGTCTTCAGGAAAGGCATTTCCTTCAAAATTTTGAGTATATGGAGAACTATTCGAAATTTCGACATTATATATCTGACGTACTAAAACCGCAGTAGAAACAGGACCAGATTCGCCTCCAGTACTATATAATGCTTTTACAGAGTAGATATGAGTTCCTTGGGGTTGAGCTGGAGCAAAAAATTCTAAACTTCCTGTTATTAGACTATCATTCAAGCGGGTGGTCCCACGGTAAACATTGTAGCCTGTCAAGGTGCGTGTACTAGTTTGGGTATTCTGAGAATTGAATCTGGAAATCTGGTATTTTGGGTTTAACATTGATTGATGAGTAGGATTCGGTTTGAAAGCAGTATTCTGCGGAGTAATATGTACCGGGGCACCAGTGGGAGTTACCACGGTTCCTCTGATAACCGCATTACCTGTAATACCATCTTCTTCAGCAATATATAAACCAAATACATCACGATACAAATTTCCATACAAGGGCACAACCTCTTTATCATCAGAAGTGATCCAATAAACACCTTGGTTTGCCGCATGTACTAAACGATCAAACTCAAAACTCAACCATAATTCTTCTCCCCATGGTATTGTTACTGGAGTGGGTAAGGTGATTACATTCCAACCCGCAACAATATTTTCACGCGGAATAGGTACTGTTGCAACTTTTGTACCGGTATCTAATACGGGAAAACCTGTACCACCAGTATAAACATTAACTTTCCAATTATTAGAACTAATCATCACATTGGGAAGATTGGAGTTATCATAATTGGTAAAATAAAAATCTACCGTAGTTAACATAGCACCAGAAACAAACAAATTTTGTAATTGATCTGGAGAAAAACGAATGTATTGCTCACCATTACGCACGGTTTCATTAGCGGAACCAGAACCATATGCGATGATCTCATTCTCATCACTATAATAGTAGTGATGTAAAGAGTTCGCTGGAGTTACTGGTTCTGGAACATCCCAATGTAGAGTTACATTATCTAGACTTACGTTTGCCGTAAGATTTCTAGGAGGATAGGCGTTTTCACCGGCCGGATTACCATCAATGAGTACCGGAAGAATAGGAGTTGTGGCGCTAAAATTCTGCGTATATTTCGTAACCATGTAGTATTTGTAGGTTACCAATAATCGTACATCATAATCTATGTAATTAAATGTTTCTAAGTCTAAATCCATTATTTTATTCTCATTACGCCAAAGCTCATGACTAACCATTTGCGCTGGTTGACCTTCCAACAGAGTGGGGAGAGTCCAACTTATATTTACTTGGTTGGCGCCTAAACTAGCTTGCACTGCAGTTAATGTGACAGGTAATATTTTTTGTACATTAACGGTAGTTGTAATCCAATCTGAATCACCTTCATCATAGTGCGCACGTACGGCATAATTCACATTACCCATACCTGGAGTTGTATCTGTATATTCTTTTGTAGTAACTTGGGCGATTATATCTGTAGCGCCCCGACGAATATCATAACCAAGTAAAGCGCGATTCTCGCGGGTAACCTGAGCATAAAGAGGATTAACAATTAAATCTTGACTAAAGTCAAGATTAGATATGTAATTTTGGGTTGGATTCGGATCAAGTTTAATTTTTCCTGTTGTCTTGAGAATGGATGAATCTTTGATGACTGTAGGAATTGGGTCCTCAATAATATTCGGGGATAGAACCTGAACTCTTGCCCCATCTAATTCATAAAAACCTTGCAACATGAAAGAATATGGTTCTCCCCATGTTCCCCAAGCACTAAGGGCATACCAACCTTGAGCATCTCTATCAAAAGCAAGATTACTATAACCATCATTTGGATAGTCTTCAACGGCGCCATTAAAACCATTCGTCGGTTCATAAATCACATACCCGATCCAAAATTCTTTACCCACTGGAATTTGAAGCGGAACATCTAGTTTCCCTAAATGCCAACCGGGAGCTCCGTTTTCCACGATTAATTGATCTAATAACAAAGTTCCAGGATGATATTCATAACCAGCATAACCAACATTGGGATCTGATTTCCAATCACCCATATAGCCGTCTTCCCAAGCCCGAATGTAAATTGTGGAATTGGCCATACGAGCATAAACTCTAATATCGGTTAACAATTTTCCAGCGGCTCCGGATGTGGCAAGTTGGTTAGCAGTAAACCGATGGGCTACATTAGCAGGACCTCCGTCGCCAACGCCGCTAGTCATGGTGGGGTTAGCTGAGCCTTGGGTAAGCCAAGCACCAGGACTTGACCATTTAAGGTTCACAACTCCAGCATCCATATCGTAAATTCCTGCTAGATTAGCAGGAGGGGTTGTTTGTGCAGTTAATGCACTAATACTTAATAAACAAATAATACCGAATAAAACTACATTTTTCATGGTGTTCTCTCCTTTTTTTTTGTTTCAATTTTCTTGAATGAAGAAATCTTGTCAAGTAGAATTTAAGGAAAAAAAATTATGAAAAAAAATGAGACTGTGCGTAAATAATAATCAAGTATTGTCCTATCTATGCAGAATTACTAGTACAATTGCGTTCCATATAAAAAATTGACAAAATTAAATAAAGGAGCTACCGCCTCACACCGAAGGTGTCGATCGCTATGTAGAAAACGATACCCCCCTGCTACCTTTTCACCCACACCAAAGGTGTGGCACAGAGGGATATTCGTAAGGCTATCGCATAGTGATGTAGCAACGGCATCTTGCCGTTGCTATTTGAAGATGAGATAAATATGTTCCTTTTTATAAATTTTTATGGTAATACCAA
>JGI24702J35022_10002695_pt1 | contig 10774 bp, 10 predicted proteins | sample TergutTh196P4_FD_35022 | JGI IMG/M metagenome (IMG submission 35022)
TACACAAACTGCTTTCCAAAATGATTTAAATTTTCAAATGGTGAACTTTCATTATAATAACGACTGGAGTTGTATTAATTATTGTTGAGGGGATAAAAAAATGTTACGAAGAATTGAAATAGACAACTATAAGATGTTCGAAAACTTTACGCTGGATTTTACGGAAGGCGTTAATATTATTTGTGGTCCGAATGGCAGCGGAAAGAGTTCATTACTGGAACTCATGCACTCACTTACCGGGTTTCTTGCTACGAACGATGTTTCAGATAGTGTTAATTATTCCGTTATGGAGGCTTTCCCCTTCAGGTCATTCTGCCGCTGGAAAGTGCAGGATAATGGATATGGCGACATGACAATTTGCGTAACCCTTGGAGACGAGCATGAATCATTTCGATATAAACTAACAGTAAGATTTGATTTCCGAGACAATAGAAACAGAGTGCAGGAAGAATCGCTGGTCTTGATATCGCAAGGAGACGAAAGGCAAATCATATCGTTCTCAGAGGGCATGATAAATATGAAGACAGACGATAATAAAGAATTGTCTTTTAGAGGTGACAGGAATATATCCGGGCTGATTATGGGATCCAACAACAATAGTCGTATACGAGATTTCGCTAAAATGATGGCTGAAATATACGCCCTGCGCCTTGATCCAAATGTGGTGATGAAGGACTTTAAGACAGACGCGCTGACGCTGGAATTAAGAGGCGAACGGTTTTCAGCTTGGCAATATAAGAATATAAATACCATAATGGAAAAATATACAGAACTCAAAGAACATTACAAGTATTTTATTCCCGGATTATCAAACTTCAACAACACATTAATCGGTGACTTGCGTAGATGGAAAGTTAATGTAGAGTACAAAGAGAAGAATTATGAATTAGAATTTAGAGAATTATCAGATGGACAGAAAATGCTGATTGTTCTTTATTCTCTATTAGTATTCATACCTGATGGTTCAACATTAATTATTGACGAGCCTGAAAATTATTTAGCGCCGGGTGAACTCCAACCTTGGCTATTTGCTGTTAACGATGCATGGGAGGAGCGCGGCATACAGTTCATACTCATTACGCATAATCCCAAAACGCTAAACTGGTATCATAAAGAAGCGTTTATATTCAGGATTCAGGGAGAGCCGCCGCGAATTGTCGCAGAACCGAATAGCAATGATATGTCGGAAACACTGTTCAACAAACTGTGTGAAATGGAGTGGGAGAACAGTGAGTGAGAATCTTAAAAAATTCAGGGTAAAGGTATTATGTGAAGACAAAACACAGCTTCATTTTATACATGGAAAAATAAATATGAGCCGGGCACCCTCGGTAAAAAAGCAAGCGAACTATACACGAAAAGTAGAAGTGACTCGACCGATTGCGTAAATGCGCCTGCTTCACTTATAAATGCATGTGAAAGCTTCAGACAGCTTGAAGACAAGCTGTGACCTCAGACACTGTAATTATTAAGGATTATGAAATTTGAGATTGCTGAAAATTACTTTTGCATATCGCATAGTGAATTCACGCAAATACTGTACAAGTTTAAAATTGTTTACCGTAAAATAACTCAGCTTTATATTTTAAGGAGAAAAAATAGATATGATTTACGACGCGTTATCGCTTTCATACGAAGAGTGGAATAGAGTTTTAACTGAAAAATTTGAGCTTCCGCGTTATCGCACCGACCAGATATGTCAGTGGATATATCAGAAAAAAGTTTTTGATTTTCCGGAAATGACAAATCTCTCGAAGGAGCTGAGGGAAAAACTTGCTGAGTCCTTTGCGATAATTCCGCCCATGATAATCAAAGAACAGGTTTCTGTGGACGGAACTCAAAAATTTTTGATGCAGCTAACCGACGGGGAAAGAATAGAATCGGTTCTTGTTCATCATGGGAATCATTCTACCGCTTGTATCTCAAGCCAGGTAGGATGCCAATTGGGCTGTTCATTTTGCGCTACGGGCATATCCGGGTACACCAGGAATCTCACCGCAGGCGAGATAATCGGTCAGTTGCTTGTCATGGAAAAACGCTTTGGAAGGGATATAAATAATGTCGTATTTATGGGGATGGGTGAACCNTTCAACAATACCGACAACGTATTTTCAAGCGTAAGCGCGTTTAATAATCCCAAAATGCGTAACCTTGGGGCAAGACATATATCNATATCAACTTCGGGAGTTGTTCCCGGAATCATTGATTTAAGTAATTTTGAAGTACCGGTAAGGCTCTCCGTATCTCTTCATGCTCCAAATGACGCCCTGAGGTCAAAGCTTATGCCAATAAACAGAAAGCACTCGCTTGAGAGCCTCATGGACGCTTTGAGGAAATATCAGGAACGGACTGGAGAGCGGATAACTTTTGAGTACATAATGATAGATAAAGTAAANGATTCTACAGGCAACGCTTACGAATTAGTTTCGCTGCTTAATGGTATGAGCGCCTATGTAAACATAATCCCATATAACCCTGTAGTCGGGAAATTCGGGCGTTCAGGCGACGCTAAAATAAAGGAATTCTGCAACGTATTGTCAAAACACAACATTGAATTTGAAGTCCGCCGGGAAAAAGGGATTGACATAGACGCCGCCTGCGGGCAACTTAGGACAAAGAATGGAATTTAACAGGTTATCAGAAAGGCTCGCAAAGCTGCGCGCAAATCTATACAAACAGGCTCTTGACGCTTTTGTACTTTTTGTCAGCGAAAACAGAAACTCAGAGAGTTGCAGGTATATTTCCGGTTTCAGCGGTAGCAACGCAGCTGTGATTATTGACGAAAAACGCGCGCTCCTTATAAGTGACGCCCGTTACATGAAGCAGGCGGAAGGTCAATCGCCTTTTAAATTTGTTCTTCAAAACAAATCAGCGGAGATAGACGCGATAGAAATAATTTCGGAGTCGAACTACAAAAGCGTTGGTTACGAAGCTGAAAAAGTATCGCATTTTATGTACAAGAATTACCTGGCAAAACATCCTGTCAGATGGGAGGATGTTTCTTCACTTATTCCCACGCTTCGCAGAACAAAGGATGCGTGGGAAATAGCAGCAATAATGAGAGCGGGAGAGATTGCTTATGAAGCGTATTTAAGCGCGGTAAAAGAGACTTATGCCGGAATGGTTGAGCGTGAATTTGAAAACCTGCTTTTATACAAAATAAAACAAATGGGCGGCGAAAAAGGTTGGACGCATGATGATTTTATTGTCGCGTCAGGGGTGCGGGGGGCTTTGCCACATGGAAAAGCCACTGACAAAAAATTCGGGAAGGGCGAAATAATAACGGTCGACTTTGGCGCCACAATTGATGGTTACATGTGTGATATAACGCGTAATTTCTGTATAGGGAAACCGTCGCCTGAGGATGAAGAAATACACAATTTATTGTCGCGCGCTCACTTACAAGCGGCAAAATATCTTGCTCCGTTTGAACCCGGGCAAAAAATAGATGGCATAGCGCGCAGGATAATAACCGACGCAGGATATGGTAAAAATTTTGTGCACGGGCTGGGGCACGGACTTGGACTTGAAGTACACGAAGAGCCAAGATTGTCGCCTCGTGCCGGGGATGTGCTCGCTATTGGAGATGTCATAACTATTGAACCCGGGATTTACATAGAAAACTGTAAGGGGATGAGAATAGAGGATGATTACCTGATAACAGAGGATGGGGCGATTTGTCTTACCAGAAACAATGACCATGCTTTGATAATAATAGAATAGGAGGAACTCATTTGGAAATAAAAATGGTGGATAACGCGTTTATTTTGCATTTCAACACTATTTTCACGATAGCAATTGCATCTTTGGCAATTTTACTAGGTATACATATTAAAAAAAAGAGTGCTTTCCTCAATTACCTTTGCTTGCCTGTCGCTTTATTAGGCGGTGTTTTTGTGTTGATGGCAAGGTTTACTTTATACTATTTCTTTAATATTGAGGTTGTTTTCGACATTTCAATGTTGCCGTACTTCTTTCTGGCATTTTTCGCAACCATTGGGCTCAACGGCAGCATTCCCCTTATAAAACAAGGCGGAATGGCTCTTTTCTACTGTGTGGGCGCATGTTGGATAATATGTATAATACAAAACCTGGTTGGAGTTGGACTGGCTAATTTGTTCGAGGTGCATCCGACATTCGGGGTGCTTGCAGGCGCGGTGTCGCTTGCGGGCGGACACGGGGCGGCGCTTGCCTTTGGCTCTTTAATTGAATCTGAAGGAATTGTTGGCGCCGAAGCGTTTGGTCTTGCCGCAGCAACATTCGGGGTACTTGCAGCTAGTTCTATAGGCGCCCCTATTGGAAAATATCTCATATCCCGCCACAATTTGAAAATTGAGACAGCTCAAGACCCAATTTATTTACAATACCTGAGCGACGAAAATGATAAGGGCTTAGACCCCACAAAATTCCTGAGAATATTTACAATAGTGCTTGTATGTATGGCGCTGGGTTCCTGGATAGGAGAAAGGTTCAATATCTTGCTTAAGGGTTTTCCAATAGCTTTTCTAAAAAATTTCAGTTTTCCGGAATATATATGGGTTATGGTGTTAGCTGTCTTTATACGCAATGTAGGAGACGCGGTCAATATTTTAAAAATCTGCCCCAACTCGCTTGAACTTATCTTGAGCCTGTCCTTGCGTTACGCGGTCGCTTTCGTTGTGATGAGCATCAGTACCGCTGAACTTCATGTTGTAGCCTTACCTTTGGTGATGATACTATTAGTGCAAACTGTAATAATTATAATAATAACTATATACCTGATGTTTCCTATACTTGGGAAAGACTACGACGCCGCTGTCATATGCGCGGGTCTATGCGGTCTTATGCTCGGAGCTTCACATAGCTCAATGTCAAACATATCGACAGTATGCGAGCAACACAATAAAGTTAATTCGCAAAAAGCGTTTTTTGTTATTTCTTTATGCGGGGCAACGCTTATTGACATTTTCATGCTTCCATTTTCAAGCGTTTGCATAAGCATGTTGATGTGACTATGATTCAGAAGCGAACTCGCTTCGCATAGAAGTGGGGGGACTCCTCCCACACGAGCGTTGTAATCACATATTTTCGACGTACCACCCCACCGCTTCTGTTAACCCCTGTTGTAGCGAATAGTCTGGCTTAAATTCCAGTATGGAAACTGCCGAATCTATCAGCGCTACAGAATGTCTTATATCGCCTTCTCTGAACGCTTCATACTGGGGTTTTACATCTGACTTTGGATCAACAACGTTTTTGACTATCTCAAAAAGTTCATTTAATGAAGTTTGTTTCCCTCTTCCTATATTGAACACATTTCCGCGCGCGCGTTTATTCTTTGTCTTTGCAGCGCAGATGTTGGCTTTTACTATATCTTTCACATAACAAAAGTCCCGTGTATTTTCCCCATCTCCGTAAATTATTACAGGCTCATTTTTAATAAGAGCTTTGAGCCAACGAGGTATAACAGCTGCATAAGCTCCCCCGGGGTCCTGCCGCGTGCCGAACACGTTAAAATAACGCAATCCAATGCATTCAAGATCATATATATGATTAAAAGTGGCGGCATAAATCTCATTTATCACTTTAGAAGCAGCATATGGGGAAAGCGGCGTCCCAATCCGTCCTTCAATTTTTGGCTGGTGCGCGTCATCTCCATATACAGCGCTTGAAGAAGCATAAATGAAACGTTTTACTTTGTTCTCCTTCGATGCTATTAGCATATTTAAAAATCCTGTAACGTTAACATCGTTTATTTCCAGTGGTTTTTTCATTGAAAGAGGAACGGAAGCCAGAGCTGCTTGATGCAGAACAAAGTCAACTCCTTTGCATGCTTCCTTGCACGTTGACAGATCCTGAATGTCTCCGCGGATTAACCGTAATTTACCTGACGCATTTTCTCCCGCTATTTTGCAGATTTGCTCAATATTGCTTTCCTTACCTGTTGAAAAGTTATCCAGCGCTACTACGTTTTGGTCATTAATTAAAAGGTGCTCTGTAATATGAGAACCTATAAAACCGGCGGCGCCGGTGACCAGCCAATTATAATTTTTCAATAATTATTCTCCCCTTTTCAGCTCCGAATGCAGAGTAAACTTCTTTTCAAAAAAGTGTTATTTCGTATTTTTTAAATTATAATGCGAAAGAGATTATTATGCTATGGTATCATTAACCGAGAAGCAAAAAGAGGTGTTCGTTAGATGAAATATGACGTTATTATAGTAGGTTCAGGACCTGCTGGAGTTTTTGCGGGGCTTGAGCTTATTCACAACGAGAAAAAAATCCTGATAGTTGACAAGGGAAAATTAATTAAAGACAGACATTGCCCCATTGTTGAAGATAGGGTTCAATCCTGCCTCAATTGTAAATCGTGCTCGATAGTTTCAGGATGGGGAGGGGCAGGTTCCGCGTCTGACGGAAAACTAACGTTGACAACCGGGTTCGGTGGGAACCTTGAGCGATATATAGGAGAACAGAGCCTATATAACATGATAGATTATGTTGACTCTACTTTTGTGCATTTTGGCGCCGACAGGAGCTGCTATGAGCCGAAAGGTAAATTTGTCTCGGATACTCTCAGATTGGCGGCGCAACGCGGACTCAGAGTGCTGCCCGCGCGTATACGTCATATCGGAACGGACGCTTCCCGTACAGTTTTAAACAACATCTATGAGGACATGAAAGATAAGTGCGACATACTAATGGGCGCCGAAGTGGAAGAATTGATAGTTAAAAATGGAACTGTGAAAGGAGTAATCATATCTGGCGGAAAGAAGTACTTAGCTGATAACGTCATCGTTTCTCCGGGGCGTGAAGGAGCTCCATGGCTGCAAAAAATTGTAACGAAACTTCAATTGCCTATTGCGGCAATGCCCGTCGATATTGGAGTGCGCGTGGAGGTTCCCGACGGCATATGCAAAGAGATTACGGATCACTTTTATGAAATTAAATGCCACTATAATACCCCCACTTTTGATGACAGGTGCAGAACGTTCTGCATGAATCCCTCAGGATTTGTCGTATATGAGTATAACCAGGCGCATGACCTTGTAACCGTAAACGGGCACAGCCTCAAGAATCAGAAATCGCCTAATACCAACTTTGCGATTCTGGTAACGAAAAACTTTACTCAGCCGTTTAGCGATCCTATTGGATACGCGACTCATATCGCTAAACTTGCCAACATGCTGGCAGGCGGAGGCATTTTACTGCAACGATTGGGGGACCTTAAAGAAGGTCGTCGGTCGACAGCTACAAGAATAGCGCGCGGAATGGTAAAACCAACGGCGACAGCGGAGCCGGGCGACCTCAGCCTTGTGCTTCCACATCGCTATATAATGGACATAGTTGAATTTATCGACGCTTTGAATCAGATTATGCCTGGGGTAAATCAAAATGACACTTTACTGTACGGAATTGAGATAAAGCTATATTCTCTTTGGCTGGAACTGAATAACGACTTGTCGGTACCTAAAATTAAAGGTCTCTGGATGGCGGGGGACGGGGTTGGAGTAAGCAGAGGCATAATACAGGCTGCATCCAGCGGCATAGTCGCTGCGCGAGCCATAATGAACAAGTAAAAATGAACATTTTCGATAATATTAAGCGTTTTGACCCTGATGGAATCGAATACTGGAGCAGTAGGGACCTCGCGAAAGCCTTGGAATATACTGATTATCGTAATTTTGAAGAGGTTATAACAAAAGCGCGGATTGCGTGTAAAAATAGTCAGCAACCAGATTCCGATCATTTCGTTGACGTCAACGAAATGATCGAATTGGCTAAAGGAGCGCAAAGGCAAATAAGGTCAGTCTTATTATCTCGTTACGCTTGTTATCTTATTGTCCAGAATGCAGATCCAAGGAAAGAAATTGTAGCCTTAGGACACAGTTATTTTGCCATACAAACGCGCCGCCAGGAACTGGAGGATGACAGGCGATTACAACTGCGTCAGGAAATGAAAGAGCATAACAAACAACTTGCATCTGCGGCTAAACAAGCTGGAGTTATTGAACCTATTGATTATGCCATCTTTCAGAATGCTGGTTATCAAGGACTTTATGGAGGATTAAAAAAGCAGGATATTCACCGTCGCAAAGGTTTGAAAAAAACTCAAGATATTCTGGATTACATGGGGAGCGAAGAACTTGCCGCCAATTTGTTCCGCGCAACCCAAACTGAGTCAAAGTTGCGTCGTGACGGGGTTTCAAGCAAGGATTCCGCCAACAAAACACATTACGAAGTAGGTAAAAAAATTCGAAAAACTATCGAGGAATTTGGTAACGTAATGCCTGAAGATTTGCCAACGCCGGAACAGAGTATTAAACAACTTGAAACTATTAAACGAAAAGAGCTGAAATGATTGAAAGATATAGTTTGATCTTCCAGAAACTCATCAGGTAAGTTTAAAGTAAATATCTTGTTACAATTATTCCGCTGGATTTACAAAACTAACCAGCGGAATAGTAGCCGATAAAGCTATAATAGAGCTATAATGGACAGGAAAAGTTTTGATAAAGGGAAATTTTATTAATAATTTTTGGGGGGAGAATTTTAATGAAAAGAATCATAGTAACAGGGGCATTAGGTCAGATTGGAACAGAGCTGGTCGTTTATCTGCGTAAAATATACGGAAAGGATAACGTGCTTGCTACCGGACGAAGATTGGGAGATCGAAGCAATAATATAGCGGTAACCAGCGGGGAGTTTAAAGTACTGAATACAGGGAACCCGAAGGAGTTAAGCGAAATGTGCGCGGATTACAAAGCGGACACAATAATTCACCTTGTGGGAGTCCTTTCTGCCAAAGCGGAAGCAGATCCCGCTCTTGCATGGAACACAAATCTGATAGGGCTTTACAACGTGCTTGAAGTTGCGCGGGAAATGAATCTTGCCGTATTTTACCCCAGCTCGATAGCCGCTTTTGGTCCTTCTACTCCGGCGGACAACACTCCGCAGGATACCCTCCAGCGTCCCACGACAATGTACGGCGTTACAAAGGTTGCCGGAGAGCTCTTGAGCGATTATTACGCGTTACGTTTTGGATTGGACGTGCGCGGACTTCGCTTCCCCGGAATAATCTCATACGAGGCCGAACCCGGCGGCGGCACAACCGACTATGCGGTTCATATTTATTGGGACGCTATACGCAAAGGCGCCTACACGAGCTACATCGGAAAAGGGACGTTCATGGACATGATGTACATGCCGGACGCTTTGGAAGCCGTGGTAAAACTTATGGAAGCTGATCCCGCAAAGCTCATACACCGGAACTGTTTTAACATAACTGCGATGAGCTTTGACCCTGAGCAACTCGCTGATTCAATTCGTAAATACATCCCCGAATTCAAACTTGATTACAACGTTGATCCTGTCCGCCAGGGGATAGCAAATTCGTGGCCAAACTCTCTTGACGATTCGTGCGCGCGCGCCGAATGGGGTTTTGACCCAAAGTACGACCTTGACAAAATGACCTGTGATATGCTTGAAAAAATAAAAATAAAGCTTGGCAATTAAAAATAGCATAGGGGCGTTTATCACCAGTATCAGAATTTAAAAAAGGGGGAGATATAAGATGGCTGTTCCAATGAATTTTATCACTGAAGAACTTGATCGGATGAAGAAGGAGGGGCTTTACGGAAATATTCGTACAATCGAAAGCCCACAGGGACCCGTAGTGAAAATAGCAGGAAAAGAGTACATAAACCTTTGCTCTAATAATTACCTTGGATTCTGCAACCATCCGGAGTTAGTCCAGAGAGTGAAGGAAGCGGTCGACACATACGGTGTTGGTCCAGGCGCTGTACGTACGATAGCCGGAACGATGTCCGTCCACATTGAATTCGAGAAGAAAATTGCACAGTTTAAAGGCTGCGAAGCTGCAATACTACTTCAGTCAGGTTTTTGTGCAAACCTCGCGACGCTTCCCACGCTTGCACCGAATGCTGAAGATATCATATTCAGCGACTCCCTTAACCACGCTTCAATAATTGACTCGTGCAGACTGTCAAAAGCAAAAGTAGTTCGTTTCGAACATTCGGATATGAACGATTTAAAAGCGAAGATAAAAGAGTACGAAGGCGCTGCAGGACGCAAATTGCTTGTGACGGATGGAGTTTTCTCAATGGATGGCGACATTGCAAAATTGCCGGAAATAGTTGATATCTGCGAGGAGCATGGAATTATCGTAGTTGTTGACGACGCTCACGGCGAAGGAGTAATTGGGAAAGGCGGTCGCGGAATTGCAGACCATTTTGGATTGCATGGGCGTGTAGACGTTGAAGTTGGAACTCTTTCAAAAGCATTCGGAGTAATGGGCGGAATAGTCGCGGGGAAAGCGGAACTTATTGATTTCATTCGTCAAAAAGCGCGTACCAACCTATTCAGCAGCGCTCTGACGGTGCCGGACGTCGCGGCTAATCTCGCGGCGGTGGACATTCTGCAAAGAAACGACGACCTTGTTAAGAAGCTTTGGGAAAACGGATACTATATCAAAGCTGAACTTAACAAGCTTGGATTCAACACAGCGCACAGCGAGACGCCGATAACACCGGTTATCATAGGGGAAGCTAACGATGCCAAGCAATTTGGCGCCAAACTATTTGAAAATGGAGTATTCGCTACTCCTATAGTCTTCCCGACAGTACCGAGGGGTACGGCNCGCATCCGAGTGATGGTCTCCGCTGCTCACACAAAGGAGCANATCGACTCAGGCGTTGCGATATTTGCAAAAGTCGGGCGCGAGATGGGGATAATTAAGTGATCAGTAATCAGTGGTCAGTTGTCAGTAATCAGT
>JGI24702J35022_10002696_pt1 | contig 10774 bp, 7 predicted proteins | sample TergutTh196P4_FD_35022 | JGI IMG/M metagenome (IMG submission 35022)
TGGATTAACAATAGTAGTTAAAGTATATTAATTTTTAAATATTTTTGCATTCTTAATTAAAAAAGTCAATTAAAAAATATTTTTATGAAAAAAATTACCTTATCTATCATCATTTTTCTATCCATTTTAACCACTAAAGCCGATGAAGGTATGTGGTTATTATCTCTGTTAGAAAAAAATTACGAAAAAATGCAAGAATTGGGTTTAACCCTTTCTGTGGAAGAGATTTACAGTATTAACAATGCCTCTATGAAAGATGCTGTAGTGCATTTCGGAGGAGGCTGTACCGGCGAAATTATTTCCGCTCAAGGACTATTACTCACTAACCATCACTGCGGCTACGGAAGTGTGCAAGCACTTTCGACTCAAGAAAACAACATTCTTGCTAATGGCTTTTGGGCGCAAACAAATGCCGATGAAATCCCCTGCCCCGGATTAAATGTTACTTTTTTTATTCGGATGGAAGAAGTTACAGAATTTATGCTGTCGGATTTAAACGACGATATGTCAGAACAGCAACGCAATGACAGTATAACCAAACGCAGACAGAGATTGGAAAACGAGTACAGCGAAAATAACAAATATAATGTACGAATTGCGAATATGTTTAACGGAAATTCTTACTATATATTTATTTATCAAACATATAGCGATGTACGTTTGGTGGGTGTGCCACCGGAAAGTATGGGCAAATTTGGAGGAGAAACCGATAACTGGACATGGCCTCGACATACCGCAGACTTTTCTCTATTTAGAGTTTACACCGACAAAGAAGGAAACCCTGCTGCTTATTCCGAAGATAATATCCCCTTAATTCCGAAATGGTATTTTCCAGTTTCTACATCCGGAATTAAAGAGGGTGATTTTGCTATGATTATAGGATTTCCAGGCTCAACAGATAGATTTTTACCCTCTTACGGTGTGAAAATGGCAATTGAAGAAAAAAATCCTACTATTGTAAAAGTGAGAGATACAAAACTAAATTCATGGCGCGAGTTCAGAAGAGCCGACCCCGTTATTAATTTGCAATATGCCTCAAAATATGCCGGAATTTCTAATTATTGGAAATACTATATCGGTCAAACTCAACAACTTAAAAATAATAAGGTGTATGAAAAAAAGAAACTAATTGAAGATGAATTTCAAAATTGGGTAATACAAAACAACAAAAAAGCGTATGAGAATGTACTTAACGATTTGGAAAACGTTTATGCTGAGATTTCAAAACTTGAAAAATTCAATAACTTATATAGTCAAGGTATTTTTGGAGGACCCGAAATTTTCTCGTTATCGGGTCAATTCAGATTTGTTTATGATTTGTTGAAAAAACAGGAGGAAAACACGATTACCGATAAAGAGAAAAACCAGTTAGAAACACGTTTGTCCTCTTTGCAATCCAGATTAGAAAGTTTTTTCAAAAACTATAATCTCCATGTCGATAAAACAACAACCGCAAAATTGTTTGAACTTTTTTATAATGAAACAACCCCCGAACACCGCCCTCAAGCATTTAACGAAGCTGTTAAAAAATATAAAAATGATTTTAATAAACTCACTGAAAATCTGTATAAAAAAACTATTTTTACAGATAAAAATTTGATTGACAAATTTTTACAAAACCCGAATACGAAATTATTAGATAATGATTTGGCATATTCCTGGTACAAAATGTTTTTAGATTTTTATCAACAAAAAAGAGAACCTCTTACCGCACAATATGAACTACTTAATAAAATCAATCGTTTGTTTGTGAGAGGGTTGTTAGAAATGAATCCCACTAAATTGTATGCACCTAATGCTAACAGCCAAATTCGATTAACTTATGGAACAGTGGGAGGTTATCCTATCAAAGATGGTTTATATGCGAAACATTATACTACATTAGAAGGAGTTTTGGTAAAAGAAGACCCTGATAGTTACGAATTTATTGTTCCTGAAAAGTTAAAAACCTTACAACAAACCAAAGATTATGGTCGTTATGCGGAAGAGGGGCAAATTCGTGTTAATTTTTTGACAAATAATGATATAACCGGAGGAAATTCTGGTTCACCGGTAATTAACGGGAAAGGACAATTGATAGGCTGTGCTTTTGATGGCAATTGGGAAGCGATGAGCGGCGATATTTTCTTTGAGCCTGAATTACAAAGATGTATCAATTTAGATATTCGGTATGTATTGTTTATCATAGACAAATTTGGCGAAGCAAAACGTTTAATAGATGAAATGACATTAGTAAGTAATTAGGGTTTCTCAAGGAGGAATGATGAATGATTTTGTACAGTAAATATTCCAAGTATATTTTTAAAATTAAAAATTCTCTACATTTGCCGCCGAATTTAATAACGACTTTATGCAAATCAAAGAAGTAATTCAATTTTTAGAGCAAAAGTTTCCCTTGTACTGGCAGGAAGATTTTGACAATTGCGGCATTCAATGTGGCGACGCCAATAGAACAATCACTGGTATTGTAGTATGTTTCGATATGAGCATAGAGGTGATTGATGAAGCCATTGAAAAAGGTGCTAATATGGTAATTTCGCACCATCCTATTATTTACAAAAACGGATTAAAAAAGATTGAACCGACCAATCGCGTGGGTAAAATTCTATGCAAAGCGTTGGAAAATAAAATCTTACTTTATTCTATGCACACCAATATTGATAGTGGAAAAGCCGGCGGCAACGTTCTCTTCGCCCAAAAATTAGAACTGCAAAAATTATCGGTATTGTCGCCCAAAGAGAACCAATTTTATAAAATCGTATTCTTTGTACCTTCAGAAAACAGTGTTTTTTTAAAAGAGGCATTGTTCAGAATCGGTTGCGGCAACATCGGAAATTACTCGCACTGTAGTTACTCCTGCGAAGGAGTTGGCTCTTTTAAACCGTTGACCGGTGCTAATCCGCATGTTGGAAAACATAACCGCATTGAAAGGGTGGACGAAGAACGGATTGAAATTATTTTTCCCAAAAATAAAAAACGTCAGGTAATTGAAACCTTGTACCAAAACCATCCTTACGAAGAACCGGCATTTGATATTATCGCATTGGAAAATCAAGATAGAGGGGTAGGGTTGGGAAGAGTTGGGGTGTTGCCCAAACCAATGCCGGCGAAAGATTTTATTCATTTTGTAAAAGAAAAACTAAATCTTGATAGGGTGAGATTCTCAGGTAATTTGGAAATGGAGATCAAGCGAGTAGCAGTTTGTGGCGGGGGCGGCGCATCGTTCGTTACCGACGCAATGGCTGCGGATGCAGATGCCTATATTACAGGCGACTTAAAGTATCACGACTTTTTCATCCCTGAAAACAACATGCTACTCATGGATATTGGACATTTCGAAGGGGAACATTTTATCCGAGAAATTATTGTTACCCTTTTACAAGAAAATTTTAATACTTTTGCCACCCATTTTACGGAAGTAGAAATTCCTGTGATTTATAAAGCATAAATGTATAATAATATCCAAAAATAAACATAATGGCAAAGAAAAAAGTAGTTGAAAAACAACCAGTTGTAGAATATAATGAAAATATTACCCATCTCCCCGAAAACATTCCTCAAGAAGGTGTTGAAGAGATTACCATAGCAAAAAAATTGCTTTCCTTGTACAAGTTACAACAAATTTGTTCCCAAATTGATAAAATTCGTGTAGTAAGAGGTGAACTTCCTAACGAAGTGCGCGACTTGGAAGACGCCTTAGAAGGAATGCAAACCCGTATCGAAAAAAATAAAGAAGAACTGGGAGAACTCAATCAAAAAATTATTGCGCAAGACGTAAAGATGAAAGAAGCAGCAGTATTAATTAAACGGTATGAAGATCAGCAAAATAATGTGCGTAACAATCGTGAATATGAATCACTCACAAAAGAAATTGAATATCAAAAATTAGAAATTCAAGTAGCCGAAAAACACAAAAGTAAATTTAATACCGATATAGTTACAAAAAATGAAAATATTACTAATTTTGAAGAAAAATACAAAGAGATTGAAGAGGTGCTAATACAAAAGAAAAATGAACTTACCGATATTATCGCTGAAACCGAAAAAGAGGAACATGAATTGGTAGTAAAAGCAGAAAACCTGAAAAAAAATGTTGACCATCGGTTATTGAACGCTTTTGAACGCATTAGAAACAACGCCCGCAATGGGCTGGCAATAGTGCAAATTGAACGTGACGCATGCGGAGGTTGTTTCAGTACAATTCCCCCACAACGACAATTGGATATTCGTTTACATAAAAAAATTATTGTATGCGAAGCGTGTGGTAGAATTTTCATTGACAAACAATTGGTAGAAAACCAAGATATTTTGAAAGCCTAAAATTTTAAAGATGGAATTAACATGGATTTCCATCATTATTCTTATATGTTCGGGTATCATTGTAGGATTTATTAATACCCTTGCAGGTGGAGGCACGGTAATCTCCTTGTCGGTATTTATGTTTTTTGGGTTGCCCCCTTTGGTAGCCAATGGCACAAACCGAGTAGCCGTTGTTTTTCAAAACGCATCTGCTGTAGCCTATTTTCAAAAGAACAAATGTATTGATTGGCGTAAAATATTACATTTCAGTATTCCCATTATTATGGGAAGTCTAACAGGCGCATTAATTGCCGGCTATATTTCCAACAAATGGTTTCATTATATCTTTGCGGTAGCCGTTATTCTATTTGGAATCTCCATGCTTCTCAATCCGAACAGATATATTCATGAAAGAAGTGATTTGGTAAATCGTAAAATATCTCTACTCCAATATTTAATCTACTTTTTTTTGGGCATTTACGGAGGGTTTGTACATGTAGGAATCGGTTATATGTTTCTCGCCGCTTTAGTGCTAATGAATGGATATGACCTGCTAAAAGCCAACGTGTTAAAAAATGTTTTGGTATTGTGTTATGTTCCTTTTTCATTGCTCATATATACAATACAAGGAAATGTATGTTGGAGCTTCGGACTTGTTCATGCGATTGGAAATATTATAGGCGCAAGTTTAGCTGCCCGTTTGGCAATAAAAAAAGGTGCAAAATTTATCCGCTATATTGTGCTGATTTTAATAGGAATTGTAATTTTGCAACTATTTGGGGTAATAACGATTAAAAATTAGTTAGAGATTTTCGTATACTTTTGTTCTCATCAAAAAAACAACTAATGATGATAAAATTATCAAACATTACCAAACAATATCCGGATGGAAAAGATTCTTTTAATAAAGTACTTCGTGGAATAAATCTCACCGTTGAAAAAGGTGAGTTCATCGCTATTCAAGGTGCATCCGGTTCAGGAAAAACCACTTTATTATCCATTCTGGGAACATTGTTTCCACCTGATAGTGGAACTTATCTTTTGAATGGCATCGAGATGAATAGATTTGATACAGATTATGCTTTTGTTCGTAATCAAAAATTCGGATTTGTTTTTCAAGACCACCGTTTATTACCTCAACTTACAACAGTAGAAAACATACTGTTGCCAACGTTGGCTTTTCAAAAAAAAACCGAAGACGAACAACTCAATTATGCAAAACAATTGATGAAATTGACCGAAATAACTTCTACTGCCAACCAATATTCAGAAACTCTTTCAGGTGGAGAAGCCTGCCGCGTAGCACTCTGTCGTGCATTAATTATGAAACCGCTACTTCTACTGGCTGATGAACCCACCGGACAATTAGATGCGGAAAATGCCCGCAACGTAGCATTACTGTTGAAACAAATTAATAAGGAATTAGGAACAACCATGGTAATGGTTACTCATGCTAATGAAATGGCGCAATTAGCAAACAAAGTTTTATTGTTGAAGGAGGGTGTTTTGCAATGAATATTAAACATCTAATTATCAAAAATATTTTGTGGTATAAACCTTTCTACCGACTCATTGCCATAGCCGTAATGGTTGCGGTAGCCGTTATCACGGGAAGCCTTGCCGTGGGCGATTCAGTACGAAATACATTGGTGAAAAGAGTTGAAGAACGTTTGGGAAAAACAGAAACCGTCATCTTTTCACGCTACTCCTACTTGGATGACACCATTATTGAAGCCCTTTGCGAAAATTCTTTGCACCTCTGCGGTAAAAAAACTTTTGAGCCAGACTCACAAAAAGTATATACCGGCATTTTGTTATTAAATGGTTTTCTTTCCGTATCGGGTAATTTGATTCCGGTAACGATTTGGGGAACAAATGATATGAATATCGAAAAAGGACAAGCAAAAATAAATACTGCTTTATATAACGAAATAAAATCCTCACAACCCAAAGATATAGTTTTGCGTTTACCCGCCGCAGGAATGATTCCTTTAGGTTCTATGTTTGTAACCGATTCTTATACTACAAGTTTGAGGTTAAAATTGGAAGAGGTTATTTCTGTTGAACAGAGTGGCAACCTCAACTTGAAAAACGAACAAACTATCCCATTCAACATCTTCGTGAATAGAGAAGAATTATCTGAAACAATGGAAGTACAAGGAAAAATCAATCTCATTTTATCCGACCAGATCATCTCAAAAGATCAATTTGCTGCGGCATGGAATTATATTCATTCGGGATTAAAAATCAATGGTAATGGTAAACCTAATCCGCAAATTCTTTCAAAAACAGTTACTTCCGACCGAATTTTTATTCAGAATAAAGTGGTTGAAACCTTTTATAAACAAGATTCTACCACCAACAGAATCTATTCTTATTTTGCTAATTCTATCAGTACACAGTATGTTATACCGTACTCGTTCATCACTGCTGTTGACTACTATAATGGACAAGTCTTAAAACCCAATGAGATTATCCTTTCCGATTATACCGCTAAAAGATTAAATGTTACATTAAATGATACAGTTTTAGTAAAATATTTTGTATTAAATCATTTAAAAACCTTAGTGGAAGATTCTGTTTACCTGACCTTATCAAAAATTGTATCTGTAGAAGATTTACAGGGTGATAAAACGTTAGTTGCAGAATTTCCGGGTTTATCCAATGTGGAAAGTTGTACAGATTGGAATAGCGATTTACCTATCAATATGAGTTTAATCACAAAAGAAGATGAAAAGTATTGGGAAAAATACAAGAATACGCCCAAAGCCATAGTTTCTTATTCTGCTTTTGCACCGCGATGGAAAAATGCTTTTGGGAGTGCTACCGCCTTACAAATTTGCGATATCAGTAAATTAGAAGATTTGAATTATGAAATGTTTGATATTCAATTGTTTTATCCTCGTGAAACCGGAATAATTGCCGCAAAATCGGGAGTTGATTTTTCAACTCTATTTCTGTCGCTCGGAATTTTCATCATCATTTCAGCCGCTTTTTTAATGCTGGTTCCATTGTCTGAAATGCTTTTTTGCAGACAAGGTGAAATAGAGCTCTTAAAAGCAACGGGATTTTCAAGTAAAAGAATTTTAAAACTGTTTTGGCGTGAATCTATTCCAATCGTATTAGGATCAGCCATCATAGGCGTAATGGCAGGATTGGCATATACATATTTAGTCTTATTTCTTTTGGGAAATGTTTGGAAAGGGGCAACGCACACCGAAGGATTTGGAGTATATCCGAATTTAATGACACTTGTTATAGGAGTAATGATTGGAATTGTTTTTTCATTGGTGTTGCTTTATGTTTCTCTCGTTCGTTCTTTGAAAGCAAAAAAAACTCTTACTACAAAAGCGAAAAAAAACAGATTAAAAACGCCGTTTAATTCAAATAAATTGATAGGAGCATCTCTGTTTTACAATAGGAAACAGGCAATATTATCTTTCATCACATTGTCATCGGGCGTGTTTATTCTATTTTCGGTTGGACTAAACCGGCAAGGGTTTGCCGACAGTTCACAAATTAGAGCAGCCACAGGAGGTTTTTCACTTTGGTGTGAAACCGTTGTACCTATATATCACAATATTCAAACAGATGAGGGGCGTGCGAAATTGGGATTACAGGATTTGAAAGAGGTAGAAGCGTTGCACGTTATACCTCTACTAAAATATAGTGCAGACGACGCAAGTTGTCTTAACTTGAACAAAGTGGTTACTCCAAATGTGATAGGAATAGATATGGAGGAACTGAAAAACAGCGATTTCAAAGTTGTAAAAACCATTTTTAATGAACCGTCAGTTTTTGAAAAATTAAAAACAAAGAACTATTCTCTATATCCTGCATTGATAGACGAAACGGTTTTGACATGGAGTTTGGGAAAAAATTTGGGAGATACGCTCGTTTATTTAGGGGAAAAAGGAGACACGGTATCAATTCTTTTAGCCGGTGTTATTCAAAATTCTATCTTCCAGGGATATATATTAATAGATAAAGACTTGTTTTCTGAAATCTGGAGTGAGATTTCAGGCAGTGAAATTATGTTATTAAAACTCCCCGAACAGGAAATTGCTCATACAAAAATGTTAATTTCACAAGCATTAAATCCTTATGGGATTCGTGTGATGACTACCGGTGAAAGAATGAAGATGTTTTACAGTGTTACAGATACTTACTTGACAATCTTCCTTACTTTGGGAGGTTTGGGATTGTTACTTGGCATCTTCGGATTCATTATTGTTGTCCGTAAAAATTTAGTGGCGCGGAAGAACGAGATTATGCTGTATCGTTCATTAGGATTTGACGAAAAACGGATAGTAAATTTGCTTTACCAAGAGAATATCATCGTACCGCTTTCTGCCATATTAACAGGCGTTTTGGGCTCACTGACGGTCGTAAGTGCAGGATTTAGCCATGTGAGCAATGGAGTTTGGGGAGGTGTATTAATTTTTCTGATCATATTTATCGTGGCTGTGGTAATATTTGTAAAGAAGAGTATTCAATATAAAGTCTATAAAAACAAAAAATAGAAACTCAAAAAAAAATAACCAAAATTTCAATAAATATATATTTCAATTTTTTATGTTTATTTGCCAACAATCTTTTTTACCATGTACTATATTCAGTATCTAACCCTAAGAGAGTTATCTATGACGAAAACAAGGTTAATAATTAAGAATATTGTAAAACAATAACATTAAAGTAGATGCAGTTCCTCAACGCCCCTATTCGCGCTTATTTCGGATTAAGAGAAGAAAGAATTGTCTCTCTCTATGAACACGCATTGGAAACTCAAGAGAAATGGTTTACTTTCCTGATTCGAAACGGACTAAAAACCAAATTCGGACACGATTTCGGGTTTACACCCAATATGAGTTATGAAGCATTTCAACGAAATGTTCCCATACAAAACTACAATGCACTCTATCCTTATATTGAGCGCATTATTAAAGGCGAAGATGATGTGCTTTGGAACTCAAAAGTGGAGTGGGTAGCAAAATCATCGGGGACCACACAGGCTAAAAGTAAATATATTCCAGTAACTAACGATTCTCTTAAATTGAACAACTATTTGTCGGCTAAAGATTCTCTTACATTTTACATAGAACTGTTTCCGGAAACAGAGTTGTTTGCAGGAAAAGGAATCACTTTGGGAGGAAGCATCCAAAACATGGAGACGGAAACGAAGATTAAGTGCGGAGATATTTCTGCTGTACTTATGGAAAATATGCCCGCCATTGGCGAATATTTGAAAGCTCCCAACAAAGATGTTTTATTAAATGACAACTGGAATACAAAACTCCATCTTATTGCAGAACATACCGTAAATGAAAATATTACTTCTATTTCCGGTGTTCCTTCATGGATGCTGTTAGTGTTGAAAGAAGTGTTAAAGATATCAGGAAAATCAAAAATTGAGGAGGTATGGCCCAATTTAGAACTGTTTTTTCATGGCGGCGTAGCATTTCATCCGTATAGAGAAGAATATAATAAATTGTTATCCCATTCCGTTTTCTTTATGAATATGTATAACGCTTCGGAAGGTTTTTTTGGATTACAAGATCAACGCTTTTGCGATGATTTGTTATTGCTTACCGACAATGGCGTATTCTATGAGTTTTTGGAGATAGATGAAATGGGCGTTACAAAAAAGCAAGCGATTCCTTTACAGGAAGTTAAACTGCACCAGCAGTATGCGTTAGTGATGACTACACCTGCTGGTTTGTGGAGATACGAGATAGGAGATACCATTATGTTCACCTCGCTGCGCCCTTACCGTTTTCAAATTACAGGAAGAACAACGCACTATATCAATGCTTTTGGGGAAGAGTTGATTATGGACAATGCCAACAAAGCGATAGCTGAGGCGTGCCGACAAACCGATGCCATATTAACTGAATTTACCGCTGCCCCCGTTTTTTTAAAAACCAATCAATCGGAAGGAAGACATCAATGGCTCATCGAGTTTTCAAAACAACCTGATGATATTGAGAAATTTAGAATTGTTTTAGATCAAACTTTAAAATCGCTCAATTCCGATTATGAAGCAAAACGCACCGGAAATCTTTTACTTGACGCACCGGAAATTATCATCGCCGCAGAGGGAACATTTATGAAATGGTTAACAGAAAAGAATAAATTAGGTGGACAGTATAAAGTGCCGAGATTGCAGAATGACAGGAAATTGATGGAGGAGATGGAATAAGTTACGAGTAACTCGTAACTTGTAACTTATAGCTTATAACTTTAAAAAAATATATATTATGAACAAACTACTAAAAAAAATTGTTTTCTGCATTAGTATAATATTTCTAATGCATATCAGTATCAACGCACAAAACGAAATTGATGCGCTACGTTTTTCGGAATTAGACTGGCAAGGCAGCGCACGTTTTATGGGTGCCGGAAGAGCATTTGGCGCAGTGGGTGCCGAGTTCTCAGCACTTAATGTTAACCCTGCCGCCATTGGCTTATACAAAAA
>JGI24702J35022_10002697_pt1 | contig 10771 bp, 10 predicted proteins | sample TergutTh196P4_FD_35022 | JGI IMG/M metagenome (IMG submission 35022)
TTCAATGATTTATCTTTCAGGTTTTTAAACACATTAAATACGACCCCGAAAGTGAAATATTCCAAAGTTTTCCACGCAGGGGCATATTTTTCGTTTATGTATTTTTTGTGATGATTTTTGATTACCGGATTTTTTTGAAATTATCCGTATAAAGATCAGAATCAAATTTATCGATGAACTCCTTTTCCATTACGGCAGGGTCAATAAACCACGCGTTACAGTTAATATGCTGATTTGAAGTAAAATATACAACTTTGGTGCGGAAATTTACTTCGATTCTATTTAAGTATTTCAACAAAAGATGGCGCAAATCAACATCAAGGTAATATAGATTTATGACATCTGAAAACAATGAGCCTTTTTTATAAAGATGTGTCCGATGTTTCTTATTGGGATAACCCGTTTCAAATGGAAAACAATAAAAGCCCAAACGAAAATATCCTATATCAAGTAGGATTTCTTTTGCTTTTTCTTCGCCAAGATCAATTTGCATCCCCCTGTTTTTCAATATTTCTATCTGTTGTTCTACCGTTGTCGCTTGCTTCATTCCGTAATAATTTTAAGGCACAAAGGTACGAAAGAAAAAATGATTTTTTTCCGTTTCATCCCCCAATTTTCCCGTTTCGGGTAAGGCAGGAAAGCCTGGACATCGCAATTAAAATTATAGCCAACGCCCACGCTAAGGGTTTAATGAGCAACGATAAACAATATTTTTCAATGCGTTCAACACAAAACTGATATTATACAATTCTTCGGAGTACCACAAGCGTGCAAAATACAGTCCGACAGGTTCTCTTTTTTCCAGTTCGCCTGTTTGATAGGCTTCATAGATATATTCCAATCCTTTTTCGAGGTTTTCGGGATATTGGGTTGCAAAAGCGGCTAATGCGCTGATTGCTTTCGCCGTCATTGTTATTTTTGACTTCACGCCGTGTGCGCCTCCCCAGCCGTTGTCGTCGTTCTGCACCGAAACGAGGTATGCGGCGCCTTTTGCTGCGAGTTCTTTTGCAAACGGATTTGAAGAAATATTTAAATGCTCGATGGCTACGGCAGTTCCATAGACTGGTGAACGCTCGTCTATTGCGTCCTGGTCGCCAAACCAGAGGGGTACCCATGAGCCGTCGGGTTGCTGTATTTTTTTCATCCATTGCAACATTCGTTTCATGCTCGTCTCAACTTTTTTCCTCAATTTTTCGGGTAGCGCATCGCGCCACAGTTCAAATGCTAAAAAAGCATGTGCTGTGATGTCGGGACTGCTGCGGTCAAACGGCAGTTTACCCCAGCCCTTGCAAAATGTGGGGATACCGCCATCGCTGTTCTGTAAGGCCAAAAGCCATTCGACGCCCTTTTCTACTTCGGAGCAAGTTTTTCCTTCGAGCAAAATATGCAACGCTGCCAACGCTCCCGACGTATCATCGGCGTCGGGTACTGCGCCCTGCAGGTCAGTCCAACCCCATCCGCCTTCTTTTGTGCCTGTGAATGGGTGCTTTACCTTAAAGGCGTTTTTTCTTACCAATACGGATAATTCTTCCCTGTTTTCCAACCTGTCGCCTAATGCTCTGATAACTAATGCTGTTACCCAACAGGAGAGGTCGGTATCTATTGCCCATGCACCGTCTTTCCTCACGGTATCGGTCAGGAAACCTGCTGCTCGCCGCGTAGCGGGGTGGTCGCAAAAACCGGAAGCCGCCATACACATCGTAACAAACGCTGTCAATGGCGCTGCTTCGAGAAAACCGCCATGTGCGGGCTGTATTTTTTCCATTACTGAAAGCGATTTTGGTATAAACATTTCGCGCAAGCGGTACAATAATCCCTTTTTTCCTTTCCTGTGTCGCATGATACCCACTGCTATCAAGGCAGGTATGGCGTAACTGACTACCGGCAGGCGCAAAAAACGAAAAAAACGTTGAGGCACAATCGACAGTTCAAAAGGCAGTTGCGGTACATGTTTCCAACTGTGAATCACGCCCGATAGAGCGCACATTGACAGTATTGGCGCAGAAAACGTCAAATCTGTTCCGTAGTGAGCCAAAACGCCTTGAGTGATTTGCATATCGTCCAAGCCGCCAAATTTTTCCTTCAAGAAGTTTTTTGCCTTTTCCGGAGGTTCGTCTACTGCGTGTAAGGCGGCATACGACAACAGCGTTGCGGTCATGTTGGGCGGACTTTCTACGGTATCTCCCCATGCGCCTTCAGGCAACATCGTATCATGCAGCCATGCAGCGCCATTTTGAATGTACGTGCGATATTTGTCCTTATTAACCATGTACAGTGCAAAAACAGCCACTGCCGTAGAAATAGCGCTCGAAGAAAGTTCCCCCCGCCACAATCCGTTAGCTGAACGTCTTCGCAACAAACTTTCACTCAACGTATTAATCATTTCGTTTATCTGTTCTGTCTTCATTTACACCTGTTTTTTATAAACTGCCCCCAGCGCCAAAAGCCCGTAAAACGTATATTCCACATCGCATGTTTCGTCTAACAGCGTGGCGCAAAAGCCTCCCGATGGTAGCCAGTGCGCGTCAATGAAGTTATCGGGATTGATTCGCGGACTAACGCCGTAGCATTTCAATATGAACAATGCCGTTGCCGTAGAAAGCAAATCGGGAACAGGCGCGGAGCCGTTGGCAAAGAACCCGCCGCTTTTATCCTGCGATGAATGTAGATAATCTATATCTTCATTGCGTTGATAGCCTGATGTTTGCCCTTTTACTGCAAGTGCGGCAACGGTGGCGTTGGTCGAAGCCGTTTTGCCTCCTCTGATATTGCTGTATCCGCCTGTTTCAACGCAATATGCCGACAGGTCAGTTTGTATTTCCTGATGGTTTGCGGTTGTAATTCCTAAATCTTCCTTCAATGACAGCGCTAAAAATTGTGAATATGGCGAAAACTTATCATCGTGCGGATAGTCGGTAAAATCGGGCAGCGTTTGTTTTGTTTTGAAAAATCTGCTTAAAACAAAGTTCAATTTGCCTGTTTTCAACAACTCACACAGCACACGGCTACGAATATACGCAGAATAATAAACCAAATCCGTCAGCTTGCCGCTCTGCCTGACTAACCACTGTTCGGACTGTTTTGTGTTGATATTCAGTTTAAAAATATATGAAAGCATCATACCGAAGGCGGTATAGTACAAGTCATCGTTTCCGTTTTTGTCCATAAATGCGCCGTTTTCGGTCATTTGAGATTTAACAAACGACGCTATTTTTGTTTGAGCTTCGTTGCCGAGCCTGTTTTTGCCTTGTTGCAAGACTTGAAACATTCTTATGGAAAGGGTCTGTAGTGTCACCGCAATATCTTTTTTGTAATTCTGAACAATAACCGTTTCAACTCTACGTTTTTGAGCGGCACAAGGCTGTCAATAGCCTGTTGTTTATAATCTTCAGCCATTGCGGTTACTCTTGCTATTGCGTTTTCCAACTGTGGTTTGCACTCGTTCATCAATTCTGAAATATACTCCTGCAAAAGCAATTTTTCAACTAAATGCTTGTTTTCGCTGTTTTCGCAAATTGCCGCAAGTACGGCTGTAGGTCGCAAACGTACATTTTTTCCCGATTGGAAATCATCCAGGTCGTCTAAAAGTTGATAAGCAATTCCCAGGGCGTGTGCGTATTGTTCCATGATTGCCTTCATCGATTCATCGCCTTTTGCACAAATGACCGCTAACGAAAGCGCTACGCAAAATGCAGGCGCCGTTTTGTTTTCAAAAATGTAAATAACATCATCCATATTCAAAGGGCGCGGATTATTGCACCATTCCAATTCCAATCCCTGCCCGCGACAGAGTGCAATATGTGCTGCCGAAGCCTCTTGCACAAGTTCTATCATGCCACATTCGGACAGTAATCTGTATCCATCGCCTAACAGTTTGTCGCCCACGTTAATAGCAATGGGAACGCCGTGCAGGGAATTGATAGTTGGTTTTCCATAACGAAAATCGTCGTTATCCTGAATATCATCGTGTATCAACGACGCCTTATGAAAAGATTCAACGGCAATGGCTGCAAATTTTACCGTTTCAGGTATGTGTTTGTTTCCGGTTATCGCCATGTAAACAGACGCGAGTAAAAACGGTCGCCAGCGTTTGCCTTCGCCGCAAATCCACCGGCGAGCAATTGAAGACGTATGGTCAGACGTGTCGCCAAGTAATCTGTCATAGTTTTCTGACGAAAACCATTGATTAATTGAAGTTTTCAAATTTTCGTAATCATTTAAATGTAGAGACGGGACACGCGCCGTCCCGACGAAAACGTCGACAATTTTTTCTACATAATCCGTATCCACGTCCGTATCCTTGCAGCCGGCACAATTCAGGGCTATAGCCATTGCCGGTACTGCATTATCAACAAACAGTGGAAATGATTTTTCCAGCGCTTCGAGGCAGCCTACCCCAATAACCGCATCAACGGCGCCGCTTCCATACTGTTCTATTAATTCGCCCGTAGAGGTAATTCCTTCGGCTACAAGCGTCATAATGCCCAATTTTTCAGCCTTTTCTTCAAGTGAAGAAATGGAGCATTTGCCGCAACGCCGACAAAGCAATCCCAACTCATCAATTTCTGCCGTACATGCCGCCGAATTACTCAAACATTTGGGAAGCAATAAAATCCTTCGTTCATACGGAATAGTGGTATAAATTTCGCTCCACAGGCGGTTATTCATTTCAACCATAATCCAACCCAAAAAATCGGGTTGAAGTCCCTCATTATCAATAATTTGCATCGAAATGGCTGTCAGTTGTCTGCGCGACAGTGGGGGAACCAATCCGCTTCTGTCAATGAAAACCGCAATCAACTCCCTCAAATTATTACGCACTTCAAGCGTAGGCGGTACAGTGTAATTAAGTTTTTTATCCATACGCGCCAAATCCAAAAAAATACCTCTTTTTCACAAAACGATAAAATACGTTTTGGTCTGCAATTTCATCACCTTTCAGGTCGTGCCCCGGCAATTTACCCATTTTTTTGAACTCTTCCAAAACACTGCCTCGCGAAGTTGTATCTATCGCCTTGTTTTTAAGCAATATATCAACCATCATTTCGGGATTTTCGAGAATGATGCAGCCGCGTGATTGTTCAGCCGTCAATTTTCGCAAGTTGGCAAGAAACGCAGAACCGGCAAATATTTCTTTCANATTCGAGCCATTTTCGTCGATAAAATCAACGCTCATTTGCAGCGGAGGGCAAAACTCAACAGCGCCCGACGGCGAAATGTGATGGCTCAACCCTACGGCAGCGGGACAGAGCGCCTGTCCCTTATCGTCCCAGTAAGCGTCAATAATTTGCAGAGGCGCACTACGTCGCTGTTCGACTATAAATCGCCGGAGCGCAAGAATTTGTTCCCTGTCTAACGCATTTTCAGGATTAGGGTCGGCGCCCACCGGACGATAGATGTAGTACCATAAATAATGTACGCCTTCTTTTGCCAGCAGTTCAAGATAATTACGGCTCACCAATTCGTCGAAATTACTTTTGCAGATGCTGGCAGCCGCTCCGATAATCAGTTTGGCTTTTTTGCAGGCGCGCAGTCCTTCGAGCGTCCGACGATAAACATCGTCTTTGCCCCGCCGCACATCGCTTTCTGTTTCAAGACCTTCGATGCTGATAAGCGGGGTTACGTTTCCAAGCGCTTTCATTCGTTGCGCTATTTCGCCGGTCAGCAGAACGCCATTGGTAAATATCTGAAAATAACAGTCTTTATGCTTTGCCAAAACATCAAACAATCCTTTATACATCAACGGTTCGCCGCCAAGTATACCGAAAAAGTAAGCGCCTTCGTTTTTACTGCTCTGAATGATGCCATCTAACTGCTCTAAAGTCAGCGATTTTGTACCGCCCTTTGAAACCCAACATCCGCTACAGGACAGATTACACGCCTCGTTTACCGAAATCATCAGAAATGCCGGAAAAAAAGGCTCGCCTTTTCGTTTCCGTTTTTCAAAACGACTGATATTGAGGGCGCTGCGAATGCCAAAGTTGCGCAAAAATTTCCAAACTATGCGCGGCGAACATTCAAGCGCTACACGTGCTGCGGCTCTAAAAGTCAAAAAATATTCTTTTACAGTCATTTTCAGTTTTCAGTTTTTCAGCAGTGAAACTTTTGCTCTGCGTTCTGCGAGTTTTTGTTTCAACGCTATGTTATACAATTCTTTGGTATCTGTTTCGCCGTGTTCTGCCTCGTCATGCAATCCGCCGTTAATGGGCGATTTATCATATTTGGGAAAAATAATTGCTCTCGAAGGACACAACCGCGCACATGCAGGGCAGTTGTTTTTGCAGTTTCGGGGCTGTGTAACCCTCACTTCGCCATTTTTTACGGAATAAACCCCAAAAAGACAAAAATCGTGGCATTTGCCACATTCTGTACAGCGTTCCTTGTCTATGACAGGATACCACGCTTCCTGTGCTGTGTCGGCATTGCAAAAGCCGACAAACTCAAAGCCCTTATCTTGTTGAGCGGCATTACAAACACTGCTTGCCGTTTGGGAAATTTCCAATTCGTTCAGAATTTGTTCGCTCGTATGATTGCGAATGTCAATGACATGGCAGGGTTTCAGTCCCAGACTGTCGAAAATCGATTTTACCGCACGTGAATAGCAGGCAACCACCGTTGTTGACGCTATTTCAGCCATTTTTTCGGTATCGGTAATCGCTGTATTACATAAATCGGGAATAACCGCTACTGCTCGTCCTGCATTTTTCAGGGCAGAAACCAATTTGATGACTTCCTCTCTGTTAATTATCTGACGGAACGCGCAGGAACAAACCGTAATAGAAGTGACGGAGTCGTTTTTCAACGGCATTTCTTTGGAGTTTTTAAACTGACGGCTATCCTCGCCAACTCTAATTTCGGTATTTAATTCCATACGATTTACTTGCTTAAAAGTTGCTTATTATGCTTTTTTCAATCACAAAGAAAACGATTTTTTTTCAATAAAAAAAATCGTCTTCTCAAAGCGTTAAAACACAACTTCATCAAACCGATACGTCGGCGTAGGATAACCCGGTTGCAGATACTTCCATGCTGTTTCTGTGACTGTATATCCTTGCGTATGTTCCTTGAGAACAGTGCGCAGGATAGCGTCCAAATTCTCAGGCGTAGTTTCCACACGCGCATTGACGGTTAGTTTGCATTTGTCGCCGCCTCCGGCCGAACCACGAATAGAGATAGTATCAATACCGTCTGTAATGTTTGCAACTACTGATTTTTCGTTACTTTCTAAAATTGCCTTAACGTGACCTATCGGTAGCGCGTCTTTTTCAAAACGCGCGCACAAATCCGTCATAAAAGAAACGATGAATTTATCCCATTCTGTGGTGTCGCCTGCCAATTCTACAGTTCCGTTGAGCCAGCCAAGCACGGCTTCGCCGTGTGCATAGACGTCGTAATCAACTTCAACGACGCGGTTTCCCGAATCGTTTCGACGGATTACCTCGTCTAACCATGCGTCAATCCCATTGCCCGTAAGAGCGCTAACCTGCATTACTTTGGCATGAGGATACGCCTGTTTTGTCTTTTCTGCCAAATCGTTCAAATGACCGGACTGAAAGATATCCGTTTTAGTGATAACGATGATTTCGCTCTCTTCTAACTGTTTGCGGTAAATATATGCCGCATCTTCGTGAAGTCCGGCATTCCCGCCATCTAAAATCATTTCAAGACGTTTGGGGTCTGCCAGCACCGACAACGGCGCTAATCCTATCCTGTCGTTCCAATGCTGTTTAAGCGGCTGCAAGATGGTAGCCGACAAGTCGGTACAACTTCCAACAGGCTCTGCAATGATGTAATCAACGTCCTGCTGATATTTCAGAACTGCGACAATAAACCCCATAAAATTACAGCAAAAGCAACTGCCGCTAACCTCTGCCACGTTTAATCGGCTGTTTAGCAACAGAGTGGTATCAACTAATTCGGGAGCCTGGTCGTTGGTGATTAGTCCTACTTTTTTACCGCGCTTCATTAAATGTTGCGACGCCTTAGCAAGAAGCGTTGTTTTCCCTGCTCCGAGGAAACCGCCTGTCAGAATAATTTTAACATTTTTGCTCATAAATCACATCATTTTATCCAAAATCTTACAGCCCGAACATACTATCTTATTGCAAAGGGTAAAGAAAAGTTCTTTTTCAAGCACTTTTTCCAGGTCTTCGGGTTTGCTCAAATCATAACCGCCGAGGAGTTCCTTGCAGCTAACGCTGCCGTGTTCAGCCACAAATTTTTGTTCGAACGCTGCACATTTAGCCAAGAACGCACTTTTTTCTTCGGGGCCGATGGGTTCGCTGTATCCATATTTCATGCCTAAAGCCATCAAACCTCCCGTTACGACGCCACATGTGCGTCCACGCCACATTCCGCCGCCAAACGGCGACGATATCTTAATGGCAATCTCATCGCTGATTCCCGCCTTTTCGGCAAAATAGCCCAATGTAATTTGTGAACAGTCAATCCTCTGTTTAAACAAATCATTGACAATGTCTTCTGAAATTTTATCTACTTTCATACGTATTATTTTTATTGATTAAACAATATATCCCGAATTTTGAAGCATATTCCGAAGCGCCACCGTGTTGAACCCGCGGTTGTTTTCAGTATTGTCGTCGGTATCCCGCGGATTTGCGCCGGCTTCGGCATACAGTTGGTTAATTCCCGCAAGCAGCGACATTTCGGTTACTTCGTGAACGTTCATTGCTCGTTTGGGTTGGACTACCAATAAAGCAACCGCAGCAATTTTGCATAATTCGGGCGTAGAAATTGCGCCATGATGCGCTAACGGCGTACCCTGTATGGGTGTACGGCGCATGGCAGCCATAGCCTCAGCCTGATATTCCCTGGCCCGGAAAATTTCTGTGGCTATTTCCTCGTAACTGTGTTCCGGTCCGATGGGTTCCACGCAATAATAAAACTCCAAACCTGCGTCGCGTATAGCGTTTAAGGTTTGCAGACGTTCTTGCACCGTCATGTTGGTATCAACGCCTTCGCGCATACGCACGATGTGATAAATACCTGTGAATCCAGCCTCTTCCTTCAAACGACGGGCTGTTGGCAGGTTAAAATCGCCGATGTTGGCTACAAAGCGTATTTCGCTTGGAATTAACGGTCTAACGGCTTTCCCGATTTCGATGAACTTGTCTACAGGATAATCGGCTGTAGTCATAAGGAAAATGTCGTTAGCGCGCTCGGCTACTAATTGTTTGACGCCCCGCGCAACCTCGTCAATCGTTTTTTGCCAACTATTGGGCAATGCATAATGCTTTGCAGCCATCGAGCAAAAATTGCAATTGACCGAACAAGGCTCGGCATTGATGCCAATCTGTGCAAAAACATAGCCACGGTTTCCGAAAACCTCTTTACTGTATTTTCGGGCAAGGTACAGCAATGTGTAATACGCTACGCTTGTAGTATCAATCGACAACAACGCTACTACTTCTTCCTTGCTTAATTCGGCTTTCGCCTCAATTTTACTGAAAATTTCTTGCATCTTTTTAAATTTTTTAATTGTTCGCTATTCGCCGAATAACGAACATAACTATTTGTAAATCAGGTACAAAGAAACAAACAATCTCAATAATAAAAAAATTTCACGGCAACTTTAAGTTTTTTTATGATTTGTTGTTCGCAAATCATATCATAAACAATATCAAGGATTCAATCCTGAAGTTCGTACCGGCAAGACGTATCTACCTGTTTGGTTCGCACGCTTATGGCAATCCGACCGAAGAAAGCGATATTGACATTTTCGTCGTCACACCGGATGATACGAAGGATTTTATTTGGATAAATGCAGACATAGTAGGCGATTTAGGACTCAAGAATATTTTTTCTATTGACTTGTCATTTGATACCGAAAGTTTATTTCACGCGCGAAGATTGAATAGAAAGTTCGAAAGAACAATTTATCAAAAAGGGAGGATTTTATATGAACAATGAAGAAGTAAAAGAATGGCTGGAAATAGCGGATAGAGATTTCGATTCGGCACAAATTTTGAACGAAGCCGTGCGCAGGCATTTCGAGGTTATTTGCTATCTTTGTTCGCAGGCAGTAGAGAAATATTTGAAGGGTTATTTGGTTTTTAATGATATTATTCCCGAAAAAACTCATGATTTGACACGTTTTCTCAACACTGTTGCGGAAATTGAATAGGTTTGATAAAAATTTCTCATCCTGTCCGGATTATCAACCGAAAACCCCCGCCCAAATTCATTGCATAACCGTTTCGACAAGTCTATCAAAGGTTGTCATTATTACTCTGCAAACGCCTGACCGGTTTGCTTCAGCCACTCATTAAGGAAGAGTTACCTAAATATGGATAGTAGCAAATATAGTGCCAAAAAATATAATATTGTCAACAATATTTTGTAAATTGTCCTTTTTATTCTTTTGGCCTGTAAAAATGTCATATAGTGATGCTTTATAGAATATGACAAAATGTCACAGCATTTTTATCCGTGAAATATTTCATTTATTATTGCATATATGTAAACGAATTGTATTATCTTTGCGACATCATTCAAATGTACGATTATGAACACGATTTTTGCAGAGCGATTTAAGTCAGCCCGTTTAATGAATGGGTTCTCGTTGCAGGATGTGGCTGACGCTATAGGTAATACGCTATCACGTCAGGCGTTACATCGTTACGAAAAAGGAGAAGTAGTGCCCGATTCGAAAAAAATTGGCCTGTTGGGAAAGGCGCTAAAAGTAAGCCCTGATTACTTCTTCAGGAGTACCAAAGTGGAATTGAGCGATATCGAATACCGAAAACTAAGC
>JGI24702J35022_10002698_pt1 | contig 10770 bp, 10 predicted proteins | sample TergutTh196P4_FD_35022 | JGI IMG/M metagenome (IMG submission 35022)
TCTCGCCCGCATTTTTCAAGAAGATGCGGGCGAGACGCCCGCGTGCCCAGCAAAATTGGAGGTTTTGCAATTTCCTCTGTGTTTAAGAAATTGCAATAGTTCCCCGGAGTCAGGTATGAATGAAAACGAAGAAGTCGTAGAAATTAAGGGTTTAACGTTAAATACATTGGTTGTCAACTCAGTAATCACTTCGGTAGAGGGTTGCCTGCAAATGTGTGATATGAAAGTGCGGGTCGCAGGCATTACGAAGATCCCGATTCAACTGCCCAAGTCGATTATTACCGGTCTCATCGGATTGAGCGGAAAATGCACAGGTTTTATTTCGATTTCAATGCCGGAACATGTGGCTACCTTAGCCGTTTCGAGATTTTCCATGGAGGAATGCAAAACGATCAACGCGCAGGTGGTTGACGGTATAGGAGAGATTACGAACATCGTAGCTGGCGGCCTGAAAACAAAACTGTTCAATACGCCCTGGACGATCAACCACATTACGATTCCTTCGGTAATTCTCGGCGACAATTACAATATTTCGTATTCAAAGGGAATCGAATACTGCGGTGTGACGTTTGAAATTGACGATCCCGAAACGATCACCGTTCACGATCGTGTTTTCATGGTAAACACATCCCTCATCAAAACAACAAACTGAATGTCATGAAATAGAGAAAAAGGATTAAGGCAAGCTCTAAACTTTTTTAGGCCGGCAAATTAAACTGACTTTTTTTGGAGCTTCCTTTTTTTCTGCCGGCAAGTTTTTTCTTGCCGAACGACTTGGTTTTGGATGGTTCCCATCTGTGGCGGATATTTTCGCGCCCCATTTCTTTTAGTCGACGCGCGCCTTTCGATAAACCTAAACGATGTCCCTTAAAAACCACAGATGAGACTTTTCGTCCAATAATCTCGGCTATTTCAGCGTTGCTGTGCGTACGATATAGCCTTTTCAAAAGCGCCACATCTTCATCTGTCCACCGCGGCCGCATCAGAGACGGTTTCGATTTACTGTTCTTTTTTAATACCTTTTTCAATCTCGGCTCCTCAATTGTGAGCAGCTTGTCGCGATAAGCGCGCGCGCATACATGCATCCGCAGCCGTTGCGCATGACATTATCTTTGTACCCGAAAAATGACTCAGATTCTCTATTCACGGCTCGCATTTTTTGTGTCTCCACGCTTTACAACGTTTTTCATGTTAGCACTTTCCCCTTTTTATAGCAAATTTTTTACCTGAAATATCTCCCGAAAATGCGGGCGAGCCGCCCGCGTTCCCAGGGGTTTTCGGAGCTTGCCTTAATTTTTATGATATTATTAAGTTTTGCGAACCAAAGCGCCGCGTTGACGTATGTATTTGACGGCGGCAGTTGTCAGTTTTCAGTTGCGGGCGGCAAGCCGCCGTGAACCATCTTTTCGGCAACTTCTGGAATGAAGTTACAGGGGAGGCGCAGTAAACATGAAACGGATAGAAAAGTTTTGCCGCGGAGGCAATTGCAAAACCTCCAGCTTAGGCGGAAACCTGCCGGCAGGCGGGTACGGCGCGGGCATTTTGACCGCATTTTTTAGTAATTTAAGGGCAAGACGCCCGCGCTCCCCGTGGTTTTACAACTACTTGCGCATAAGCGTCATTACTGCCGCAGCCTGTATCTGGATGCATGTTTTTTGCGGTCCGGTTCAGGCGATGGAAGCCGGAAGCTTCCGGCTGCTTTCGATTTCAGAAATGGAAAAAATGGTTCTTGTTTCTCGCATCCCCGATCAGAAAAAATTTCTACTGGACGCCGAAGAAGTAAAAGTCACTATAAACGACAAGCCTGCGGAATTTAAAGATCTTGTTTCGTTTACCATTGTTCAGGTGCAAATGAAATTGAAAAAAAAGAAAACTAAAGGCATCAGCATTGACGGCAACGCCATTGAAATAGCGGTTTCCGAAACCATCAAAGAATAAGGCGAAGGAATAACAGTCATGAGAAGGATATTATTATTTGTTGCCACCAACCTGGCGGTCATGGTCGTGCTGTCAGTGATCTGTGGAATATTCGGGATCAATCAGTATTTAACCGCCAATGGTCTAAACCTCGGAATGCTTTTGGCCATGTCGGCCGTATTCGGCTTCGGCGGAGCGCTGATTTCACTGCTGCTGTCTAAATTCATGGCGAAACACGCAATGAAAGCCAGGGTAATAAATCCGCAGTCACCCAATGGCGGCGATGAAACCTGGCTCATAAGTACGGTTGATCGCTTGTCGCGTCAAGCTGGAATCGCCATGCCGGAAGTTGCCATATACGATGGCGCGCCGAACGCTTTTGCCACCGGCGCGCGGCGCAACGCCGCGCTGGTCGCCGTATCCACCGGACTGTTGCGCGGCATGACCCGCGATGAAGTCGAAGCGGTACTCGGACATGAAGTCGCGCATGTGGCCAATGGCGATATGGTGACGCTGACGCTGATTCAGGGTGTGTTAAATACTTTCGTATTTTTCCTGTCGCGGGTAATCGGGTATGTAGTTGATAACGCTCTGTCCGGCAATAATGAGAGGCGGCGCGGAAACGGAGTGGGCTACATGATTACGGTAATCGTTTGCCAGATTCTGCTTGGAATTCTTGCCAGCATGATAGTTGCCTGGTTTTCACGCCGGCGCGAATACCAGGCGGACGCCGGAAGCGCGGGCTACCTTGGGTCGCCGCGTAAAATGGCCGCGGCTCTGCGGCGTCTTGGCGGCATGAGTACGCAGCAACTGCCGGAAAGCATGCAGGCGATGGGCATTTCGGGCGGAAAATTGTCCTCGCTCTTTGCCACGCATCCGCCTATTGAAAAACGGATCGCGGCGCTTGAAAGAAATAGATGAAATATTAGTTCTGGTTGTGTATCATTAACGCGCCCCTGCAATGTTGGTGACGGCGACCCTTATTTGAACCAACATTCTATTTGAAGGGTATCCGGGTCGGGCGTTGGTGTGCGAGCTTTTCCTTTTGGAACTTGATTGCCTAAGCCGTTCGCAGGTAACCCACCTTGGCAACAAGGTTCAAATAGATTAGCCGCACGGCAGCGCGGGGGTTTTTTTCTTTTCTGCTGCGGTATCAAAATGGTTGTGAGGGATGCGGATTTTCGTAATTGGTGATATTTTCGGAAGACCGGGGCGGCGTCTGATTGAGGCAAAGCTTCCGGAATTGCTCAGTGAATATGACATTGATTTTTGTATTGCCAATGTAGAAAACGCCGCCGCGGGGTTTGGCGTCACGCCCATAATTGCTGACGGATTACTTCAGACGGGCATCGACGTTTTCACTTCAGGGAATCACATCTGGGACAAACGTCAAATAATTCCCTATATGGCGGGACAACCGCGGCTCCTTCGTCCGCATAACTATCCAAAAGGCGTTCCGGGAACCGGCATATATATCGGCGAAACCAAAAAGGGCGAGCGCGTCGGCGTTCTTAACCTGCAGGGACGCACATTCATGTCGCCTATTGACTGCCCGTTTACAATAGGACTCGCTGCCGTAGAGGAAATTAAAAAAGAAACTCAAGTGATCGTCGTCGATTTTCACGCCGAGGCCACTTCGGAAAAACAGGGAATGGGCTGGCATCTGGACGGGCGCGTAAGCGCTGTTGTTGGAACGCACACGCATGTACTTACCGCGGATGAAAGACTGCTGCCGCGCGGAACCGCTTATATTACAGATATTGGGATGACAGGCGCGCATGATTCCATAATAGGCTCAGAGCCGCGCCCCGCGCTGGAACGTTTTTTGCTGCAAGTACCAAATCGCCTTGAACCCGGCGCGGACAATCTGCGCATTACCGGCGCCATCGTTGATATAGACGCGGCAACCGGTCGCGCTCGCGGCATTGAGCGCGTAAATCGCCCATTCATGCTTTAGGCAAGTTCTAAACCCCCTGGGAACGCGGGCGGCCTCGCCCGCATTCCCAAGGCTAACACTGGGACACAGTTAAGACTGTATGGCTGATATTAAAAGCATAAGCCTACAAGAGCGGTTCATGTGTACGAATACGAATAAACATACAAGCGCCGCAGGCGCTTAATGTGAGTAACCGTCGGTGGAGCATAGGCGCGATATATCGCGCCTGCGGAACCGGCGGTAGGGCATAATAACAATTTCAACTCTGCAAGAGTTGAATTATGAAAATGTTCCGCTCTTGCAGAGCTGGGCTTTGGTTGCTGTTCCCGCCGGTTCCGCGCTGTGCGCTCCACCGACGGTTACTCATATTAATGTCCCTGCGGGACATTTGAACCTGTCTGTCGACAGGCAGGCGCAGGCTATCGCCTGCAAAGCCTTGGTAAATGCGGGCAAGATGCCCGCGTACCCAGGCAAAAAACGGGTTTCGGAGCTTGTATTGACTGTGATTACCACGCATACAGAGTTAACTGTGGGCAATAGTCAGTTCCCAGGGGGGCGGAGCTTGATTTTTTTGAGGTATGACAATGAAAATGAAAGCGGTTGTGTTGACGGGGCCGGAAAATATCGTTTTTAACGAAATAGACGCGCCTCTGCCCGGAGCGGACGAAGTTCGTATCCGTCCTGTGATTGTAGGCGTCTGCGGCACTGATATTTCGGTTTACAAAGGACAGCGCCCGATACAATATCCATTCGTGCCGGGACACGAAGTTATGGGTACGGTAACTGAAATTGGACCCGAAGTTACGAAATTCAAGCCTGGAGACCGCGTGATTGTGGAACCTAACTACCCTTGCGGCAATTGCGCCCTGTGCAGGATGGGGCGCGGAGCGGTCTGCCCGAATAAAAAGGCGATGGGCGTGAATATTCCGGGTTGTTTTTCCGAATATGTTATAGCGCCCGCGGAATTTGTATGGCCGGTTCCGGATAATATTTCAGATAGGGACGCGGTTACTATTGAACCGCTGGCTGTGTCTCTGAGCGGGTTGTTTCGGTCGGGAGCAAAGCCGGGAGATACTGTTGCGGTTCTGGGTTGCGGCGTCGTCGGGCTTTTGCTTATTCACGCAGCAACGGATATGGGACTGCGCGTGATTGCGCATGATCATATTCCTGAAAAGCTGGAAATGGCCGGCTCTCTCGGCGCGGAAATTCCACCGGAAAATGAAGAGGCCGCGTCTTTCTGGGAACGCGCCGGCGTTAGTACCGTGTTTGAGTGCGCCGGTGTTCAGGCGACGGTGGAATTGGCGTTTTCAGCCGCGCCGCGCGGATCGGATATCGTGCTTATGGGGCTTTCATCGCTTCCGGCGAAATTCGTTCCTGTTAAAGTCGTTCGCGAGGGGATCAATATCCTCACATCAATGATTTACAATCACCCGGCGGATTTCGCGCGAGCAATAAAGCTGACCTCTTCGGGAAGACTGTGTCCATCGAAAGTGGTCACCGATGTTTACCCGCTGTCTGACATAAGCGCGGCGATTGAGCGCGCCGCGTCCGGCGCCGCCGGAAAAGTCCTGATAGATATGAGCCGCACTGCGGCGCTCGCAGTGTCGATTAGCGCTTAGAATGGAACTGCAAAATGATTAAAATACTGCTTATTCACGGACCAAACTTGAATCTGTTGGGAAAACGCGAACCTGAACATTACGGAACAATGACGCTGCAAGACATCAACGCTGAAATGGCGCGCATTGCGGCGGAAAACGAAGTTGAACTTCGTGTTTTTCAGTCCAACAGCGAAGGCGCGCTTATAGACGCAATTCAGGACGCCGCAGACTGGGCTTCGGGTATCGTGATTAATCCCGGCGCTTACGGCCATTATTCCTACGCGCTGCGCGACGCGCTGGCCGCCGTAAATCTACCGGTGATTGAGACGCACATGTCAAACATTCACGCGCGCGAGGAATTTCGCCATGCGACCGTGATTTCTCCCGTTGTTCTTGGATGTATTACGGGGCTTGGCTTGCGCAGTTATGAATGCGCTTTGCGCGCGCTTATAGGCATTTTGCGCGAGCGCGCGGCAGCGAATGTTTCACAATAGCTGGAAATATTTCAGGGAGTTAGAAATTAGTAGTATACTTATCGCTTATGTCAAACAATAAAACATTTCATGGAACTACAATCCTGCTGATTCAAAAAGACGGCAAGGTTGTTTTGGCCGGCGACGGACAGGTATCTTTAGGCGACACGGTCGTCAAACAGCGCGCCCGCAAAATCCGGCGTATATACAACGACAAGGTGCTTGTCGGTTTTGCCGGCGCTACGGCGGACGCTTTCTCGCTTGTGGCGCGCCTCGAATCCAAACTTGAGCAGTTTCAGGGAAATCTGAACCGCGCAGCTGTGGAACTTGCCCAGGAATGGCGCACGGATCGCGCCTTGCGTCATCTTGAAGCCTATTTGCTGGCGACCGACGGCAAAAACGTTTATATGATTTCCGGTACCGGCGATNTCATCGAACCCGACGACGGCCTGCTGGCCGTAGGTTCCGGCGGCGCTTACGCGCTTTCGGCCGCGCGCGCTCTAGCGCGCAACAGCGATCTGCCCGCCCGTAAAATCGCCGAGGAATCCTTGAAAATCGCCGCCGAAATATGCGTTTTTACCAACAGCGAAATCACGGTGGATGAAATTTAAGGGAGACTCAATGACGAATAAGAGAAAAGCGATGCTGAAAACTCAGAAACCGAATAAACCCAAGTCCCGCGGACTTGACGAAATGTCTCCTAAGGAGATTGTCGCGGAACTTGACCGCTACGTCGTCGGACAGCAGGCTGCAAAAAAAGCCGTCGCCATCGCTCTGCGCAACCGCATCCGCCGCCGGCAGCTCGACGAAGAAATGGCCGAAGAGATCGCTCCGAAAAACATCATCATGATCGGACCGACAGGCGTCGGTAAAACCGAGATCGCCCGCCGTCTCGCCCGGCTGGCAAATTCCCCGTTTTTAAAAGTCGAAGCGACAAAATTTACCGAGGTCGGATACGTAGGCCGTGATGTAGAGTCGATGGTGCGCGACCTGGTGGAAATCGCCATTGATATGATTCGCGAAGAGAAAATAACGGAGATTGAGGAAAAGGCCGAGCTGAATATGGAGGAGCGAATCCTCGACCTGCTTGTCGGCGCAATGACGCGCATTCCCGGCGAAGACACTTCTACAGAAGGGATGGATGCGCTTAATCGTATCGACAAGCTCCGCGAAAAAACGCGGCAGCAATTTCGCGACGGCAAGCTGGACAAGCGCGTCATAGAAATCGAAGTCCGCGAAAATTCCATGAACCCGGTTTCGATGCAGTTTATCGAAGGCGCCAGCATGGAAGAAATTCAGTACAACATGCGCGACTTTTTTGCCGGCATAATGGACGGCAAACCCAAAAAACGGCGTATGTCAGTCGAGGAAGCCGTCGAATACATCATGCAGGAAGAAGAGCATAAACTCGTCGATATGGATCAGGTAGCTCGTACCGCGCTTGAGTGTGTGGAAGAAAGCGGCATTATATTTCTTGACGAGATCGACAAAATCGCCGGACGGGAATCGGGACACGGCCCAGACATCAGCCGCGAGGGCGTACAGCGTGACATTCTGCCTATCGTTGAAGGAACCACAGTCAACACGCGTTATGGCATGGTACGCACTGATCATATCCTCTTTATTGCCGCCGGCGCGTTTCATGCGTCCAAGCCGAACGATCTTATTCCTGAACTACAGGGACGCTTTCCCATCCGTGTGGAAATGACCGATCTAAAAGAAGACGATTTCTTCCGTATTCTCACGGAGCCGAAAAACGCGCTGATTAAACAATATATTGCGCTGCTCGGCACGGAAGGATTGAAGCTTGATTTCAGCGACGACGCCGTCCGCGAAATCGCCCGACTGGCTTGCAGAGTCAACGAAAGCAGCGAAAACATCGGCGCGCGCCGCCTGCATACGATATTTGAAGCACTGCTTGACGACGTATCGTTTGAAGGGAAGCAGCGCAAGCCGAAAGACGTCAAAATAACGGCGGAGTACGTCAGCAAAAAACTGGAAGGCATCGTTCAGAATAAAGATCTAAGCAGGTACATTCTTTAGGCAAGCTGCGAAAACCCCTGGGAACGCGGGCGGCTCGCCCGCATAGAGACGCAAGGCATTGCGTCTCTACATTCAAAAAACGAGGTTTTCGGAGCTTGCCTTTAAAGCGGTATAACTTTACATTTCAAGTTAAGGAGCTAATCAATGACGACGTGGCATGAATATCTGAGAGACGAGGGACAGCCCCCCGTGTGGCCATATCCAATTCGTTTCGGGCAGGAACATATTATCGATACCGATGTCTTGGTGATCGGCGGCGGAATTGCCGGTTGCTGGGCTGCCATCAGCGCCGCGAGGCAGGGCGTAAAAGTTGCGCTGGTTGAAAAAGGCGATGTTTCACGCAGCGGTTCCGGCGGCCCCGGCTGCGATCACTGGTGCAATGCTCCGGCCAATCCGCTGTCGAGGGTAACGCCGGACTCATGGGCGCAGCACATGGCAGACCGCCCCTACTGCAACGGCATAGGGCTGCAGATACAGTGCCGTGAGGATTTTGATACACTCCTTGAAATGGAGCAGATGGGCGGAAAGATCCGCGATACGGAAGACGAATATGTCGGCGCGGAGGGACGTGACGATAAGACGAAATTTATGATTTCGCCGCGTTACGGGACCATACACAGTTATCTGCCGGATCCGCATATGGGAGAGCCGGGATTTAACCCGCCGGAGAAGCGCAATAATGTTGTTATCCGCGTCTGGGGCAACACATTTAAACCGATTCTAAAGAAAGAATGCAAGCGCTGCGGCGTACAGATATTTGACCGCGTTATGGGTACGAGCCTGCTTAACGAAAACGGCGAGCAGGGCGCGCGCGTTATAGGGGCTACGGGACTTAACGGACGAACGGGCGAATTTTTAGTCTTTCGCGCAAAGGCTGTGATCCTGGCCACCGCGGGCGCCGGTTCCCTTTGGCTGATGAGTACGGAACACGGCGGCTACTCCAATATGCACTCGCGCGCCATAAGCGGCGACGGCACGGCAATGGCGTGGAAAGCCGGCGCGGCGTTGACAATGATGGAAAACGGATCCGTTCTGCGCATCGCCACAGGCCTGAAGCATAAATGGTACACGGGCGGAGGAGACGCGAGTTACGAAAATGTTCCGATAGTTGACGCGAAAGGGCGCAGACTTCCATATCCCATCCAAGGCTGGGAGGATGCCGGCGCAATGCTTCCAACTCCGGAAGCTGAGAAAAAGATTGTGGAAGGAATTTTTAAAGGGGAATACGAGCTGCCGTTTTACGGCGATTTCCCGTCCATGCCCGAAGTCGAGCGCCGCGTTACATGGAATCTGATGTTAGGCGAGGAGTCAACCACAAGGATATTTATCAATACCATGAAGCAGGGCGGCTTTGATATCAACCGCGACCTCCTGTTGAGCTACAAATTTATCGAAGGACAAAGTCTGCCGCAGTGGCGCGACGCCGGCTACGGAGGAGGCCTTGTGGTGGATTGGAATCTGCAAACGACGGTTGAGGGTCTGTACGCCGCGGGAACGCAGATGTTCTCGCCGGAGGATCACAGTTTCGCCGCCGCCACCGGGCGTTACGCGGGGCGTAAGGCTGCCGCTTACGTCAGGGAAATCGGCGATCATCCGGTCTGCCAGGATCAGATAAAGCGGGAAAAAAGCCGGGTGTTGGCGCCGACAGGACGCGGGAACGGCATCGACTGGAAAGAGCTGCACTCCGGCATCACTCGCGCGATGCAGTATTTCGTAAGCGAATACAAAACCGAGCGGCTGCTGAAAATGGGTTTAAATGAGCTGGAGAAAATCGAGGCCGAAGCGGTTCCGCTTCTCTTCGCCCCCGACCCGCATAAACTGATGCGCGCTGTTGAAGACCTCAGTATGCTGGAATACGCGAAAGTCATTATTCACGCCTCACTGGCGCGCAAAGCAAGCAGTATCCCGCTGAATTTCCAGCGCATTGACTATCCGGAGACCGACCCGGCGCAATGGCACAAGTTCCTGACATTCAGGTTGGAAAACAACAGTGTGCAGGCCGGCGAGCTTCCGCCGCGCTTCTGGGGAGACATGGCGAAGCAGTACGAGGCACACAATAAGGATTACACTGGCGTATATAAATCGCCAAAGTGAGGTGAAATGATGTCGCAAGAAAATATATTTGCAGTTCCCAATATTCCCAGTCCCAGTATGCCGGTGGTATTCGATCCGACAGTCTGCAAGGGGTGCAACAACTGTGTGGATGTGTGTCCGATAGATGTTTTCATTCCGAACCCGAAAAACGGCGCGACGCCCATTATTCTGCACGCGGAAGAATGCTGGTACTGCGGCTGTTGCGTTGATGACTGTCCCTGTCCCGGAGCAATTAAATTCAACTGGCCTCTGCCTTTGAAGCCCCGCTGGAAGAACAAGGAAAGCGGTGAAACCGGGCAGTTGTAATTTAGGCAGACGCTATATATGGACAGCCGGCAATTGATAACCGACATATGCCGCCGCAAGGCGGCATTAATCGGCGCGCTTTGCATCATTTTCGCGGTGACCGCGTATGTGATATTTCATACTGGAGCCTACTACGGGCTTTCATTTGAAGAAGTGCGCGCGGGATACAACCGTTCCGAAACGGCGCTCTTTGATAGGAACGGCGTCATCATCCATGAACGGCGAATCGAAGAAAAAGGTCGTCGGCTTGAATGGACGCCTTTAAAAGACATATCACCCGCGTTGACGGCGGCTGTTATAGCCGCTGAAGACCAGCGTTTTTATCGTCACCGCGGCGTTGACTGGCTTGCTCTCGGAAGCGCGGCGCTGAAATTTCTGAAATCGGACGGACGCGGCGCGA
>JGI24702J35022_10002699_pt1 | contig 10767 bp, 7 predicted proteins | sample TergutTh196P4_FD_35022 | JGI IMG/M metagenome (IMG submission 35022)
GGTCAGGAGATCACGCGGCGCGTCTTTATGTTTCAGGTTGTAAATCAGCACGGACTGGTTTGCCAGCAACGTCAGCAGCCAGACTATTTCATCCAGTGCCAACTCGAAGTTCTCGGCCTTCATCAGCCGTTCGCCGAGGTTTTCGAGGCCGCCGTAGCGCCCGGCGATGATCGCGCGAATCAGCTTGAAGTCAGGGCCCACAAGGCCCAGCCCGATAAGCCAAACCCTCATGGCAAAGGACTCGTTTTCGAAGCCGCCGTCCGGGGCCTTCGCGTTGACGCGCTTCTTCTCCCGCGCCGTGCGGGTCAGGGCTGCGATGAACTGCGCGTAGGCGTTGATGTGATCGCCGTCCGTGGTGGCGGTAAACCAGGGGAAGGCGATGCGGTCGTCGAGAACTTGGATCGGCAGGGTTTCCGCGCCCAGCGCCTTTTTGATCAGGGCCTCTTTCGCGGCGACCATCTTGCACAGATTGTCGATGGCTTCCGGGGTAAAGCCGTCGAGGGGAACCTCAACGACCACCTGATCGGTTTCGGGTTCCTCCGGCTCGGCGGTAGCTTCCTCGAAGGGCGCGCCGACCACCGCGAACCATTTGCTGTGTTCCGTTTTCCCGTCCGGGGCGGGTTTCATGAAAACGTCGCGGCCTTCGTGGTGAAATGCGATGTTGTAACCCTCTGCCTCCGCGTCCGCCGCCGTGTCGTAGCGGCGCTGGCAAAGCAGGGTGCCGCGGGGGTGATCAGGTGGAAGCTGGGATCGGCCTCCGGCTCGAAGCCGCGCTCTAGCAGGCCGACCATCAGGTTCAGGCTCTCCGGCCCGGTCACGGTGCCTTCGCGGTCGATGTGGTACTCGCCCAGCTGATACGCGAAGGTCGGAGCGCCGAGGTAGTTCATTTTCACCTGAAGCAGCTGCTGCATCGCGCTGACCAGGGCCTTCCTCTGGTCGCCTTTGAGTCCGAATTTGTAGGTCTTGTTTTCCATTGCTGCGATCCTCCTGTTATACTATATATTGTGTATAGATGGCGCGTTGTTCGCCTCCTTCTACCACTAGTAGTATAACTCTGTTTGGGCTAATTAGCAAGTTAATTCTGCTCAAAACCGGCCTGAATACCTGACAAACATGAGGCCGCACACGCCGCTGGTATTGGTGGTGTTAGCCGAAGGGCAAGTCGCCGCCACCGTCGATTTCGATGAAGTCACAGCGCCCCTGGGCCTCCCGGTACGACAGGCGTTCCCGTCCCCGGAGCAGGAATATGTTGTCCTCCGACTCCACCAAATTGCAAAAGCGCTTCACGATCACATCACAGTATTTCGGATCAAGCTCCATTGTATAACACAGGCGGTCGGTCTGTTCGCAGGCGATCAGCGTCGTGCCGGAGCCGCCGAACACATCCAGCACGGGATCGCCATAGCGCGATGAATTCTGCAGCGCGCGCGCCACCAGGGCAACGGGCTTCATGGTCGGGTGTTCTTCAGAGCGCTGCGGACGGGGTATTTCCCACACGTCCGACTGCGTTCTGTCGCGCAGTTCAATCAATCGCCGCGATCCCTCCAGCCAGCCAAACCACATGGGTTCATACTGCGTGTTGTAATCTTTGCGCGACAGGACAAATTTATCCTTTACCCATATGATTGTCGACGACCAGTGAAAGCCCGCGCGCTGCATGGCCGACATGACGCTGCCCCACTCTTTCGCCGACATCACCAAATACACCAATGCGCCCGGTTCGCACACGGAGGCCACGGACTTACAGGCATCAACCAGAAATTCGTAAAAGTCCTCCTGCGTCATGTTGTCGTTCATGATTTGGCGCGGCTTCCAGCTGGGATGCTTCGCGTCCGCGCCATAGTCCACATTCCACGGCGGATCGGTGAAAACCATGCGCGCCTGCCTGCCGTCCATCAGCCGGGCCACCTGTTTCAGGTCGGTGCTATCGCCGCACATGAGCCGATGTCGCCCGATCAACCACACATCCCCCGGCTGCGTGATAGACCTCCACGCCAAGCTGCCGGTTGTTCATCCAGTACAGGCTCTTATCAAAGGAAAAGCCATCGGCCCGGCCCAAGATATGCAGACCGTTGTTCGAAGGAGTCCACTCGGTGTAGCAGTCCTCAAACATGGCAACGATCTCTGCGGCATGTTTTTTGAGAGAGTCGTCTTCAGCACGACCGTTGTCGATGTCGATTGTAAACATGCCATCGGGGATCAGGAAACCCAGACCGTTGTATTGCTTTACCGCCCGGAGAGCGGTTTGGAAATCCGTGAAAGTCTTAGGATTGTTGGTTTGGGCGCGCTGGCCCGTGGTGGGGTTGTAGGGAATCTTGGTCTTGCGGCCATTCTTTTCTTCCGAGCGCCAGCAGCAGAAGAGGCCGGACTGGCGCAGGGATATGGGGATGGCGCTGGATTTGGGCATGGGATCATCACCTCACATATATTCTGTGATGGATGTTTATGCGGGGTGGGCGGGAATAAAATGTTGTCCGCTAAGAAAGCTCGACTGATTCGGTAAAAATAATAGAGAAAAATTCACTTTAGCACTTGACCATGCTGTCGGAATTTGGTATACTATGGAAGTGAGATACATGGGCATTGACAAATCTGCCCTGTCCCATCATAAGTTTACAACGCTTGCTCAATACGCATAATAAGCAAGGGGGATATTCAGTGGCCAATCGCGAAGAATTTCTTGCTGATGTAAAAGTCGGTGATATTATTGCTGTGTTCCTCAATAACAACGCTGCCAGTATTGAGGGGCGGGTTGTTGCGCTCACAAATGAATCGGTTAAGATTGACACAGGCAAGGGGCAGCCTAAATTATCTATCGATCAAATAGCCTATTATGATCCAAAAGAGAAAGAAGCGAAAGAAACTTTACCAGTACAATCAGTACAACCAGTGCAACCAGTACGAGAAGAAAAAGAAGAAGCGTCTACGCAGACCTCAATGAACGAGGTCTTTGAAACAGAAATCAAAAATGCCATAACAGAAATTCGGCAGCAAACCAAAGAAAAAGCTTTAACTTTGGATGCAATAGCTATAGATGCAAAAAAAGATGTAAGCAAATCATTTGGGCAAGATTTACATAGAATCATTCAGATAATGATGTACGGAAATGATTCGGATAGGCTTCGCCGTGCTTTTGCTGAGTTGTGTAAAATCACTATAGATGAAGATCATCCTGATAATCGTTCCATTTTTCTTTTGCAAGCCTATGTGAAACATATGTTAGGCGAACAAAACGAAGCTGCCCTTTTGTATGCCAAAGCAGATGATTTTGAAAGGGCGGTTGCTGTTGCAAAGGATCAAGAAGTGTTGGTTGATGAAGCTGTTTCTTTCTTGAAAAATACGAAGGGTTCAATACAATCTCTTTTGATTATCTACGATAACGGAGATGATATCCTTCCGATTTTGGCTCAGATTTTGAATGGTGGTAAATTTTGTGACACGCACGCACTTTATGCTGTTGCTGTAGCCTCCCTTCAAAGGGATCGAAATAAGAGTAGTCAGTTAAAATGGCCTAACTCTCATGATTTTTTTGATGATGAAAACATGAAGTATGTGAACGCTCTTTTCGTAGAGCTGCTTCCACGGCGGCAACCCAAAATTATCGAGCAACCGAAAAAACAAACAGTCAATCTTGGTACCGAATACCGTGGTACTATAGTTACGCTCAATGATAATGGATATGGATTTATCGGGAATCATAACATTCCTGTTCATATTTTTTCAGAGAATTTATTCTTTTATTTCAAGCAAATCAACGACGATGACCTAAAAACTGTGTGCAATATCGAAAAGCAATTGGCTTATCGGTATTGTTTTTATTAGGTCAATCAGAGACTAAAACAGGCCCCCTGTGCGCGGCAGATAACGTTCGATTGGCGATTCCGTATGTGGAAAAATCAAAAGCTGGCACAAAAAAGGAAGAGTGGTGCGAAGGTGAGATCATTGAATATAATCGCATTTACTCGTCAGGAGAAGTCTTTTGCCCCAAAAGCAAGGAATCATATCCTTTTTATGAGAACGGCATAAAAGACCCTCTTTTGTTAGCTTTTTTGCAAACAGCTCAAACCATTTCTGATTTCAAAGTGAGATTTACACTTCGTACAACAGTTAATTCAGGAAAGGTTCAAGCAACTTCGCTTTCTTCGGTTGAAGAATTTTCAGATGAGCAGATTGCCGAATGGATACACGAAAGCATTCTTACCAGTGAAGCATTACTTCATTGGAAAAAACAAAAAACTAATTCAGCAGCAAAAACATTTCAGTCCGCTATGATCCCGCCAATTGACATGCGAAATTTCAGTGCGTACATGCCTCTACCGCCATACACGCCAAAGAGCATTGCGCCGCCAGCAACCATATCTGTTCCTGTATCAAAACCGACGCCGACACCGGCACCCATAATTGCACCAGCGCCAGTAGTTGTTTCAGTTAGACAGACAGAAGAAGATCGCAAAGCTTCTGCTTTATGTGCGGAAGCGAGTTCGCGCGCCGCCAAAAAACCAATTACAACTGGAGATCTGTCAGTGGCAGCTGAACTGTTCGAAAAGGCTTTAAAGTGGCCAGATGCCTTGAATAAAAGCGGAAAACTTGACGGCGCTGTCTTAGGATTAATGCAAGTTTATATTAGACTAAATGACTATGATAACGCGGAAGCGGTTTATCAAAAATACTGCAACGATAGTAGGATAACTCTCGCCTCTCTTTTGTTTTCTTACATACAATTGCATGAAAGAAAGCGAGATGATATTGACCTAGTAATTGATCTCTACTCGCAAGTAATTGATTTAACACAAAAACAAAATACACGCCTACATAATTTGTTGCGTAAAGCGCACTGGCAGAAGTTCCAAGGATATTATGAGGAAGCCATTATTACCTTCCAGCAATGGCAAACGAGTAGACGTAGCGTTGGTACAAGCATACCCATTTCCGTTGCTGTTGAGCAAAGTGTAGGCGAAGCCCTTGTTACATGCTATATTGATCTTGGGAAAATTGATGAAGCGGTCAATACGGCAAAAGACTTACAACGTCGTGGCGTTCACAGCGCAGTACTAGATAGCATAATTAAGGGTACATATTTGCCAGCGGGAAAAACTGATGCGCCTGATTTTCAACATGATTTTGACGATATTAATTTAGTTGAAGTTGCTGATGAGGATGTCGGAGAGTATGTCGATCGAATGATCGATCATCCAGATTTACATAGGTTGTTGAAGAGTAACGAAATACAAAATGGGATATTTTATGGAACACCAGAGCAAGCAAGAGCGCTAATTAATCGGTTGCTATCTGAGAGACGTCAAACTGTTACCAACAGAAGTGAGCATTTGTTTGGTTCTGCAAAAATCATTAAGCGACTCAATTCTAATGAGCCTCATGACGAAAAAGCATATCAAAGCTTTCAAAATTCACTTAAAAGGAACAGCGTGGGAATGCAAATTGCCTTTACATACGCTGGAAGGGCTGTTGCTTCTGTCGGAGATTCCCTTACGCAAGATTGGGCGGCTCCAAGTGATTCTGTTGTGTTTATGTATCATCATGCCATTAAGATGCTCCCAGAGTCAACACGCGGAGAGCACGACTGGAAAAATGCTTTCGTTCGTTGTTTGAAGTCCTATTTTTATACTCGAAGTGACATGAAAACTATGGTAGCGGAACAGTTTTCTGCAGGACAAACAGAAGCATTGAATATTGACGTTATATTGAATAATCGACATTTTAGCGGGACAAAGACTGAGTCAATAGTAGGTCTGGTTTGGATGCTGAAATACCTAAAACAAAGCAGATGGTATAAGGAACTTCCAGATAGGATTCGAAATAGCCAGCTGCAAAAAGCTGTTTTAGACGGATTCGCTGAACTTGGATTTGAGATTCCTAGTCGTAATAACAAGATTACAAAGAGTGAATTCGATGGACTTTTTGAGCAAGCAATTTTAGAGATCGATAGGACAACGGCCTCTTTGGAGCAAGATTTGGATGAATGCCTCAAGGACATATTCGCTGACTTGAGAAGAGAAATATCTTTTGAAAGGCTGGCCTCTGAGCCGAGGTTGATCTGGCTATGCCCCTCGGACAGAGAGCGCCTTATTAAGCTGGTCGACACGATAAAATTGCTAAGGTCATATGTGAGCGATAGCGACTTTGATAGCAAGGCAAACACACTATCCACTATGAGAACAAGGCTAGAAGAACTTAGTGCGGAAATCACAAAGTACCCAACCCATTTAGCTTATGAAGTGTTTCTGCAGAGGATTTTGCGCCTTTTGGATGTTGTTTCATCTGAGCGGAATTCGATATTTGGAGAATATCCCCCTGACCTAACTATGAATCCTATATTGGTCGCCGTGCTGAAGGATGCAAATGGCTTGGTGCGCGTTCATTTTCAGATTAAGAACGCAAAGGGCTGCCAGATGGCTGATAACATAAAAATCGCTGTTGTTGGTAGTGCCATCGAACTAATTGATACACCTGAATCCCGTGTGCGAGGTGTTCGTGGCGGAGAGGCAAAGGAAGTTTTGCTCTCTTTAAAATTGCCTACTGATATGTGGAAATCAAACGTATTTGATGTTGAGTTTGAAGTGCTGTATGAGTATAACGACGAACAATCTGAAACGATTTCCGACTTTCTGCAACCTCCGCCTTTTGCAATAAATGTGAGTGGAGATACTCCGCCAATCAGCAATCCTTATAAAGGAAAGACAAAAAACGTCATGGAAAGTAAAGAGATGTTCTATGGGCGTGATGTTCTCATAGAAAAACTGGTGTCTCAGATTAGAGGTGCAGATGGCGAATACAATCGTGGTCATGCAGTAGCACTGTTTGGTCAAACCCGCGCTGGAAAGAGTAGCATACTGTTCCACTGCAAATCGCAAATAGTTGAAAAGTACGGCAATGAAGCAATCGTTGTTGATTACGGCAGCGTAGGAGAGACCGCTGGTGAGCGAGGATTCTTTTATACGCTCATATCTGAATTAGTCGGTGAACTTGAAACAAATCACAGAGAATTGGATGCTGCTCTCGAAAGCACCGACTTAAAAGAATATCCCGACAGAATCTTACTTCATCCAGAAGATGGCCAATTGCTTTTCACAGATTTTTTCCGAAAGCTTAGAAGGCTATTCAACGACTTAGACACGCAAAAAGTCATCGTTTTGCTCATTGACGAGTTCACATATTTTCATGCGTGGATCAAAAACGGTGAACTTACGCCTCGCTTTATGCAGTATTGGAAAGCGATTATGCAGGATTACGGATTTTATGCTATTGTTGTCGGACAAGATAACATGCCTGTTTTCAAAAAAGAATATCCAAACGAGTTTGGTGCAATGGAATTGGAACCAGTTACATATCTGAGCCAGGAATACGCATATAAGCTGATGGATGAGCCTCTGCTACTCAATGGAAAATCACGCTACCATGAGAAAGCACTTGAGCGGCTCTATGAGTTGACTGCGGGCAGCGCCTTCTTAATTCTAATGATATGCGATAGGCTAGTAGAACATCTAAATCGAATTGGCTCTCCTTCTATCACTAAGGCGATTATCGGGGAGTTTTTGCGCGAAAATGCGTGGTGTCAAAACAGCTTTGTTGATCGAACAACATTTGAATCACAATTAGATGATCGCGCGTGGCCTGAACTTGGCGCTAAAAACGAGGTGTTGCTGCTGGAAATCGCTAGAGCAACGCGTGATGAAAATGGTTATGCAGAGATTAGCCAGCTGCGATGCAGGGACTTTTCGTCAGAAGAGATAACCTCTTTGCTGGATAGGTTGAGCGAGCGCAATGTTATAATAAAAGTTGAGAACAAATACTGCAAGATCGTAGTAGGTTTGCTTAAGGAATGGCTGTTGTTCCACTATGGAAGAGAGGATTAGTATGATTCGAAAAAATGTGTTTCAAGTGGGGAACATCGTGTCGGGCGAATCCTTCATTGGCCGAAGGGACATTCTGGAGGTGGTTCGGGAGAGAGCTCTTTCCGCCGGGGAAATGGGTTCTATGTCATTAGTAGGTCTTACAAGAACTGGCAAGAGTTCTGTGGTGTTCAATGCCTGTGATCCAGCAGTACTGCGCGAATTCGGCATTATTTATGTGCTGATTGATTTGAATGAGGAAGTTGATTATATTAGTTTTTGGAAAAGCGTAGTTTCAGAAATACATGATCAGGTCTATAACATATTCCGCCTAGAGGATAGAAGATTGTATGGCTTCTTTGAGCAAATAGAGCAATGTGTGCGTTATGAAAAGCTAAAGACACTCCTTAAAAATCTTTTTAAGCAATTGAAGGCTCTTCATCGTCCTGTGCTTCTAGTGATAGATGAGTTTGATGGTGCTACAAAAGTATTTGAGCGTAACAAGCATTATTTCGAACTGTTGCGTACGCTAACCTCTTATCCCATGACATATGGATTAACTGCGATTGTTGTTTCTCGCCGAAGTTTACATGTGATAGAAGAGTGTACTCCTGGCAATTCCACTTTTCATGGCATATACGAAGCAAAGCCGATAAGTGGATTTTTAGATGATGATATGGTGATCTACTATACTGTTCTTGAGAGTTATGATATTTTTCTTGATGATGAACAAAAAAAGCTTTTGCAATTTTACTGTGGAAGATTACCCTACCTATTGTCGTTATTCGGTTCACATTTAGTCGAAGCGAAACTAAAATGCGATGAATTTCCCAGCATGGAATTTATTTCAAATAAATTAAGCTATGCGATTCATCGGTATCATGAAGATGTGCTAAACCAGCTTGTGCACGATCAACACTTAGATCTGCTAATAAATCTTCTTGAGGGGAAGGCAGTCGCTTCTGAAATTATAGAAATGTTCAAAGAAATGGGCTTGGTAGGGGACTATTATGGCACCCCTTATACTGTCACTCCACACTTTACAGCCTATCTACAGAAGCGCAGGGCTTTTCCTACAGTTGCCTCTGTTGATGATGGAGTATATACTCCTAGCCAAATCCCAGTTACCGGCCCATATTTCGGAAGGGCGGATCATGTTACGGTAGTTAGCGGAAATGCAAATCATTCTGCAATTGGAACTGCCGGAGCGGTACACATGGGCCTCACAGAGCCTGCTTACACTGAATTGTTCAAGCACTTGGAAAGCCTGCTGAACGGAAGACTTGAGCCTAGCGATAAAGCACAGGTGGAAGAGGCTATGATCGATCTTCAACAAAACAAAAAAGATAAAGCAATCAACGTACTGTCAAGATTCGGCGGAGGTACATACTCGCCTTTGACGCAGATGGTCAATTGATGAAGATAGAGGTTTCTTTTTGGCGATCCTTGTGGAGGAACGAAAAATGTTCTTTGTGTACCCTCGTGCTTTTACCATCTATCGTACCGAAGCTGACGTCTAAGGCCAGAAATCCTTGATGCGTAAGCATTGAGGATTTTTTCTACGGATTTTTCACCCTGCTCAGACGATAAAGCTAAACGCCTTCTTGAGGAGCTCCCAGGGGGTATAGACGGTGAGCCAGTAGCTCAGATAATCGTAGGCGGCGCGGAAGAAGAGGCCGATTTGTTTAAAAAAGCCCGGCCTGCTGTCCGCGGCGGCCTCAACGGGCGCGGCGCCGTCGATCACGGCCGTGAGCACGCGGGCAATCATCGCGTGGCCGTCGTCGGAGGGATGCACCCGGTCACGGAACACGAGGCCGTCGCGCCATTTGAACGCGCCGTGCACGTCCGCTATCACATAGGCGTCCTCATGCGCCTCGAGGTAATCGTAGTACACCTGGTTCAGCTTGGCCACCGCGACCTCATAGGCGTCGGCCACAAGCGGCACGCCCTCCATCGCGTTGTACAGGGTCTGCACGATAAACAGGGCGTCCGGGTTCAGAGCCCGGATCTGCTCCACAATCAGCGCGAAGTTCTCCGCGAAGCTCTCGATATACGGCTCCACGGCGCTGGCGTCCTTCAGGATCAAAAGGCGCAGGACAAGCGTGATCACGTTGGAGGCGAGCAGATCGTTGCCGCCGATGGAGAGATCGATGATATCGGCGTCGCGGATGGCCTGCACGGCCCTCGCGTTGTTCGCCAGAATCGCCAGCAGGTCGCTGGATTTGTGGCCACCCACGGCGAGCGGCTCCAGCGCGAAGCCCTTATCGGCGGCGAGCAGCCACGCGTAAGCTTTCGTCTCCTTGTCGCTCGCGCCCTCGCCCGCCGAGATCGAATCGCCCAGAACCACGAATTTCTGTGTTGCCGCCTGCGCCGGTATGGTCGCCAGGGCGCATACCAGCGCCAGCGCCAGCAATGCCGACGCCAATTTTTTTGCGATGCTCCTCATAACAAGTCCTCCATATGTATGTTTTTGTGTTATACTTATTGTAGCAAAAACAGCGGGGCTTTGCAAGCACTTTATTTTTCTTCCCCTGTAACCAAACGCCCCTGCCAAACGTATATGAGGTGAGCGCGCTTATCATTCGCCGGCGAAAGGAGTGACCCCGTTTGACCGATACCCATCACAGCGCCTACGCCCAGGCCGTGGAGCGATACAGCGACAGCGTCTACCGCCTGGCCCTGGTGTACCTGCGCAGCCCGCAGGACGCCCGGGACTGCTGCCAGGACGTGTTCATCAAGCTCATGGAACGCAGGCGCGAGTTCGAAAGCGAGGAGCACCGCAGGGCCTGGCTGCTCTCCGTAACCAAAAACGCCTGCCGCGACCAGCTGCGCCGGGAGACGCGCAGGCAGACAGCCTCTCTCGGCGCAGTCGAATTCCTGCCCGACCCGCACAGCGGCGGCGAGGAGCTGCTGGCGC
>JGI24702J35022_10002700_pt1 | contig 10767 bp, 12 predicted proteins | sample TergutTh196P4_FD_35022 | JGI IMG/M metagenome (IMG submission 35022)
GCACTAAGCATTACTCTCTAACGATCCGCCTTGCAGCCGCATCCCACACCGGCGTGCGTTGGTGTTATGCTTCACAAATCGCGCACTGAATGGGCGTTGCGTCTAGCTTTGCGCTCAAGCCGGACAGAACCCCGGCCAGCGAAGATGGTATTCTCTGCGGGCCGTACGTCCGATTAGGCTTGTGTTCAGTTTCGCCAAGCATCCTAACAACATGTTCAACCCCGCTCGCTTCGCTCACTGGACACCCAATCGCTGCGCGCTTGGATTAAACGTTAGGCATCTCATTAGCAGAAGACGCAAGACCGACCATGGAAACCTCAACTCTTAACCTTCTTGTCGGCTGGGCAAGCATGCTGTGCGGACTCATTGCCGGCGCCATCATCGGCCTTTTCTTTCACTGCGAAGAGTGGATGGGAGGCTATTCCTCATTTCGCCGACGAATGACCCGCTTGGGCCATATCTCGTTCTTTGGCTTGGGTTTCATCAACGTCATTTTCGCCCTCAGCGCCAAGGCCTGGGGGCTACCGGAAACACATGCTCAACTTGCCTCGGCCGGATTCGTGCTCGGCGCGGTAACAATGCCATTGTGCTGCTTCCTCACCGCTTGGCGACAGCCGTTCAGGCATCTGTTCCCGATCCCTGTCCTCTCGGTGCTGGCGGGACTCCTCTCTCTGCTGCTGGGAGGGGCCACCGGATGAAGCTCGGTTTCATCGCCATGAGTGGTGTTCGTGCCCACAACAAGGAACTCACGGAGTTGGGACTGACGCTTCCCGGCTTCGTCGAGCGCAACAAGATCATCGCCTCCCTTCCGAGCCTGGGGCTGCTGACCCTCGCCGGAATGACTCCCAAGGATTTCGACGTCACCTATCTCGAAGTCCCGGATGTCGAAGCGCTCGACGGCCTGCCGGGGGAGTTCGACGCCGTCGCCATTTCCAGTTTCAGCGCCCAGATCAAGGAAGCCTACCACTTGGCGGATCTTTACCGTAGCGTCGGCACGAAAGTCATTCTCGGCGGCCTGCACGTCAGTGCCGTACCCACCGAGGCCCTGGCCCATGCCGACAGCGTCGTACTAGGCGAAGGCGAACCCCTCTGGCCGACGCTCCTATCCGACCTGCGGACAGGCAAACTGGCGACCGTATATGACGCCAGGAACATAAACTTCGACCTCGCCCAGGCTCCGATGCCAGCCTTCCAGCTTCTTGACATCGGTAAGTACAACCGCCTTACCCTACAGACCCAGCGCGGCTGTCCCTGGCGATGTGATTTCTGCGCTTCGTCCAATGGCATCTCTCCCACCCATAAGCTCAAACCAGCGGAAAAAGTCATCGCCGAGATTCGCCGCATCAAAGAAATCTGGCCGCGCCCGTTCATCGAGTTCGCCGACGACAACAGTTTCGTGAACAAGCGCCAAGCGAAGAAGCTCCTCCGCGCGCTGGCGCAGGAGGACATCAGTTGGTTTACGGAGACCGACGTGTCGGTAGCCGATGACCCGGAACTGCTGAACCTCATGCGCGAGAGCGGCTGCGCCCAGGTGCTCATCGGCTTCGAAAGCTTGTCCGCTGTGGCTCTGAACGGCTTGGAGCAGCGCGCCAATTGGAAGGCGAAACGGCTCGCTGAATACCAAGGTGCCATCGCTCGAATTCAAGATCACGGCATCACGGTAAACGGCTGCTTCATCCTTGGTTTGGACGGCGCCGGAACCAACGCCTTCGATGACGTCTGGCAGTTCGTTCGAGACAGCAATCTCTACGAAGTCCAAATCACCGTGCTCACGCCTTTTCCGGGCACGCCCCTCTACGAGCGCTTGCGAGTAGAGGGACGCCTCCTGCGAGAACAGGCGTGGGAGCTGTGCACGTTGTTTGACGTCAACTTCCGCCCCGCCCATATGAGCGTCACCGAACTGGAATCCGGATTCCGCGATCTCGCTGAAAAGCTCTACAGCACGGAATTCACTAGGGAGCGAAGAGAAAAGTTTCGCCGTCGCCGGCGCAGCCTGTACGGTTCCACCAAGTAAAGAGGAGGGTCAGCACATGAATGTGAAGTGGATTAGGACACTGTTCGTCACCGTCGCGCTGTACGAGAGCCTGCTGGGCTTGGCGTTTTTTTTCTTTGCTCGGGGTATCTTCGAGATCTTTGAGGTTGAACCGCCGAACCATTTTGCTTACGTTGAGTTTTCCGCCCTACTGCTGTTGATCTTTGCTGCCATGTTCGTCCGCATCGCTTGCGATCCCTTGAAGAACAGGGATCTCATTCCCTACGGAATCGCCCTGAAGGCGGCCTATTGTGGGATGGCGTTCTGGTACCAACTCACGCAGGGGATTCCGTCAATGTGGATCCCCTGGGCATGGATGGATCTCGCCTTCCTTCTGCTGTTCGTCATGGCATGGCGAAGCACTCGCCCCTTGCCGGACTCGCAAGACTCCTGATTAGCATCATGATGCTAGGCGGTGTGTCTAACAACATGTTCAACCCCGCTCGCTTCGCGCTTGAGTGCCGGTTAGCATGAACGTTAGACCTCATGGTTATTCCTTCTTGGTTCATATGGAGTTCGTATGACTACTGCTCTCGTACTAATCGACCTACAGAACGACTACTTTCCGGGCGGTGCGATGGAGTTGGTCGGATCCAATGATGCTGTTATACAAGCAAAGACGCTTCTTCTTGCTTTTCGAGATCGTTTCCTGCCAATCTTTCATGTGCAACATATCTCTACACGGCCAAACGCAACCTTCTTCCTACCAAACACAACAGGTGTTGGTATTCATAGTTCTGTGCAACCTGAAGTTGGTGAGTCCATCATCAAAAAGCATTTCCCTAGTAGCTTTCGAGAAACAACGCTTCTTGAGCATCTTCGCGCTGTAAATGCCACGAAGTTGATCTTCGTCGGCATGATGACACACATGTGTGTGGACACTACAGTTCGCGCTGCGACTGATTTGGGCTTTGAGTGCCTTCTTGCACAAGACGCATGTGCAACACGAGCACTTCAGTTTTCTGGTCATCATGTTGAGGCAGAGCAAGTCCAAACTTCTTACTTGGCTGCCCTTAATGGTGCATTTGCACAAGTTTTACCCACGCAACAAATCATTGCTCACCATCTCGGATGAGGTTTGATTTTGCGCTCAAACCGGACAGCCCCGCCTGCGACGGGTATGCTGTTTAGCTTTAACGTTAGTGCTGCAAGAGCCAAGAATGACAAACATCCAGCATCAGGACGAGGGCAAGCAATCGAGGAGCGATCAGGCGAAGAAGTGCGAGTTGTTCCTGTTGCTTCTCATACTGATTGATTTCAACTACGACCATTTTTGCTTCACCATTCTGTGTGATAACGAGTAGTTCAGGGTTGATAGCAAAACCCTTCACAATGTCAGCAATCAGAAAATCTGAGCACAATGGTTCGCATACGAGAACAACCTGAACGCGAAGACCGCATCCTTTTCGAGATTGTGGTTGACGCATACAACGAATCCGAACGCGCGATGAGCTGGTACTATTATCTTGAAGAGATTCTTGAATTTCCCTTCATGGCAGATTGCGTCTCAAGACGAGCAACATCGCCACTTGAGATCGGTGCCCAAGTCAAGGTTTCTGGCTTGGCGTCCGAAGGTGATTGTACGTCGGAGATTCATGTCCTTGTGGAGCACGGAAAAAAGCTGGCAGTTCCTCTTGCGCAACTGGCATGTCTCTCAGTAGACGCAAAAACTCGTCAAGCTGTTGAAGACTGGCACTACTGGGTAGCACGAGGCTATGAATATTGAAGATGCCAAGGCTTCTGAGTTTCTACTGTGGATCTCGTGCGCAATGTCGCTTTGCTTCGTCCCATAGGCAGACCTGATAGATGCCGTTGCGTTGATTGCTTATGCAAGTGCCGTTACAGGATTTCGATTGCTTGTTTTGAAGAGTTCAATATTGTCAAAATGCTTTTTTCCAGCCCAGACTCCTCGTAGCAGGACAGATAGCGACGAAAAGTACGCTCGCAGATACAGCATTTCGAAGTGAGCGAGCGCACCGTTGAATCTATTCTCACCAATAACCGCTTTATTGAGCCGTACTGGCAGCAATATGGCTTTGATTCTGTGACATACCAACCCGGACTCTGACTTTTTTCGAGCTCAAGCCCACGCCGTTTTCAGTCCTCACACCGTATCCTGTCAGTGTCTGGCATCGCAGCCACATCCCGCGTTGTGCGCAAAGACGGCATGCTCCAAGCGTTGTAAGCTCAGTCAGCCGCGCAGTCACATCTCGCTCTGGAAGCGGAGGAGGTATACTCCGCAGGTCTCGCGTTCGATTGAGCGTGTGCTCGGTTTCGCCAAGCATCCTATTAACCTGGCTTGAGCATCCTGCATACTTTGGTATTTTCATGGAAGCACTGCTTGTCTCTACTGGAGTCGTTGCCCTTGCCGAGATTGGCGATAAAACCCAACTGTTGGCCTTCGTTCTGGCCGCCCGTTTCAAGAAGCCAGTACCGATCATTCTGGGTATTCTGGTGGCAACTTTGGTCAACCACGGTCTGGCCGGTGCTCTGGGAGGATGGATTGCCACTACCGTGAGTTCGGATATTCTGCGCTGGGTGCTGGGACTTTCATTCATCGGCATGGCGGTGTGGACACTGATTCCCGACGAAATCCCAGAGGGCAAAACCCAGGTCACTCAAAAACTCGGCGTTTTCGGCGCAACGCTGGTGACTTTCTTCTTGGCTGAGATGGGCGACAAGACGCAAATTGCCACCGTGGCGCTGGCGACGCACTACGGCACCCCCTTGCTGGTGATAGCTGGCACCACGCTGGGGATGTTGATCGCCGATGTGCCAGCGGTGTTCGTTGGCGATAAGCTGGCATCCAAAATCTCGATGAAGCTGGTGCATCTGGTCGCGGCGGTCGTCTTCGCGTTGCTAGGCGGGGCAACTTTACTGGGCGCGGGTGCGGGGTTCTGATTTTGAGATGAAAGATGTTATGTTTCAGGCGATGAGCACTGAATAGGGGATATCCCCTCCCACGACACCTTTGGGCGGCTGTTTGACCTGATTGACCCAATACAGCTCGGGTTGGCATGATTTTCATGCGATTGCCCTGCCTTCGACGTTGCATCAGAAGATAGAAATTGTTATAAGGACAGTGATACTCGTGAACTAAACATGAAAAAACTTAGCAAATCATCTGATATTAAAGGTTTTTTATGGATCACTATTGATAGTATGCTGATTTCAGATTATGCCATTTTAATTGATAATGAAGATTTATCACCCTCTTTGACCTTTCAGGAATTTGAACGAAAGTACCCATTCAGCGCAAAATCGAAGTCGCACCTTGAGACCGAAAAAGATGTGAAAACTTTTGCGGTTTTATTCGGAAGGAATAAAGATAAAAATGGGAAGTCTAGCCCAAATGTCCAATCTTTGGAATCTGACGGAGAACTTCTTTATGTTTCTTCTATCGTTTTTTGGTTTAAAAATAGTGTGCTGTACAAGATTTCTATTTTTCAAGGAATTGCCTGTTGAACTGACCAAAGTATGCTCTACCTCGGGCAGGCTGTGACTGCGGCAGCAGTGCTCGCTAATGTGGGGAAATAAGTCTGAAGTCTGGCTCAAGGCCGATCAACGCCTAACCGCGTCGTGCATTTCACGCGCGACATGTGGAAAGACGCACGCCAAGCAATATTGAGATACTGAATCAGATTACCCTCTCCCGTCCCTTTGGGACACCCTCTCCCATTGCGCGGGAGAGGGGTTGAAGGAGAAGGCTCGTTCAGGCACGCGCGGGTATTACGTCGTGTTCTTCCATATCATCGCCGCAATCGTCGTCGCTGTCGTAATCGTCTTCGTCATCATCATGATCCGGACTCAAACGAACGTTCTTGGCGACGATGCCCTTTTCACCACGCGCGGTCACGAACAACACCTTATCGTCGTAACGCAGACCGTCGATGCCGATGTCGATCAGGTCGCTGGCATGGAAGAAATAATTGTCACTTCCCGAAGCAGGCTTGATGAAACCATACCCCTTGCCGGCAATGAGATTGACGATCGTCCCCTGACACTCGACGCCTTCAACGAAATCCGCCGGTAGCGCGCGCTGGCCATTGTCACGGTGCGAGGGACGCCAGTCCCAATCGCTCTGGTTGCTTTGCGGCAGGAACAGGTTATCGACCAACGGGTCGTGCCGCCGGGCACGATCATCTATCAAGGGCTTCATCAGCACCGGGTAGTTGACACGGTCGATCAAGCCGGTAGAGACCTGTGTGCGCATCATGCGCCCGTCTTCACGCTCGTATTCAAACTCCCAGCCCAACAACATCACCCGCGCGCCCAAGGTATTGAGCTTGCGCACGAGCGGCACAAAATCGCCGTCACCCGTAATGAGCACGCAGACATCGTAATTCTTGAGACTGGTCATCTCGTAGGCTTCAAGCGCCAGCCAGACATCAATACGCTTTTCTTCGAAAGAACCATCAGGGCGAAACGCCAGATGCTGCTGGAACAACGCGATGTCTGCGCGCGTCAGGGCATCCTCGAAAACGCGATCGGAAAACAGGCGATCCTGTTCCGCCGCCTGCTGTGCAGTCAAGCGCCCCTGAAAATACGCCGCATCCACAATCTGGCAACGACTGGGCGAAATCCCCTCACGCTGCGCGACTTCAGACATGATGAAATCATGTACCCCACGAAACGATAAACGCGCACGCCGCTCATGTTGATACACATAATAGCTGCTAACCTTAAAAAAGTAAGCGCCATCGTAGAACACCGCGATCCGGCAAATGTCTTTCTCTCTCATTGTTTTTCCTACCCAAAAAAACACCACTCAACATACCGGACCGGAGAACAGCCCCCGGTCACGACACACCTTGCCCGGACTTCTCCTCCACCCAGGCAAACAGTACTGTATAGCCCTGATTCGTATCCCCTTCAAACGCGCCGCCAACTCGTTCCCTGGGAATCGTCCTCAAGAACGACACCATCGGCAAGCAATTCAGCGCGCAAACGATCCGCCTCGGCAAAATCACGCGCTTTCCTGGCTGCCGCACGAGCGGCGATACGCGCTTCGATCATAGCAACATCCAACCCTGAAACTTCACTTCCAGCTCCTGACTGAAGAAATTCGCCTGTCTCGCGCCCAAGCAGTCCCAATACCTGCGCCAGTGCGCGAACCTGTCCCACAAGCCCGATGTCTCCAGTACGATTTGCTTCATTGACCAGATCAAAGAGTCCCGCCAGTGCTTCTGCAGTATTGAAGTCTTCGTCCATCGCTGCACGAAAACGTTCCCCCCAAATACTCGACCAGTCTATTTCAGGCGTTTCCCGAACCGATACCCCTTTGACCGCGTTGTACAACCGCGTGAGCGCCTGGCGGGCGTCGTCGAGGTGCACATCGGAATAATTGAGAGGGCCGCGATAGTGCGAACGCAACATGAAAAAACGGACGATCTCAGGATCATACTTGTTTAGCACATCCCGAATCGTGGAGAAATTCCCAAGTGACTTCGACATTTTTTCATCGTCGACGCGCACGAACCCGTTGTGCATCCAATAGTTAACAAAGCGCGAGCCGTGCGCCCCCTCGGATTGGGCGATTTCGTTCTCATGATGCGGGAACTGGAGATCCTGCCCGCCACCGTGAATATCGAAATGCCCGCCGAGTAGTCTTGAACTCATCGCCGAACACTCGATGTGCCAACCCGGTCGTCCGCGCCCCCAGGGCGAATCCCATCCAGCATCTTCGGACTCATCATCCTTGGCCTGCTTCCAGAGCACGAAATCCAGCGGATCGTTCTTGTCATCGACGATGCCCACCCGAACACCAGCACGTAATTCATCCACCGACTTGCCCGACAACCGACCATAACCCGGAAAACGGCGCACGGCATAACACACGTCACCATTGGCGGCAACGTAAGCCAACCCCTTCTCCTGCAGTGTCGAAATCAACGACTGCATGTCAACGATGTAATCGGTCGCTCTCGGCTCGAAATCCGGGCGCAACACCCCGAGAGCATCCGCATCCTCATGCATTGCCGTGATGAAACGATTCGTCAGGGCGCGGATCGACTCGCCGTTTTCCCGCGCCCGGCGAATGATCTTGTCGTCGATGTCGGTAATGTTGCGCACATAGCACACTTCATAGCCGCTTGCCCGCAACCAGCGCACCACCATGTCGAAGACCACCATCACCCGCGCATGCCCAAGGTGGCAGTAGTCGTACACTGTCATACCACAAACGTATACACCGACACGGCCTGGTTTGATAGGTTGAAAAATTTCTTTGCTGCGGGTAAACGAATTGTAGATCGTGAGCATGCAAACCCTGGGGAAGACGCCACAGCCCAGCACGGTCAGCGGCAAAATATATTTTCATTTTGAGCGCGGAAGAGTTATTGCTAGAATCCGGCGCTGTCCGGAGTCATTTTTTCAGTATAGCACGACAGTACGGCCTTTCTCCGATCAACCCCTCCCTGCCCGCAAAACCTTTTCAGTTTCCCCGGAGCTTTCATGATTCGACAATTCCTTGTTTCCCTGGTCTGCGGCCTTTGCGCCCTCGTCGCACACGCTGCCAACCCACAAGTGGAACTCAAGACCAACCTCGGCGAAATCGTGCTTGAACTCAATGCCGAACTTGCCCCCAAGACGGTCGACAACTTCCTGCAATACGTCCAGAACGGTCATTACAACGGTACGATTTTCCACCGTGTCATCAAGGGCTTCATGATCCAGGGTGGCGGCATGGATGAAGCGTTCACTGAAAAACCAACCCGCGCGCCTATCGAAAACGAAGCCGCCAACGGCCTCAAGAACGGAACCGGAACCGTGGCAATGGCCCGCACCAATGACCCGCATTCCGCAAGAGCGCAGTTTTTCATCAATGTCGCCGATAATGACTTTCTCGACTTCCGAGACCCGAAAAACTGGGGGTACGCCGTATTCGGCAAAGTTATCAAGGGGATGGACATCGTACAGAAAATCGAAAACCGTCCGGTTCACACCCGGGGCATGTATGAAAACGTTCCGGTCGATGTAGTCGTCATCGAATCGGCTCGCGTCCTTGAAGAAGCACCCGGAAAAGCCCTGGAAAGCAAGCCCGAGAAAAAAGCCCCTGCCAAGGGCAAAGGGGCCGCTTCAGCCAGACAGAACAAATCCCGATAACCCAAAGGAGCCACACATGGCCGTCAAACTTCATACCAATCACGGCACCATCACGCTTGAGCTCGACGCGGACAAGGCGCCCGTCACGGTCGAGAACTTTCTTGGCTACGTCACCTCCGGTCACTACGACAACACCGTATTTCACCGCGTGATCGACGGCTTCATGATCCAGGGCGGCGGTTTCGCGCCGGGAATGAAAGAGAAAGCGACCCGCGACCCCATCGGGAACGAAGCCGATAACGGACTCAAGAACACGCGCGGAACCGTCGCCATGGCTCGCACCAATAACCCGCATTCCGCGACTGCGCAGTTCTTCATCAACGTCGTTGACAACGACTTCCTTGACTTCCGCGCCCCAGATCCGCAAAGCTGGGGTTATTGTGTATTCGGTCATGTCAGCGATGGTTTGGACGTCGTCGACAAAATCCGCAAGGTCGCCACCGGAACCAAAGGTTTTCATCAAGATGTTCCCAAAGAAGATGTTGTTGTCGAACGCGCCGAAATCATCTGAGCCAACTTCAGGCGATGCCTCCGCGCCAATGCGGATAGTGGAGGCTATCGTTGCGCCGAAACTGCCGATCCTGTTCGTGGCCGACCTGCATCTGGCCGATAAACGCCCACGGACTACCACCGCTTTCTTCAATTTTCTCTCCGGCCCGGCGCGACAGGCAGGCAGCATCTTCATCCTCGGCGACCTGTTTGAATACTGGGTCGGCGACGACGACGCCGACTCGGCTTTCAACCGGAGCATATGCGAAGTCCTGAGCACAACCGTCGCGGCTGGAATTGCCGTTTATTTCATGCCGGGCAACCGTGATCTCCTCGTCGGGCAAGGCTTTGCCCATGCCAGCGGCGCGCAGCTTCTCACCGACATGACATCAATCCGTTTCAACGCGCGAACACTGCTGCTTTCTCATGGCGACGCGCTCTGTACCGACGACCACGAATACCAGGCTTTTCGCCTGCAAGCGCGTAATCGTGAGTGGCAAGCCGGATTTCTTGCCCAGCCGCTGGAGGTACGACGGAGCTTCATCGAAAAATTACGTAATCAGAGTGAAGCCGCCAAATACGAAAAACGCGCGGAAATCATGGACGTCAACACCGACGCAGTCACCAGCCTGCTGCGCTCCCATGCCTACCCCACTCTCGTCCACGGGCACACCCATCGCCCGGCGCGCCATACCTACCTGATAGACGGTCATCGTTGCGAACGTTACGTACTCCCTGACTGGAACGACCACGCCGTCTGGCTGGCTTTCGACGGGATCGAGTTTAGCGCGCGCTCCGACACGCCCGCTGCCTTCTGAACTGACACGAATCTTGCCCTTGTCGTCAGATCCGGCATAAAGGCCTGTCACCCGTGACATGTTACTCATAGAAACCATGTTTCATGAAGTATTGCACACGGAATCAAACATCCATCATGGTAGAACGTCCTCGCAAATACTCAATAACAGAAAGACAAAATCTGCACTGAGTTTGCGCAACAAGCAGTTTGCCGCACAGCACCTCCGCTTGAGCCCGCCGCACGGGATTTTTCGCGCTGTGCGGAAGAGACTTTCGTACCGAGGTTAACACCGAGAGGTAGACCAATGGAACTGAAGACGTCTTTCGACAACTGGCCGATCGCG
>JGI24702J35022_10002701_pt1 | contig 10763 bp, 5 predicted proteins | sample TergutTh196P4_FD_35022 | JGI IMG/M metagenome (IMG submission 35022)
CTATCTGTTTTTGAAGTTAGGATTTCCTCCCCAAACCATCATGTTTGTGATGATAGTTACTTCAATTTTAGCACAAGTGGGGCGTATCTATTTTACTAATAGATTATTAAAAATGAATGTTTTAAACTATATCAAACAAGTTATTATTCCTATTTCTGCTGTAACTGTTTTATCTGTAATTTGTCCGTTGCTTTATTACTACAGTTTCAGTCCGTCTTTATTGCGAATTGTGGGCGTTTGCGGAGTAACGGTAATTTCTTCGGCGTTCATTATTTATTTTATAGGGTTAACAAAATCGGAAAGAAAGAGTTTGGTTTCATATGTATTGAGAATGATAAAACGAAAATAAAGTTTATATTTTTTAAGATTTTTTTCTTCTTTTGCGATCTCAAAATGAAAATGAACATCATCAACTCTTTAAAAGACAAAAAAATTGCCATACTCGGATTTGGCAAAGAAGGTAATTCATCCTATAATTTTATTAGAAAATATTTACCTGATAAGTTTTTGACTATTCACGATCAGAATTTTATTGAAAACAACGACTCAAATTCAACTCTTATTTGCGGAGAAAATTATTTGCAAAACTTGAACGATTATGACATTATTTTGAAAACACCTGGAATTAGTCTATCAAATGTAAATTATTATATTAATCTTGAAAAAATAAGTTCGCAAACGACACTTTTTCTGCAATATTATAGAAACCAAACTATTGGAATTACTGGAACCAAAGGAAAAAGTACTGTTACTTCCTTAATTCATCACATTCTTAAAACTAATAATAAAAAAACAGTTTTAGCAGGAAATATCGGCATCCCTTTTTTTGATATTATTGAAAAAATTGATAAACAGACACTTATTGTGACAGAATTATCGGCGCATCAGTTAGAGTTTGTGTCTCACTCGCCTCATATTGCCGTTTTGCTTAATCTTTATCAGGAACATTTAGATCACTTTAACTCATTTTCAAGTTATATGCAGGCAAAACTGAATATTACCAAATATCAAAAAGAAACCGATATTTTAGTGTATAATCAAGATGATGAATGGATTAATAAATTATTAACGCAGCATAACTTTTCTCGGAATTTTTATCCCTATTCAAGTCGTATCAAATATAATGCTGCCATTACAACGTGCAGAATGATGGGAATTTCTGATATAAATATTGAAACTGCGTTGACAACATTTGTTCCTTTAGAACACCGGCAAGAATTTGTGTGCGAGAAACATGGAATCCGTTTTTATAATGATTCAATTTCTACTGTTTCGGAAGCCACTATTTACGCATTAGAAACATTGAAAAATGTAAATACTTTGCTGCTCGGTGGTTTTGATAGAGGAATTGATTACCATATTTTGTACGAATATTTGGATAAAAATCCAGTAGAAAACATTGTTTTTATGGGACCTTCCGGAAAACGGATGAAAACCGAATGGGAATCTAAACATGATTTGGATTTCAATTTTATTTTAGAAGATGATATGCGGCAAATTATTTTTTTTGCTATAAAAAGTACGCAAAAAGAAAAAATCTGTTTGCTCTCCCCCGCTGCCGCCAGTTATGATCAATATGTCAATTTTGAAGAACGCGGTAAAATGTATAAACAATCTATTTTACAACCATTTTCATTACAAAAATTCAACTCTTTTAGAATTGCGGCAAATTGTAGTGATTTTATTTATGTTAATAAAGAAGAAGAGTTTGATTATCTGTTTGATAATAAAATATTTGAAAAACCATTTTTAATACTTGGTGGAGGAACTAATGTTTTATTTACCAAAGATTTTAAAGGCACAATTATTCATATTAACACAAAAGGAATAAAAATATTAGAACAAACTGATAAATATGTTGAAGTAGAAGTGAAAGCAGGAGAAAATTGGGAAGATTTTATAGACTTCTGTGTTTCAAACCACTATTACGGAATAGAAAATTTGGCTGGCATACCCGGAAAAGTGGGGAGTTGTCCTGTGCAAAACATAGGAGCTTACGGTACAGAAGTAAAAGATGTAATTAAAGAAGTGTATGTAAGAGAAATACCTACAGGAAAATCGCTTGTTTTTTCTAATGAAGAATGTAAATTTGGATATAGAGATTCCATTTTTAAGGAAGAGTGGAAAAACAAAGCCATTATTATTTCGGTGGTCTTTAGATTATCGAAAATTGAAAATTACAATATTACATACAAAGCGTTGCGAGATGAATTACAAATTTTTTCGAAAATTACATTAGAGATTGTTAAGGATAAAGTTATTGAAATTCGCAATAAAAAACTTCCTGATATTGATAAGATTGGTTCTGCGGGAAGTTTCTTTAAAAATCCGATTATTTTAAAAGAAAAATTTGAAAAACTACAAAAAAAACATCTTTTCTTAACTTGTTTTGAAGAGGATGAAAACCATGTAAAATTAGCAGCTGCACAACTCATAGAGTTCTGCGGCTGGAAAGGTTTTCGCGAAAGAGATGCCGGCGTTTACCTTTCTCAACCCTTAGTATTGGTAAACTATGGAAATGCTACGGGAAACGAGATGTTGAGTTTAGCTGAAAAAATCCGCAAATCTGTTTTTGAAAAATTTGGAATGGTGTTGGAGTGTGAAGTGCAATTCAATAAGGACCAATTCTGAATATAACAATAGTATTATGTGAGTATAAATGCACAGCAGAATTTTTTTTTTCATTCTATTTTTGTTTCCTTAAAAAAATTGTTTTATAACCAGAATGTATAAACAATGAGCCTAAAACTGAAAAACCAGGTTTTCCTCTATTTCACTAGTACCTTAAAATTCACCTCCTCATTTTTTCCTGTTATTTTTACTAAAACAATCATTTCACTACTAAAGGTAGTAGGAATCAATATATTATCGGTACTCTTTACCACATAATCAAAAAGCAGTTTTCCATTAACATTAAACAATTGAACTCTTTCAATATAGATGTTTCCTTGATTCAAAATATGGATCATTTTACCTGAAGAAAAAACTGTAATTGTTTCTATATTAGTATTATTAATACTGTTTGGTTGGGTAGTAAAATTATTTTCATCTGCCCATTCGCTGGTTTGGTTATCGCTGCAATTGGCTCTTACAGTCCATAAGTATGCTGTATTTTCGGTAAGATCTTCCAAGAAATAAAATTTTTCTTCAAGATTTTCTACATCTATCCAGGAAGGCGCTGTACTTTCTTTAAATCGAATCTCCCAACTTAAATTTTCTTCGTTTCCTTCTATCCATGATAGTTTTGCGCTGTTTTGTGTAATTTCTTCAACAAATAAACTAACAGGCGTTTCGCAAGGGGCTGGGAGAAGAGTATCAAGTGTTGTAAATGATTTAATTGCCGACCAAACGCTAAAATTATCCTCTGAACAGATACTGCGTATTCGAACTTGATAATCGGTATTTGGGATCAATTCTTCCAAAGTGAAAGAATGCAAGTCTATTTCCTCTTCCGTAATCCAATCTTCATTCACCATACGATAGGAGAGTTCATAATGGTCGGCATTGCCTTCCCAGGAGACTACCGCCGATATTTGTGTAATATCTTCAATGATGATATTGGCAGGGGGTAAACATATATCTCCGCTCTCGCCTAATGTTCCATCCTTGTTGATGCGTTGCATATATATTTTTTTACTTCCGTCGGGATCGCCTGCAATTTTTCTTTCATCATTCCAGGCTGTTAACCAGAAATTGTTGAATAGTAATGGGGTAGAAAGCAAACTGCCTTTGAAACCAACAGGAGTGGAAAACTGAATAATTTCATCATTCCAAACATATTCGCCATCACTGTTGATGAGCGTCACGTTGTTGATGTCCCAGCCATAATAATATTGCGGATCATAAGTATTCGATGTAAAAAATATCGCTACATTACCATCTCCCCCATCTTGAATGGTGTAAAATGAAATACTGTGGTCATAAATAAGTGGCGAGACCTCTATTCCATTAGGATTCCACATTAACTCACCGGTGGTTACTTCCATTTTTTGAGCTTTCATCTGTTGCCAATCTTGGTTGCTATCGGTTTCTCTAAATGCCACATATAAAAAGCCTTCCGTTTTGTCGAAATAGATTTCGGGGAAAAAACTTCTTAAACTACTATATCCTATCTTAACTCCGCCTTCAACGCCATCAAAGCCCAACGTACCGTTAGTTGTAACATGCGCCATGTAAGTGGATTCTGTCAATGTATTATATCGGTCGTCGAACCATCCTACGAATGCGCCGCCCATTTGGTCGGGTATTACTCTAATGATGACCCATGGTGGCGTATATCCGAAACTGCCGGTGAATATAGATACATCGTTTGCCCACACAGCAGAGCAGTTGGTATCAAATTTTCGCGCTCTGAGATTTCTATTGAAAATAGTTCCCTTTGAAAAGACCACAATGAACTGATTCTCTCCGGCGTTTACCAAATAGGGATAATCGTGGGGCGTGGACGGGTCGTACAGACGTGCATCTGCTTCATTCCAGAGCAATTCTCCAGCTTTGGAGATTCGCTGCATTTGGATATAAAGATTACTGCTTTCTACCATCCAGGCGCAAACATAACTTCCATCTTCCAACTGGATGATGTTCATGCAGCCGATTGTACCATATGCCATGCCTCCGCAAAGATCAAGTCCGTTTTCGTCCCACAACATCTCTCCTGTGGGCGAGACTTTATAAAGCGTGTAACTAATCATCTCATTAGTAGAATGCCGACAGTCAACCACTACCACAATGGCGTTTCCATCGTCATCTATGAACAAAAGTTGATCTACCATAGTCCAGCCAAGTGTGTGCTCATTGCTTATCAACATCCCTTGATCCGAAAATAGCATATTACCGTTTACATCAATGATTTGCAGAAAAGTCGCGGTATTGCCTCCCGTAGGACGGTTAAAAACAACAAAAGAAGTACCATCGTTAGATACTTTCAGTTCGTGGTCGTAAATTTCGGTGGATAGCGGGGTAATACGGTTATTTTCTGTGGGGTCGCTACTCCATTGAGCGAATGTAAGCAAACAGATTGATACAATAAAAAATGTGAGTAAAAATTTTTTCATCATTATAAATTTAAGTTAAAGAAAAATATTAAAATAAGATTTTGCAAAAATAATAATATTCTATTTGATAAGAATCATAATTTTAGATATTTTTGCTCTCTTAAAAAAAAGAGTTTTAGTTATTTATTAATAAATCAGTAAATTAGTTATATTATGAAAAGGTTCGTTATTTTTTTCAGTTTTCTATTATCATTTTTAATTATCAAAGCCGATTCGGGTATGTGGCTTCCTGTTTTGTTGAAACAAAAAGAAGCCGAGATGCAACAATTAGGTTTTAAACTCACTGCTGAGGATGTGTATAACGTAAATCACAGCAGTATGAAAGATGCGGTGGTGCTTATGGGAAGTGGCTGCACCGGATCCATGATCTCTAAAAACGGATTAATGCTTACCAATCATCATTGTGGCTATTCCTATTTTCAACATTATAGTACAATGGATAACAACATTTTACAAAATGGATTTTGGGCAACATCTTATCAGGATGAAATTCCTTGCGAAGGACTTTTTGTTACTTTTTTAGTATATATGGAAGAGGTTACGCAAGAAATGCTGAAAGGTGTTGAAAACGCAAATACGCTTCAAGAACGTGATGCCATCATCGCCCAAAATATGAAATCAATCATAGATAACGCCATTGAAGGTACGGATTATTCAGCAGAAATTAAATCTTTTTACTATGGTAATCAATATTATATGTTTGTAAATCGTGTTTTTCCCGATGTACGTTTGGTAGGCGCTCCCCCTGAAAGTATTGGCAAATTTGGAGGCGATACCGACAATTGGATGTGGCCCCGCCATACAGGCGATTTTTCTCTTTTCCGCGTCTATGCAAACCAAAATGGAGAACCCGCACCTTACCACCCCGACAATATTCCCTTACATACCGAAACTTTTTTTCCATTATCTCTTCATGGAATTGATGAAGGCGACTTTACTTTAGTATTAGGTTATCCCGGAACAACGCAACAATATCTTATTTCAGATGGTATTAATTTAGTGGTTAATTATAGAAATCCTCCACTTATTCATCAGCGCGGCGCACGGTTGGATATTATGAAAAAATATATGGACTTGTCCCCGGAAATTCGTCTGATGTATGCCAATAAAGCCAATTCTATTGCAAACGGATGGAAAAAAGCAATTGGCGAAAGTAAAGGACTGAAAGAAACCAATTTTTTGCGTAGAAAAGAAAAAGAAGAAAAATTTTTAGAGGTGTTTGCTTCTCAAAACGATAATAATTACAGCCGCTATCAATTATTAATGGAATTAAAAAAACTGTATGAAACAAATAAAGAATTGGAAACAAAAGCAGTAACTTTGCGCGAAACTTTTTTTGCCATTGAGTTAGGAAGTTTTATAGAATCTGTTCGCCCACTGCTAAAGGAAAATTTTCCATGGTCACAGGAAAACAAAACAAAGTTGTTGTCATTGGCTGAAGAATTTTATCCTACTTACTATAAACCTATTGATAAAGAAATATTTGTAGAATTATTAGAGTATTATTTTAACACTACTCGTAAAGAATGGATTCCTGCTTCATTGCAAAAATATGCAGATACTGACAGAGAATCTTTACAAATAATGGCAAAACAACTCTATGATCACTCTGTTTTTTCAAGTTCGGAGAAGTTTTCAAATTTTGTAACTGCTGCATCAAAAAAAGAGATTGCAGTTATGCATAAATGGTTGAATGACAACACGATGTTTTTGGATGCGTATCAAGCGTTAAAAGAAATAAGCAAAAATTCTTTTACCGAAAATACGCTTTCCAATATAAGACGTCAGATAGATCTCAAGTATAAAGAGTGGGTTGTGTATGCTGCGGCAGATACGACAGGTAGGTTTTTTCCGGATGCCAATTTAACCATGCGGGTAGCATTCGGTAAAATGGAGGGTTTTTCTCCTTATAATGGAATGCGTTACTTACCTTACACCACCACCGATGGAATAATTCAAAAAGAAAATCCTGAAATTTTTGACTACAAAGTAGATGGAAAATTACGTGATCTTATTATTTACAAAGATTTTGGTCGTTATGCGGATGCTAATGGAGAGATGCGTGTGGCGTTTATTGCCAGTAACCATACTACCGGTGGAAATTCAGGAAGTCCTGTTCTCAATAGTGTTGGCGAGTTGGTGGGCGTAAATTTTGACCGCGTGTGGGAAGGAACGATGAGCGATATTTATTATGATGTGAATCGTTGTAGAAATATATGTTTGGATGTGCGTTACGTTCTTTTTATTATAGACAAATTTGCTAATGCACAACATCTTATTAATGAAATAGAGGTCAGGGAATAGAAAAAATAAATGCGACAATTTTACTTTCAAAATTTCCTTTTTTCAGATTATAAAAATATTACAGTAAAAAATTAACCTTATTTAATCATAATGAAAAAAATTACCCTTTTTATTTTCGCTGCAATTACATTCTTTGCAACATTTTCTCAATCCTTAACCGTATCCTATATAAATGGATACAAAATTCTACAAGGGGAACGCCCTGAAATAAATGTACGTGATTTTCCGATTGACGCTTACGAACAGGGGAAAATTAAAATTAAAATTGACCGCTCTTATGAAAAGCAACTCCCTGATGTGACTTATCATTCAAATTCAGATGGATTTGTTAGAACAGGGATTGCGAGCTTGGATCAGGTAAATGAGAGGTTTTATGCAAAGAGTTATACGCCTTTGTTTGGAGTATTGTATGAAACAAATTCGCGAAGTTCTGATTTTCGTGAAAGACACAAAGCGTGGGGATTTCATCTGTGGTTTACTATCGAACTGGATGAAAATGTTTCAATTGCCGATGCAGTAGAAGCATACCAAGCGCTTCCTTTTGTTGAGATTGCAGAACCGTTTTATAAAATCGTGCTCCATGACGCCGATAATAAGGAAAGATGGTCTTCAAACGATCCGCGCCTAAGCGAACAGTGGCATTACAATAATACCGGACAGGCAAGCGGAACCCCTGGTTGCGATATTAGCCTCTTTGACGCCTGGGAGATTGAAAAAGGAAACAGTGATGTAATTGTTTCTATTATAGATTGCGGAATCAATAAAAATCATCCTGATTTGCAGGCAAATATGTGGAATCAAATAGGGTTTAATTTCTATAATAATAATTCTAATATAAGTCCGGGAGATCATGGTTGTCATACAGGTGGAACAGTAGCGGCAGTTACGAACAATGGTGTGGGCGTTGCAGGAATTGCAGGTGGTTCGGGTAGCGGCGATGGCGTAAGGTTGATGACCTGCCAGATTTTTCCTCCAAATGGGCAGGGCGCAGATGGGGTTGATAATGCTTTCATATATGCAGCAGATAATGGCGCCTGTATCTCGCAAAACAGCTGGGGATACAGCACCCCAAACGTTTATGACCAATCGGTAGCAAATGCCATTGACTATTTTATTGCCAATGGTGGTGGAGACGTGATGGAGGATGGCATTGTGTTTTTTTCTTCAGGAAATAATAACAACGGCGCAGGCTATGAAGGTAATTTTTTCCCCGGTTGTTACGCACCCGTTGTTGGAGTTACCGCAACAAATAATAAAGATGTAAAATCTTCTTATGCACATTACGGAACCTGGGTAGGTATTTCGGCACCCGGTGGCGAAGGTAACGGAAATGGAAGAATATTAAGTTGTAATACTAGTGGATACGCTTTTATGAATGGAACATCCATGGCTTGCCCACATGTGTCCGGCGCAGCAGCGCTTTTAGTTTCTTATGCTATCAGAAACGGATATAAGTTGTCAAGTCAGGAAGTTAAAGATCTGCTAAAAAATAATGCCGATAATCATTATGCTGTAAATCCGGCTTTAATTGGAAAATTAGGAACAGGAAGACTTAACGCATACAAGGCATTAGTAGCGCTTAAAGAATTTTTGGAGTCGTTTCCCGTGCCTAACGATATTACCGCCACAGCATTATCTTATTCGGAAATTGAAATCAATTGGCAAAAAGAGAACAGCAATCTTAATGTAATGCTGGTGGTTAATACAACAGAGCAGATCGGAGATCCTGTAAAAGGAAATGAATATCAAGCAGGAGATATGCTTGCTAATGGAGGAGAAGTTATCTACTTTGGTAATGCCGATTCATTTAATCATGAAGAATTGATGCCGGTAACCACTTATTACTATAAATTATTCTCTTATAATGATAATTTCATGTATTCAAATGGAATTGAAACACAAGCAACTACTTTGTGTAAAAATATGGAGATTCCATTTTTTGAAGATTTTGAAAATGAAATGAATATCTGCTGGGAACAGGAAAATGTGGAAGGCGACTCATTTTGGACAATTGAAACCGGAAACGGCAATACTAATCCTATTGATGCTTATCAAGGAGATTTTAATATCTCTTTTACATTGAATGCGGTAAGTGAATTAGGAAACATAACGCGCCTTATTTTGCCTCCCATAGAGATGACCGAATTTAATAATGTGAAACTCGCTTTTGCACTTTATAATCAAGCACGTTACGGATTAACCGATGAACTTTCTATTTTTTATAAAATTGATGAAGAAAAGTCATGGACACTTTGGCAAGTGTATAAAAATAATCAAAACACATGGCTTTTAGATACCATTATTTTACCAGAAAATATTGAAAATACTGAACTGCAAATTTGTTTTCAAGGAAAATTTAATTACGGCTATGGAATTTGTTTAGACAATGTGTCTATTGAAGGTTTTATGAATGTTGTGGGTATTAATGACAATGATTTTAGTGATGATATTGAAATTTATCCGAATCCCACAACGGGAGAGTTACAAGTTACGAGTTACGGGTTACAAGTTACGAATATTGAAGTGTTTGATATTTATGGCAGAAACGTAGGGACAAAATTCCCCTCCAATAAATTGGAGGGGTGGCAGCCAAAGGCTGACGGGGTGGTTTTCAATATTTCACATTTACAATCAGGCGTATATTTTGTAAGAATAACCACAGAAGAAGGAGTAATAACAAAAAAAATAGTTAAACAGTAAATAACATTAAATCAAAAATAATACATTTAAAATTTAAGCATTATGAAAAAACAATTTTTAGCAAACTCTTTACAGAAAATTAAAATTTTTCTTGGCATTATTATTTTTCTATGCTGTGTGCAAATGGTTAATGCGCAACCTACCTATTTTTGTGGCGTTCTATGGGTTGTTCCCAATGATCCCTCTGTACTTCCTATTGATAATACAATTACAGGAAATGAACAACTAAATCAAATTTTTAAAGATTTTCATGTGGCGTCATATCGTTTGCTTGACCCACCCCATGTAATGGAATGCAATGCTAATGGATCAGGAGATGTATATGAAATACTTTTAGAAGATGAATATTCCTATTTAGATAGAAGATTGCGCGAAGCGTTAACCCCTTTTGTACCAGAATTTTTCAAATCAAGATGTCACCCTTGTAAGGATGGAATAGGAAATCTTGCATTCTTTATAACAGCAGAAGACAGATCATTTGATGCCTGTTCGCCCGATAGATCTTGTAACGATGCGCTCAATGTTGTATTGGAGCGTTATAATGTTTTATCTTATGTTGTTGAATATGGAGTGTTACATGGTGATACTGTAATGTTGATGGTAAATATAATGTCCCCCAATCTTCGTACAGCAAGTTAAGACAAAAAACCTTACCTTTGCAGTATGAAAAGCAGAAGAAAATTTACAGCCGCCTTTAAGGCAAAA
>JGI24702J35022_10002702_pt1 | contig 10763 bp, 5 predicted proteins | sample TergutTh196P4_FD_35022 | JGI IMG/M metagenome (IMG submission 35022)
TCTTAATATCTTTGTTCGTGGATTATAATCATAAAAAACAACTTCGGGATTCGTTACATGTATCGTTCTTTTAGATGGATTTTTTCCAAATATTGTCCTCCAAAATAAATTGATATCTATTTTGCGAAACTGAAATTCTTTAAATTCTTTCTCATTTTCCAATTTGTATTTTTGTAGAAATAGATTATATTCCATAGATTCTATACCAGGTTCAATATCTATGAATGCAGTTTGATATCCGAAATTATAAACCGTCAAAATATAACTTCCCTCTACTTGTATACCTAACCTGTAATATCCACCCGAATCAGTAGTGGTGCTTGATGTTGTGTTGTCAATGAAGACCAAAGCACCGGCAACGGGATCACCATTTTCGTCATCAGTGATATAGCCACTGATATAACGCTGTCCAAATAATGTCATTGGAATAAACCATATCAGCAAGACTGTCAGAAAAATCTTAAATATATTTAATCGCTTATTTAACAATTTCATATTCATTATTTTATTACTGAATTTTCGGGAATATAATCTAATGGTAATCTCATTGAAAGACCTAAAAGAGAAATGGATGAATTTACCGGCGACATATGTAATTGGTTCGAATAAGTACCATCTGAAAAAATTCGAAGTGAATCACAAAGTAGCATGTTGACAACAGAAGCATTGCCTTTCCCGCGCTGTAAAATTGATATATCATAATCGTTTATTGACCTTCCATAGCATAAAAGTATAACCTGGGCGTTTGCAAAATTCACCGTTTTACTATTGTCAGATGAACTAATTGATGAAATGTTATCTTGACTAAAAAAAGAGATTATGGGTGGGATTTTTGGATCGGGATTCGGAAAGAAGTTTGCCAACACAAATCCATCTTTCTGCAATGAATTATTATACAATGATTTGATGAATTTTGTGATAGATAAATCGTAAACAATCATTCTGTTTTTGTCCCATGTATTTTTTTGACGTATATTATTCGGTTCAAGTTCGGTGAATAAGTATTGATAACTCCAGTCAGTGACCCCTGTTTGGTAATCGTGTGTGAAATGGTCAAGCATGTATTGAATATGATAACCGGTTTCGTAATTGATGATTTCCAACGGTTCACGGCAAATCACTTTTAATATCCGTGTTTCGGGATTGTAGTAATAATAAACCGTTTCGGGATTTGCTGCATAGATTGTTCTTTTGGATGGATTTTTCCCCAGTATTTTACTCCAGAAAAGCGTTATATCCCTTTGTCGAAAGCGAATTCCGGCAGATACCTTCAGTTCATCCAATTCCTGTATCTGCATGGCTACGTCAAATTTGAACGATCTTCTTCCCGGTTCAATATCCTGTACAACAGGTTGGTACCCAACATGCGATACTGTCAGGCGATAAATTCCTTCTCCCGGTATGCTGAGTCGGTAGTTACCTTCCGTATCTGTAGTGGTTCCTACGGTCGTGTTCGTAAAAAATACCGTAGCCGATGGAATAGGGTTACCATCTTCGGCGTCGGTAATACGTCCGCTGATATATCTCTGGCTGTATGATGAGAATGGAATAAACCACAGTAGCAGGTATACCAAAGAAAATTTGTTTTTATTCATTTTTTTTAAAATTCGTTTCATTTTCATGTTGTCATTAATATGCAAGTGTATAATCTTTTCCTATAATACGTTTATGTGGGAAAGTTCCGTGAAGGTAATTTTTTTTATTTTACCCGAATCTTTTCTACCTGCCTGACGATTTGGCCGTCGATGGTTAATCCTTCGATAACGACTGAATAGGTTGTCGGGAAATCGGATGTGTAAAAATCAAAGGCTGTTTCTCCTGAATCAGCAATAACAATGTCAGGTTTCCAGAAGATTGTAGTCCGGTAATCGGGAATTGTCAGGTGTTTTGCTTCTAATGTTTCGTATTTGGGAGCATAAAACTCAACAGGCTTCTGATAGCCTAATGGAGTATAAACGGCAAAATTGGTTTTTTCAATCAGGGATGAATTTGCTCCTCTTCGGGTTGTTATACTGATAACTCCGTAAGCTCCGCGCATACCAAATGCTACTGCATTAGACCCTTTAAAAACATCAATACTTTCAATCTCATTAGTTGAGATATTCAATCCCTCCCGCTCAAATCCGTCAACTAAGACAAGTGGTGAAATAGATGCTCCTCTGATTGATATTTTTTTGCTTTCTCCTATTTGTCGTTCTAATACACCCGGCACTAACATAGCAAGAAAATCTTCAACTGTTTGTCCGCTAAAATGGTATTTTTCTATTTCTTCTCTTCTTATGGTTATATTTGAAATTTCATTAGCCCAAAACCTCATTCTCGCTTCTTCTTTCTTTTCAATTCTCGGTGCGGTTATCTCCACCTCATCCAGCATAATCACCTTTATATCTTCATCATATCTGGAGCGTTGTTCTGCCTTGACGATAAAAGAGTTTGAATCAGGTTCATATTTCATTTCCTCCTCGATGCCCCCTTCTCCTTTGGAGAGGGCCGGGGTAAGGTGATGACTTTGCAGAGCATATACCAATACGGGAAATGGTTCATCATTTACAGCGATTTGAACATTATCACTTCCCCGACTGTTTAATGCCTGGACAAAGAAGGTTGTACTGTCAGGAAATTCCAAATCCTGAAAGACAAATAAACCTTTTTCATCAGTTGAGGTCACTTCGACGCCACATTCTTCTGATATGATGAGGATTTCACTGTCAGTTACCGGTCGGGAAAGAACGCGGCTTTTTACACTTCCCGAGATTTCCATACTTTCCTGAAACGGGGTTTTGGGATATTCCGGATTTCCTTTGACGATTTCCGGCACATTGTATCTGCGCCAGCCATGTGTCATCATCAATAAGTCTAATGCGGCAGTCGAAGCGGGATTATCCTGTAAATAATAGGCCGGATTTTCAATATAACCCTTTAATTCGGACGACAGCAGCAAACTTGAAAGAATGGTAGTCGATTCATCGACAGGCAAATCTTTATCATCCGTAATCGCCACAGAGAAATGCGACCTCACCCCGACCCTCTCCAAAAGAGAGGGAGAAAGATTTAAGGTGGTGATTACTTTTTCACGCTTTTCATACGACGCTTTATCGGTATGAAATCCAATTTTTACTTCGTCATAATTTTTACTGAACACCAGCCGTTCGCTTAACGGATTCATCTGTCCGTCGAACAGAACAAACTGAATCACGCCGGCAGGAAATTGTTCCTGTTCAAAAACGATAGCCTTCCTGTCATTTTCCCATGCTTCAAAATGAAGTACCATGCCCCGGCAATGCGCCAGTAAATACAGAGGCATATCCGGCGGGGCATTGGCAGAACGCTTCACTTCTACAAACAAATTACTGTTTCTCGGCGAAGCAGTCAATGTATATGTACGAAGGTTGGTTTGAGGAAGTTCAAACTGTTTTTCCAGTCCGTTTTCATTCCGGCATTTCAGACAGTATTTTTTCCCCGGCAAAGGAGTGTAAACAAAAACACCCATACCGGCATACCGCGTTTTTACATCAGTTATCTCAATTCCTTCATCATCAATCAGTTTACCGGAAATGATAACGGATTGTCCATTGATGTTTAAAGCCTTGAAGGCAACTTTACAAAGAACTCCTTCCACCAGATTTCCACCTTCGGGAAAAAAGGAAACGTCGAAATCGTCACGTCCTGTCCTCTCCCTCTCCTTTGGAGAGGGCTGGGGTGAGGTCGGATTCCCAATCCTGATATTTTTTTTGAAGAAATAATCATCTCCCAGATTTTCCATTTGACGTGTATAGGCACGCAGGGTATAGTTACCTTCCGGAATAACTTCTGCAATGGGCAAATGTCCGTAAAACATTTCGTCATTTGGTCGAACCATCACTCTGTTCACAAGCGAATCATTCGAACTGATCAGTTCTACATAAACATATTGACTGAAAGTCTGAGGTTGGTGTGTAGTTGCATCGGTCAAATAAGCCTTAAACCAGATTTTTTCGCCAGGAACATACAAATCACGGTCGGTATGCAGGTGAAGTTTTTCCTGCGGATATACGCTCAATTGTTTATCGAATTGTTCGTTGATATCATCAAAATCGTATTCAAATGAGTAGGGATTTTCATCTGATTTCTCGGTTTCGGGAAGGTAATCTATAGGTAAAGACATGCAAAGTCCCATTAATAGTGGATTTAACAGATCCATCGATGATAAGAACAACCTGTTCGTGTAAGTTCCGTCAGGAAAAATACGAATTATATCACCATGTAAAATATTTCTAAATATACCTTTATTATCTTGTTCCCAACGACGACCTCCACTGCGTACAGATGGCAGATTAGCAACATCATAATTGGTTACGGGCTTGCCGTAGCATACCAGCATAATTTGTTTGTCATCCAAATTCAAAATTTTTCCATAACCTGCTGACTGTGTCGATAAAATATCATCCGGGTTAATCAAGGCAGACTGACCAAAACGATCGGACATTCCACGTCTGGCATCATTCTGAACTGATACATGTAAAGGGGTCAATACAAACCCATCATTCATCAATGTGTTATGATACAAAGATTTGATAAATTTTGGAATAGAAACCTGATATACTTCCTTTCTGTTATTCTCCCATGTTTTTTTTTGCCGGATAGTATTCGGTTCAAGTTCTGTGAATATGCTTTGATATTCCCAGTTTGTGATATCTGTGTTGTAATCGTGTGTGAAATAGGTAAGCATGTACAGTATATGATATCCGGTTTCGTAATTGATGATTTCTAACGGTTCACGACAGGTAACTTTTAATATCCGTGTTTCAGGATTGTAGTAAAAATAAACGATTTCGGGATTCATTGCCTGAATTGTTCTTCCGGATGGATTTTTCCCGAGTATTTTGCTCCAGAAAAGGTTGATGTCCCTTTGGCGAAAGCGGATTCCGGCAGATACATCTATCTCATCCAATTCCTGTATCCGCATGGCTATATCTAATTGTACAGATGCTCTGCCCGGTTCAATATCCTGCTCAACAGATTGATAGCCCACATGCGACACCGCCAGTCGATAACTTCCTTCTCTGGGTATACTGAGCTGGTAATAACCCTCTGCATCTGTGACAATTCCTATAGTTGTGTTGGTAAGAAAAACAGTAACCGCAGGAATGGGACTGCCATCCGCGGCGTCAGTGATGCGGCCGCTGATATATCTTTGGCTGTATGATGCGAAAGGAATAAACCACAATAGCAGGAATGCCAAACAAAGTTTACTTTTAATCATGTTTTTTGAAATTCTTCTTGTTTTCATTTTTTATTAATGGAATAATCTTTATCTATTATACGTTTATATGGGACCCTTCCGTGAAGGTAAAAAAAAATATTTTTGCAATGGGTGGCTACAATAAATATAAACCAAGATGGTTTATGGACGAAATAATGTGGATTTCGCTCCCAAAAACACTCCGAAATCATAATATTTTGTTATTTTTGCATCGTAAAAAAAATTACCCAAAAGAATGAATGGAGTAGAACTGAGTGAACAGGAAGTCATTCGACGGAACAGTTTGGAACAACTGCGCCAGGCTGGAATCAATCCCTACCCTGCAGAAGCGTATCCTGTTGATAGTTATTCACGCGATATAAAAGCCTCTTTTAGAGATGATTCGGAAACACGGCAAGTGAGCATTGCAGGTCGGATTATGAGTCGCCGGATTATGGGAAAAGCATCGTTTATGGAGTTGCAGGATTCGGAAGGACGCATCCAGGTCTATATCACACGCAATGACATCTGTCCCGACGAAAACGATACGGAATTGTATAACGTCGTATTTAAGAAACTGTTGGACATAGGCGACTTTGTCGGGGTGAAAGGATTTGTGTTCCGTACACAGATGGGTGAGATATCGGTGCATGCCCAAGAGTTGACCGTGCTTTCCAAATCACTTCGTCCGTTGCCNGTCGTCAAAGCAAAAGACGGAGTGACGTATGACGCCTTCACCGACCCTGAACTNCGTTACCGGCAACGGTATGTAGATCTGATTGTCAACCATGGNGTCAAAGATATTTTTCTCAAACGTACNCAGNTATTCAATTCCATGCGCACGTTTTTCAACGAAAAAGGTTATATAGAAGTGGATACTCCNGTATTACAATCGATTCCGGGTGGNGCAGCTGCCCGTCCGTTTGTCACCCATCATAATGCATTAGATATTCCGTTGTACTTGCGTATTGCTGATGAGCTGTATCTGAAACGGTTGATTGTAGGCGGCTTTGAAGGAGTGTATGAATTTAGCCGTAATTTCCGCAACGAAGGCATGGATCGTATGCACAATCCCGAATTTACAGCGATGGAAATCTATGTAGCATATAAAGACTATTACTGGATGATGGAATTTACCGAACAGATGCTCGAACGGATTTGCATGGATGTNCTCGGTGACACGATAGTAAAAATAGGTGGGGAAGAAATCAATTTCAAACCTCCATATAAACGGGTAACCATGCTTGAGGCTATCAGGGAACGTACAGGATACGATATTGCCGGAATGGATGAAAACGAACTGCGCGAAGTATGCCGAAAACTCGGCATCGAACAAGACCCGACGATGGGTAAAGGCAAACTGATTGACACCATCTTCAGTGAAAGATGCGAAAGCGCCTATATCCAGCCGACCTTTATCACCGACTATCCGATTGAGATGAGTCCGTTAACAAAACGTCACCGTAGCAATCCAACNCTGACTGAACGTTTTGANCTGATGGTGAATGGTAAAGAGATAGCCAATGCCTATTCGGAACTCAACGACCCGATCGAACAACGCCACCGGTTTGAAGAACAGATTCGACTCTCGGAAAAAGGAGATGATGAGGCAATGTTGATTGATGAGGATTTTTTACGCGCCTTGGAATACGGGATGCCTCCAACAAGCGGAATGGGTGTCGGGATGGACCGGTTGACGATGTTCCTGACCGGACAGGAAAGTATCCAGGAAGTCTTGCTGTTTCCGCAGATGCGCCCTGAAAGACCAAATGGATAATTCAAAGGTTCAACAATCCCGTTAGGGATTTACGCTCGGTAGAATATGAAATTAAAGATTCAACAATCCCGTTAGGGATTTACGCTCGGTAGAATTCAATTATTCAATTATTCAATTATTCAGTTATTCATAATAAAATGGGTGAAAGAATCCAACAAGGAAAACAATTTATTAATCGTTGGTTTGCGGGAAAAAAGTTTCCGGGAAAAATCGCCATCATTGGCGGAGGTAGTTGGGCGACTGCTTTAGCAAAAATCATACTGACAACACAAGACCAAATCAACTGGTATATGCGTCGCCCCGACCGGATCGAAGATTTTATCCGCCTCAAACACAATCCGGCATATCTATCAAGTGTCACGTTTGATATCGATCGTATCTGTTTTTTTTCAAGTCTCGATCGGATTGTACAGGAATCGGATATGTTGATTTTTGCGACACCTTCACCTTTTCTCAAACAACATCTCAGCACATTAAATGTTTCACTGAAAGAAAAATTTATTGTTTCTGCTATCAAGGGGATTGTGCCCGACGAAAACATGCTGATTTCCGATTATTTAACGGAATTCTATCAGGTAGATCCTGACAATATTGCCGTATTGGGTGGCGCCTGTCATGCAGAAGAAATTGCATTAGAAAGACTTTCATTTCTGACAATCGCCAGCAAAGACCCGGAAAAAGCAGCTTCGATAGCATCCATATTCACTAATTCTTTTTTGAAATGTTCGTGTTCGCANGATGTTATCGGTATCGAATANGCTTCNGTTTTGAAAAATGTGTATGCCATCGTTGCAGGAATCTATCACGGACTGAAATATGGTCATAACTTCAGGGCAGTTTTCCTTTCNAATGCCATTCAGGAAATGCAATGTTTCTTAGATGCAGCTCATGTTTTGGAACGNGATATTACAGGGTCCGCTTATTTAGGTGATTTGCTTGTCACNGCTTATTCACGGTTCAGCCGTAATCGCACATTCGGCACAATGATCGGAAAGGGATATTCAGTCAAAATAGCCCAACTCGAAATGGAAATGATTGCCGAAGGATATTANGGGACTAAATGTATTTATGAAATCAATGAAAAATACAAGGCGAAAACTCCTATTCTCGACGCCCTCTATGCCATCTTGTACAAACACGAATCTCCCGCAAACATCGTCAACCAATTAACCGAATTATTTAATTAATACATTCAATATGATTCATTTAGATATTAGTAAAATTTTTGATACTGTTACCGAAGAACAAGTATATGCCCTTGAANCGAAGGCTCAAAAAGGCAATGATATGCTCCATAATCAAAATGGGCCGGGTAACAACTTCCTTGGATGGCTGCACCTCCCCTCTTCCATCACAACGCAACTCAAAGAAATAAAAGATGCATCATCGGAATTACGTTCTCTGTGTGATATNATCATCGTTATTGGCATTGGCGGCAGTTATTTGGGAACAAAAGCAATCGTGGAAGCGCTCAACAACAGCTTCNACTGGTTGCAAGATCGGGAAAGGCGCAAAAACCCCGTTTTAATCTATGCCGGTCATCACCTCGGGGAAGATTATTTTTACGAATTAGCCAATCTGTTAAAAGGAAGACGATTTGGAATCATCAATATCTCGAAATCAGGTACAACGACCGAACCGGCAGTGGCGTTCCGTATTTTGAAAAAACAATTAGAAAAAGTAATCGGACAAAAAAGAACCAAACAACACATTATTGCCATAACCGACAAAGCACGCGGAGCGTTGCGAACATTAGCTGATAATGAAGGGTATAAAACGTTTGTGATCCCTGATGATGTAGGCGGACGTTTTTCTGTTTTTTCTCCGGTCGGATTATTACCGATAGCAGTAGCAGGCGTAGATATCAGGCAGTTAATTAAAGGCGCTATAACGATGGAAAAGGCTACAGGGCAAACGATTCCTTTCAACGAAAATATATCTTCTCTTTACGCCGCTGCCCGGAATGCACTTTATTCCAAAGGGAAAAAAATCGAAATTCTTGCAAATTTCCATCCCAAACTACATTATATCGGAGAATGGTGGAAGCAACTTTACGGCGAAAGTGAAGGAAAAGAAAACAAAGGGATTTTCCCTGCTGCAGTCGATTTGACCACCGACCTGCACTCGATGGGACAATGGATACAAGAAGGTGAACGAAGCATTTTTGAAACCGTCATTTCTGTCGAAAAGCCGGATTATAAAATTACCGTTCCATACGAAAAAACCGACCTCGACGGATTAAACTTCCTTGCAGGCAAACGGGTTGACGAGGTCAATAAAATGGCTGAACTCGGTACCCAACTGGCGCATGTGGATGGCGGCGTTCCAAATATAAAGATCTCATTGCCGAAAGTGAATGCATATTATCTCGGTCAACTTCTCTATTTCTTCGAAAAAGCCTGCGGAATAAGCGGATATATGTTGGGCGTGAATCCGTTCGATCAACCAGGCGTGGAAGCCTATAAAAGGAATATGTTCGCCTTGCTCAACAAACCCGGGTATGAAAAGATCGTAAGACCGTAAGAAAATTGAAAATTATACACAAATGAAAAGAATTATAATTTTATCAGGAATCTTGTTCTGTTTGGGATGTTCCGTTTTGGCTATTTCCCCGTTGGAATGGAAGGTGGGGCACTCGGATGGGAAATCAAAGGCGCCGTTGACATTTGTCCCTGCACAAGTGCCGGGCGCTGTGCAATTGGACATAGCGAAGGCAGAAAAGTATCCGCCGTACGAATATGCGGATAACTATAAAATGTTCGCATGGATGGAAGACAAGTATTATACCTACCTTTCAACATTTAAAAAACCGGTACTAAACGACACCGAGCGACTGTTTTTTGTTTCAAAAGGCATCGATTACGAGTTTGAAATTTATATCAATGATAAACCTGTTCATCAACAGGAAGGAATGTTTACTTACGTTGACATTGATATTACCGATGATTTGAAAGACGAGAATGAACTGAAAATCATAGTTTTTCCCGTTCCTAAATTGGTGTCTTTTCCTGTCGACCGTTCACAAGCTGCTCATGTAGTCAAACCTGCAGTGAGTTATGAATGGGACTGGCATCCACGGCTTGTTCCGCTGGGTATATGGGATGAAACGGGATTGGAGGTCAGAAACCGCGCCCATCTGACAGATCTGTATGTTTCCTACGAGTTGACCGATTCGTTTGATAAGGCTTTTATCCAATTGCAGGGAGAAGGAAGAAATATCATAGGATTGAGTTATTTATGGACGTTGAAAGATCAAAACGGAAATAACGTGTCGACACAAAAAGGAGAAATCACAGGCAACTTGTTTACAGGCGATTCCATTGAATTTAACAACCCCATCCTGTGGTATCCGCACGATCATGGAACGCCGTATCTGTATACTTCATCCATCGACCTAATCAATCAATCGGGGAATATCATCGACACGAAAACACAGAAGATCGGCTTTAAAAAGGTACGATTAGTGATGAATACGGGAGCATGGATTGAGCCGGTTGATTTTCCTAAATCGCGCTCGGTGCCTCCGGCACAATTTGAGGTCAACGGACAACGTGTTTTTGCCAAAGGAACCAACTGGGTGAACCCGGAGATATTTCCGGGAATCATCACCCGTGAACGGTATGCCGAATTAATCGACCTGGCAGTTGGGCTGAATTTCAATATATTCAGGATATGGGGTGGTGGTATTATCAATAAAGAATCGTTTTTTGAGTTGTGTGATGAACGGGGTATATTGGTCTGGGAGGAGTTTCCGTTGGCTTGTAA
>JGI24702J35022_10002703_pt1 | contig 10762 bp, 8 predicted proteins | sample TergutTh196P4_FD_35022 | JGI IMG/M metagenome (IMG submission 35022)
CAAGACACTTATTGACCCCCAGGCGAGCCGCCTCTCCAAGGCGGCGCTCAAGTTGCGGTACATTACGTATTTCGCCGGAAAGACCGATTTCGCCGATGGCTGCCATTTCCGCTCGTAAAGGTTTATCTTTAAAACTGGAAGCGATTGCTAGCGCAATTGCCAGATCTACCGCGGGTTCTTTGACTTGAATACCACCGGTAACATTAACGATGATATCTTGATTGGCTAGTTTTAGTCCTGCCCGTCGTGAAAGCACAGCCGTTATTAGGAGTAATCGTCCAAAATCTATGCCGTTAGCCGTTCTTCGCGGAAGGCCAAAAGCGGTGAGGCTGGTTAGCGCTTGTACCTCAATCATTAATGGGCGATTTCCTTCCAGTGTGGCGGTAACAACTGAACCGATGGAATCGACTTGGCGTTGGGACAAAAAAAGCTGAGAAGGATTTTCAACTTCACAGAGTCCCGAGGTTTTCATTTCAAAAATACCAACCTCGTTGGTGGAGCCAAAACGGTTCTTAACCGCTCGCAATAAGCGATAAGAGCTTAAAGATTCTCCCTCGAAATAAAGCACGGAATCAACGATGTGTTCCAGTACGCGTGGACCAGCAATGGTTCCATCCTTAGTAACATGGCCGGTAATAAACACCGGAATTTGAGTTTGTTTGGCCCAGCGCATGAGATGCAGGGTACATTCACGCACTTGGGTTATACTACCCGAAGATGTTTCAAGTTCGGGTAAAAACACTGATTGTATTGAATCTACAATCACCAAACAAGGCTTTAGATTCTCAAAATGTCTGGTAATATCTTCCAAGTTGGTTTCAGATAGAAGGTAGAGCCTTTCTCCGGAAATGCCCAATCTCTTAGCCCGTAAGCGAATTTGGTGTAGAGTCTCTTCCCCGCTGGCATAGGCAACAATCCCTCGTTTCTGTGCTATCTGGGAAGCCATTTGCAATAAAAGAGTGGATTTGCCAATTCCTGGCTCTCCGCCGACGAGTACCAGTGAGCCGGGTACTATTCCTCCTCCCAGCACTCGTGCCATCTCGGCGTTGTCTATTGCCCAACTTTTGTCGACAGAAGTTTCAATGAGAGGAAGCTCAATCGGGAGACTAAAAGGTGCTCTTGTGGAGAATTTACTGGTGGAAACAGTTTTTATTGTTTGTTCCGCTAGGCTGTTCCATGCAGAACAAGCGGTACATTGCCCAGCCCAACGTGGGCTTTCCTTTCCGCATTCTTTACAGACAAAAATGGTTTTTGATTTGACCATAAACAGACTTTACGCTTCGCTACTGATAGGAACAGGGGCGGGTTCATTATTTATCGTAATCAATAACTCTTTGCCATTTTCGTCTAAATCAACAACAATGGTGTCTCCGCTGTGGAAACGGGAACGAAGCAGATCTTCTGACAATCGGTTCTCGATGAGATCTTGAATTACCCGTCGTAGTGGGCGAGCGCCAAAGACTTCGTCGTAGCCCTTACTTCCCAGTAAATCTTTGGCGGATTCGCTGACCTCAAGTTGGATACCTTTTTCAGCCAGTTGCTGAATTACCGAAACCAACATAAGGTCTACAATTTGTCTTATCTGTTCTTTTTCCAGTGGTCTAAATACAACAACATCATCAAGACGATTAATGAACTCCGGACGGAAAGTCTTCTTCAACTCTCCGGTGAGGTTGTCTTTCATTCGTTCGTATGATTTCTGTTGCAGGGCTTTTTCGTCCTGCCGGGAGACGAATCCCAATGTATTTCCGTGACGAATAAGCTCGGCTCCGATATTGGACGTCATTATTATGATGCTGTTGCGGAAATCTACTTTACGCCCTTTGGCGTCTGTCAGATGCCCGTCGTCAAATATTTGTAAGAGTATGTTGAATACGTCCGGATGCGCCTTCTCTATTTCATCCAACAGTATCAGACAGTAACTTTTGCGGCGGACTGCTTCTGTGAGTTGCCCACCCTCCTCATAACCGACATAACCCGGAGGAGCTCCAACCAATCTTGAGACCGCAAATTTCTCCATAAATTCAGACATATCAATACGAATAAGCGAGGACTCATTGCCGAACATAAATTCAGCTAAGGCGCGCGCCAATTCGGTTTTGCCGACTCCTGTCGGACCAAGGAACATAAAAGTTCCGATGGGACGCCTTGGATCTTTGAGTCCTGCGCGAGCCCGCCGCACGGCACGGGAGGTAGTATCAATTGCTTCATCCTGTCCTATTATTCGCTTATGTAATACTTCTTCCATCTGCAGTAAGCGGCTGGTTTCTTCTCCTGCGATTTGCATCACAGGTATTCCTGTCCACATGGCGACGACTTCGGCGATATCTTCTTTGCCTACCTCTGGCTTGTTGACTCCTTGGTCCGCTTTCCATTCGTTCTCAATGGATTTGATATCTTCTCCTACTTGTAGTTCTTGCTGACGTTTCTCGGCAGCCAAGTCGTATTGTTGATTGGCTAAAGCTTCTTCCTTTTCTTGTCGAAGCTTATTTTCCTCCTCCTTGCGATTTTTGAGGATGGTTGGCTTTGAACGGGCGCGAATCCGCACCCGAGAAGACGCTTCATCAATTAGGTCAATGGCTTTATCAGGGAGATATCTGTCGGGAACATAACGAGAGGCGAAATCAACAGAGGCTTTAAGTGCCTCGTTGTTAATCAAGAGTTTATGATATTCCTCATAACGGGTTTTTATCCCCTGTAGAATCTGCAGAGCCTCTTCTACTGAAGGCTCCTCAACCAAGACCGGTTGGAAACGGCGTTCCAAAGCGGGGTCTCGCTCAATATACTTACGGTAATCGTCAAGCGTAGTGGCACCAATACATTGCAATAATCCACGGGCGAGTGCCGGCTTGAGAATATTGGCGGCATCAACCGCTCCCTCAGCCGCTCCGGCTCCAACCAGCGTGTGAAACTCATCAATAAACAGTATGCAATTCCCTGCCGCACGTAGTTCCTCCAGAACTCTTTTTAGGCGCTCTTCAAACTCGCCGCGGTATTTGGTGCCGGCAATGACAGCTGCCATATCAAGTGCTACAACTCGTTTATTTTCCAGTGTTTCGAATATATCACCGGCCACAATACGGTGGGCAAGCCCTTCAGCAATGGCAGTTTTGCCTACCCCCGGTTCCCCAATGAGCGCAGGATTGTTTTTTGTGCGGCGTGACAATATTTGAATGACACGCTCAATCTCCTTATTGCGTCCAATCACAGGATCCAGTTTGCCTGAGCGTGATTCTGCTGTAAGATCGCGAGTCACTTGGTCTAAAAGAGGGGTTTTGCTGGTGTTCCTGACAAAGCGGGCTTTATTGACGTTTTGACTTAAGAAACGTGGAATTTCCGCCCTAACTCTCTCTAGTGTAACACCGAAAGAGCCAAGCACTCCAGCCGCAACCCCATCGGCTTCGCGTAGTATGCCAAGCAGGAGATGCTCGGTCCCGATATAGTTGTGCCCCATCTGGCGAGCCTCATCAATTGCCAGCTCAATTACCCGTTTGGCTCGGGCGGTAAGCCCTGTCCCAACAGGCATTTTTTCGCCGGGACCAATGGCGAATTCTAAGGCGGAATGTACTTTGGGAAGATTCAGTCCCATGTTAATCAACATTCGAGAGGCAATTCCTTCCTCTTCTTTGACCAATCCCAACAGAATGTGCTCGGTCCCAATATAGGTATGCCTGAGACGTTGGGACTCTTCTTGAGCCAAACTGAGAACGTGGCGTGCTCTCTCAGAAAATTTATCGAAACGGCTAGCCATATTTATACCTCGCTGGGAGTAAAATCAAGCGGTGCTTATGTCCGACATTATACGTCAATAGCGGATAAGCGTCAAAGCTTAATTGGAAAAAGTGAGCACAAACAGACGAGCATTTGAGCGCACTATTGATGGTGCAACATATGGTGTTGACATTGATTCTGGTATGGTTTATATTATCCCGTGAGTTGGTGTTTTCACTGGACTGTTGTTCGCATTTAGGCGGACTTAAAATAATAAAGGCTTAAGGAGATCTAGGGATGGTAAAAAAGATACTGGTGGTTATGTTTGCCCTTCTGATCGCTTTGGGAGTTGGTGTCGGGCTGTCGTACACTGCTCTTAAAGCCACATCGCTGTTCGACAACACTGTCGCATTGTGGGGTTTAGTTGCCGTTGCAGTGGTTGGGAGCGGACTCGGTGTGGCACGCGGTCTCATGAAGGAAAAGAACGCAATCAGAGGCGACTTGGTTACACGTCATGGGGCGGGCTCTTTCGTTTCGCATTGGGGCACAGCTTTGGGTATATTTGGGGCTATTGCCTCTGGGGTCATTCTTGGTTTCTTTATTATGAATGGCAAATCAATTTGGTTTATTCCCGTATTTGCAAAAGAGTTAAGTCAGGTTATTCCGGCACTAAACGTCCATTATTTCTCAGTAGTACTTATTCTCTTTAGCTCCTTCTTCTTTGTGGCAGATTATATTGCCACTCGTGATTGGAGATTGTTGGTTCCAAATGTACAGGACGTTTTGCAGGGTTTTATCGGCAAGTATTTCTTGCGTCGTAAATGGGAGAAAGAGGAGAAATATCTTTCTTCACAGAAAAGTGCTGCTGTGCCATACATGCTGATTGGGCTTGTAATTCTCCTTTCTGGAGCCGTAAAAGTAGCGAGTCATGCATTTAATTTCAGCGCTTCGTTTGCTGGTTGGGCAACGATTATACACGATGTATTTACAGTGTTCATTATTCTGTTCACAATAGTTCATGTTTGTATCATTGTAGTTCTTGGCGACTGGCCGGCTTTCCGCTCTTGGTTCACAGGGACAATGTCGACAAAATTTGTTGAGCATCACCATCCAGTTTGGTTTGATGACCTGACGACAAAGACTAATAAGAGCTAGGAGAAATAGAATGAATAAAAAGTTATTGATAATTATGGCTACTTTGATGGTTGTTTTGCCTGCTTTGGCCTCTTGTGGGCGTACTTACTCTGGGCTAGAGGCTGCCCCGGGGAAGGCGATTCCGCATGGCGTAGGAGTAGGTTTTGCCAATTGTTTGGGATGTCATGCTGGAGGTATGGCTAAAGCCAAAGTTCCTTATGACCATGTTGCTCTGAACTATACTAATGCTGACTGCTCGAGCCTGGGTGCTTGCCATGCTCGCCCAGCAGGATCTGAGATTGAAGAGCCTGAGGAGCCTGGGGATCCTATTGATCCAGGTGATGTTGTATATCTTCCCGCAATCCCTGTCAAATTTGGGATTGGGCACAAAGACCAGGCAGACCTTGAGGCGAATTCAAATTGTCAAATGTGCCATGGCAAAGGTGGTGGACAGGACTATCCTACCCCTGATAAAAATGGGCTATGGGATGGAGGTAAAAAGGGTGGTAATTCCACGCATCATCCTGATGTATACAAAGTTGAATCAGGTAGTCCCCAAGACCATACTGGCAGAGAAAGTCAGACCCTTACTGACTGTACGAAGTCCGGTTGCCATTCGTTTTAGCAGTAAATAAACCATAAAAATAAGGAAGGAGGGTTGAGACTGTTGTCTGAGCCCTCCTCCTTTTTTTATGATAGTATTCGTGCGGAAACTGGTTTCGCTACAATGAATGGAAACAAGAGTGCCTCAAGTTAAATAGACCATAAAACATACGTATGACTGGTGTCGAGACTTGGGAGTTATCTCTTCAGTCAATAGTTGCTAGAATAGTGATAGTTGCGGTGGTTGCTTGCCTGAAATTTTGACCACAAAGGGATGTGATGCTAGAATGATGGTTAGTCTATATCTCATGCGTGGCTATTGTCACGATTAATTATGCTATAAGGAGGGAAGAAAAGCTGAATTATTAACAGAGGTGGTTTATGGTTGGTGGCGTACCTATTTTGGTGTTTGTCACCCCAATAATGAATTATATTTGTCGCTTGGCCTAATTAGGCTTGCAGAAATTAATAGGAGAAAAGTATGAAAAAAGGATCATTTTCTGTTTTAGTTATCGGTAGTTTATTTGTTGTTCTGCTGGCATCGTTGTGTGGTTGTGGTGGAGATGAAACCAGCAAGGCGTCTACTGAAGATAATCCGTCTAGTACTACGCAAGATGGAGAATACGCATATCTTCCCGCAACACCTGTCAAATTTGGGATTGGACACAAAGACCAGGCAGACCTTGAGGCGAATTCAAATTGTCAAATGTGCCATGGCAAAGGTAGCGGACAGGACTATCCTACCCCTGATAAAAATGGGCTATGGGATGGAGGTAAAAAGGGTGGTAATTCCACACATCATCCTGGTACATACAAAGTAGAATCAGGCAGTCTCCAAGACCATACTGGCAGAGAAAGTCAGACCCTTGCTGACTGTACGAAGTCCGGTTGCCATTCGTTCTAGTCAAACGATAGGCGAAAGTATTAGGGGGGGGTGCAATCGCATCCCCCTTTTGTTTAGGTGGTGGGGAGTGATTCTGAACTAATCGAAGCTGGTGTGGTATAATCATAATCTGATTATCGGTGAAATTATTTGCAGCGAAGACATTTGAATGAAGAAAAATAAAAAATTTGTCATTGGTGGCTTGATTGTACTCTTGGCAACAGTAGTGCTTGGGTACGTTTATTTTATGACAGGCAATTATTACTATACTGTGGGAGAGTATCTTAGGCAGGAGGAAACACTGTCGGGAAAAAGTGTTAAAGTAAGCGGGGTTTTGCTGTCAAAATCGAACGATAACATGGAGTGGAGCTTCACTCTTCAAGATGCTAAGGATGACGGATATACTTTGGCTGGAGTATACAGTGGTACGCCTCCGGAAACTTTTCAGGTGGGTGAAACTATAATTGTTGAAGGGCGATTTGACACCGACAGCAGGATTTTTGAAGCCAGCCAGATTATTGTTAAATGCTCATCTAAATACACGCCAGCAACATAGGCAAAAGGATAAATGGTATGTCGACATTGGGGAATATTATACTTATTATCGCCGGCTTGGTTGTTGCCTATTCGATTTTATCAACATTGATAGATTCAAAAAACAACAAGTGGGGTTTCCCAAAAATCGCTCGTTGGGGGGTCTTTGTTTTTGCCGGCTTAATGACACTTGCCGAGTCGCTTTTGTTAGCTTCTTTTCTTGGGCATGATTTCAGTCTGTATTACGTTGCTTCATATTCTGATTGTCAGACTCCGATGGTGTATCTCATTACCGGAATTTGGGCCGGTAATGGTCCGTCAATAATGTTTTGGGCTTGGATTTTATCGGTGGCGGGGGCGGTGTTATTATGGCGAAGCAACAAATCCAATCAACCTCTTATGCCATTGGCATTATCAGTAATCCTAACTGCTGGACTGGTATTGTTGGTTCTGCTTTTCATTGATTCTCCTTTCCAATCATTAACGCCAATTCCGGCTGATGGTCTCGGTCTAAAACTATTGTTGCAAACTCCTCTGATGGCTTTTCATCCGCCAACGCTTTTGGCTGGTTATGCTTTAACTGTTGTTCCTTTTGCTTTAGCCGTTTCTGCTCTCATTAGCCATAAAATGGATGACGCTTGGATCGTGACGGCTCGCCGCTGGCTTTTGGCGGCATGGTTATTGCTGGGTATCGGTAATATTTTAGGGATGTGGTGGGCTTATGCCGAGTTGGGCTGGGGTGGCTATTGGGCTTGGGACCCGGTAGAAAACGCAGGCCTTATGCCGTGGTTGTTGTTAACGGCTTTACTTCATTCAAGTATGATGTACCTGCGACATGGCTCGCATAAAATCTGGACAGTCCTTTTAGCAGTGTTTCCATTCTGGCTGGTTATTTTTGGAGCTATGCTTACGCGCTCTCTGCCTGATGGGAAATCTGTGCATACCTTTGGTGAAACATCTATTTCATTAGTGTTACTCTTATTCTTAATCATAATATTATGTGGTGTGATTTGGTTACTGTTGGTGCGACAAAAAGATCTCGAAGGTGATTCGACCAAGAGGAAACTAATAACCGGACATAACATTTTTACTCTTTTCAATAGTTTAATCGTGGTTTCAACACTGGTTATATTTATTGGCACAATGTTTGCTTACACCAATGTTGATACTAATCAAGGCTATTTCAATATCGCTAACTTGCCGCTCTATGTGTTGGCTATCTTCTTGTCTGGAATGATTGGAATTGTTGGATGGCGGGGGCTGGGCGTAAGAGAATTAGTCCGCAAGCTTCTGTGGCCAATTCTGATTGGGGCGCTTGTGGTAATTGGTGCCATTGTTGTTGGATGGAAGCACTGGTACGTACTCTTGCCGCTTTTTATCTTGGGTGTCACGCTTCCTTTGATTATTTATAAGTGGGGAAGAGATGTAGTCATGCGCTGGAAAACCAACCAGGAGAAAGAAAGTATTCTGGCATCATTTTGGATTTTACTCAAAACTAATCATAGTCGCTATGGGGGATATATTATTCACATTGCCATGGTGATTTTCGCATTTGGTATTATCGGTTCCTCAGCGTTTAAAATGCACGAGGATAAGAAGATAGTTTCTGCTGGCGATAGCATCGAATTGGGAGGGTATCAGTTCACTTTCCAAGGTTTAGAATATGACTATAAGCTTTATTCAGACTATGAAATGCGTTGTGTGGTTGTAGCTAAAGTGGATCTGCAACGAGACGGTGTTTTACTAAATACGATGGTTCCGACGACAACTTGGAATCTCACTAAGGATTGGCTCCAAATAGGATCCGCGGTTGCCATTGTCAGTAATCCATTTCAAGATTTCTATGTGGTGTTTGAGGACTTTGATGGAGAAACCGAAGACGCATTGTTGTCGTTCATGATTAATCCTTGTGTACAGTGGATATGGATTGGTGGGCTGTTGTTGTTGTTGGGAGGGTTGCTGTCCTTTAGCGCGCCGCTACGAAAAAGTTTGCCAGACGATAGTTAATGCTTTTTACGCAAGGTGCCTTTTTGTGATGACTCAGCATTATTTCTTCAGAATAAATTGTCAATATGAGTAATAAAATAATCTCTGCCGCTGAATATGCTGTTGAGACCTTTGATTTAGCCAAGAGTTTTGGTAGTTATAGAGCGCTCAGAGGGGTAAACCTACAAGTCCAACAAGGGTTGGCACTAGCTATATTAGGCCCCAATGGTGCCGGTAAAACTACGTTGATAAAGCTACTGTCAGGTATTATGCGACCCAGCAAAGGTCGGATAATGATTGATGGACTGGATTCAAGGGAGAATTCTTTAGAGGTACGAGAACGCCTTGGCTTAGTAGCCCATCAGAGTTATCTGTATAGTAATCTTAGCGCTGAAGAGAACTTGGATTTCTATGCCCGAATGTATGGAGTGCCTAATCGTCAGAACCGAGTCTCCGATGTGCTTAAGCTGGTTGGGCTAGATATGCGTCGCCATGACCGATTTTCTACTTTTTCTCGTGGAATGCAGCAGAGGTTGTCGTTGGCACGGGCATTGCTTCATGAGCCATCTCTATTGCTTTTAGATGAGCCGGAGACTGGACTTGACCAACAGGGATTGGATGCCATATGGAGCATTCTGAAAAGTGAGGGGGAAAAGCGTACCATTATCTTTTCTAGTCATAATTTTGAGCGAGCTTTGTCGATGTGTGATGGTGTTGTGATATTAGCGCACGGTCGCATTGTTTTCCAAGAGCGTGCCTGTAATCTTGACATGCAAAGTTTGCGACATAAATATCTTGAGTATACACAAACGGTGACTTTATGAGTTTTTTTTCACAAGTATTGGCAGTAGCGCGTAAGGATATTATTTCCGAATTGCGGACAAGGGAGATTATTTCCTCGGTTTTGGTTTTTGCAATTTTAGTCCTAGTTATTTTTAATTTTGCTTTTGAACCGGACCAAGCACTTTTGTCAGAGATTGCGCCAGGAATTATTTGGGTAGCTTTTGTTTTTTCTGGCATTCTAGCACTCAACCGCACTTTTATTCCTGAAAAAGAAGAACAATGCCTAGAAGGGTTGATGATTTGCCCTGTAGATAGGGAGACCATCTATTTGGGAAAAGCTATTGGCAGCTTATTTTTCTTGCTAATGGTTGAGGCTATAATGTTATTGGCATTTGCTTTACTATTTAATGTCGCTGTGTTCCAACTAGAGATGATCGTGATAGTGTTGTTGACGAGCTTGGGATTTGTTGTAGTAGGAACGCTTTTCTCAGCGTTAGCCGTCAATACACGAGCTCGTGAAATGGTATTACCGGTTATGTTCTTGCCGATTATAACACCGGTGATAATCGCAGCGGTCAAAGCATCGGCTTTGGTATTTGCCGGGAAGAGTTGGAGTGATATAGTTAATTGGGTAATAATGTTGGTAGCTTTTGATGTGATTTTTATAGTTGTCTCATATATTGTGTTTCCGTATGTCATCGAGGAGTAGGGAGGTAGTATTTTGAAATTGAAGATTATTTTATTGGCCAGTGCGATATTGATGCTGGTATCACTGTCCATGATTTTTGTATTTGTGCCAACCGAAGCCCAGCAGGGAGTGATTCAACGCATTTTTTACTTCCATGTTCCGGTGGCTTGGGTGGCCTTTTTTGCCTTTTTTGTAACTTTTGTGGCGGGCGTAGGTTACCTTATCAAGCGTAATCTTCACTGGGATACTATTGCCAGCATTTCAGCTGAAATTGGTCTGGTGTTTACTACTTTGATTCTAATAACAGGCTCAATTTGGGCTCGTCCGATATGGGGAGTATGGTGGACTTGGGATGCTCGTCTTACTGCGTCGCTGGTGCTCTGGTTGATATATCTTTCCTATTTTATTCTGAGAGCATATATCAGCGAAGATGAGCGGCG
>JGI24702J35022_10002704_pt1 | contig 10761 bp, 3 predicted proteins | sample TergutTh196P4_FD_35022 | JGI IMG/M metagenome (IMG submission 35022)
GACAAGGCACTGCGGGGCACGACCGTGGATGAGAGCGTTCGGGATCGCAGTCGTTTTTCGTACTTTGCCGCTCCGATGGACATTCCCTATCGGAAAGGGCATCTTCTCGCACAGTTTCACCAATTCGAACAGGCTCTCGAACAATTCGACCTTGCGATAGAGAACGTGAAGGAACTTTTACAGCTTGACCGCGAAGAATTCCTTGCGGAACTGGAACATTGTTTCGCCGAAGTATCACGGGCAAAGGCCGAAGCACTGCGGAGTCTCGGACGCTTTGATGAAGCGAAAGACTCCGTCGAAATGGCCAGGCAATTCTTTGTTATGACGCTGAAGGCCGTTGAAAATTCCCGGGACGCCGAAGAAGACGATGAAGACGATGAAAATGCGATTGCGCAATCGGCCTTCCTACAGAATTTACTGGGAGGACCTGTCCCTTTCCAAGGTTCCACGTCGCCGAGCGGAGGACTTTCAGGATTGGCGGCGTTCCTTGCCGGAAGCAACAAGGACGACGACAATGATCCGCTTTCGATGAAAAATCTCCTTGCCAGTCCCACCAAGCGAAAAGAAAAATCGCTCCGCAAAGCCGTCCGCGAAGGCGAAGAGTTCGACGAAAGGAAAGTGCTGCTCCAGTTCGGCGCCTTGCACAACGAGGCGATGATGGACGTCGAACGCGGAAAAATCGAGATGCACGCGGGAAATTGGCGAAAAGCGTTACGGTATTTGCTGAAAGCGCGATTCGTGGTCGATTCGCCGATCATCGTTTCTTTCCCGGAAGCGAAAAAGAACATCTTGAACATCTACAACGCCATTGCGAAGATTTACACGGTTCTCAAAGAATACGAAAAAGCGCAAACCTGGTACGAGCGGACCGTCAACTTTGCCCGGAAACTTATCGACGAAGGCGACGAGGATGCTCGGACCATACAATATGTCGCTCACGAAGGTTTCGGCGACCTCTATTCCGAAATGCAGCGTTACGACAAGGCGTCCGTTGAATATGCAACGGCTTTTTCCTGCCAAGTCCGACTGATCGAAGCGCAGGAAGCCGCTCTGGAAGGGCTGGATCGTGAACGCCTGCGGGTTCACGACAATCAGAAGCTCATGCCGCTTGCCGTGTTGTACCGGGCGCAGATCGAAACCGTTCGACGCATCGAAAATCAAATTTTCGCAAAGAACTCCCCGGGCGCGGCGGAATCCTGGGCGCGGATCGAAAAGGAAGCGTTCGAAAATTTCCGTGCGCTGTTGCTTCGACCGGAACAGGCCAATGAGGATTGCCTGAAAACAACGGCGTCCTGCATCGCCATGCTTCGTTGGGCCGGCGAGGAGGAAAAGGTCGGCGAATTGTTGGGACGTTGGCTTGCCGATCTTGAAGATCAATTCGAAAACAAAGAGCATGCCCAAAATTACATTAACGTTGCCGTGGCGATGCGTTTGAAAGACCTTTACGCACTGACCGACTTTCGGGACGGAGCCAAACTGTTCGGATACACGGCACAGCAGTTGCGCTCGGTGCCGTTTCCCGATGGATATGAAACGGCAAGAGTCTTTCGTTCTCTTCTTGTCTATGAACAGCGGCAACTCCAGGATCCTCCGCCGGTCAAGCACGATTTTTACGACCATCTCATCGCACTGATCGATCATGAAGTTCTACAAATTCGGGACGATTATTCGATCGACGAAGAGGAAGGAATTTATTGTACCCATCCTTACGATCCCAATGAAGTTCAAGCACTTCTCGACAAAATCGAAGACGCCGAGGACGAGGCGTTCAAGGAAGATGAGCCGGACGAAGACGAGAACGCCGCCCTCTATGAACGGGATTTCGAGGATGCCTTCAGCAACAAGGGGATGCTCTTCAAAATGATGGATGCCTATTCCGGTAACAATGTTACGGACGAACTTCTTGAGGACGAGGATCGACGACGCGGAACGGTCCGCAACGAAGGTTCCAAAGTCGGCCGCAACGATCCGTGTCCGTGCGGCAGCGGAAAAAAGTATAAGAAGTGCTGCCTCAATAAATAGGCGGAGAACACGCCGGAACCATACCGGGACCACAGGTCCCGGCTCTCTGTTCTAAAATCCTAGGCGGAGGCCCCAGTGGAAACTCAGGTCGCTGTACCGATCCGCAAGCTCCGAGTTGAATCGGGCAAACACGTCCGTGCGATTGTTCAACGTCATATTGAGGTTCAGGCCCAACACGGCGCGATTGTTTCGCATCGAAGCGCCGCGAATCGTGAACATCGGTTCGCCGGGGAACGCCGCCGTTGAACGGATTCGTCCGTTGCCCCAATCCTGAGTCCAGCCAACGTAAAACGACGGATTCACGATATTCTTCTCCAGCATTCGGAAGGAACGACCGAAACGCACGCCGACCGTCGGCAACAAGGAACTTGTATTCCGACTGTCAATACGCAGCGCCAAATCGGGATCGCCGTTGGAGCGCTCCGTGCTTCCGGCCTCGCAGAGCCAAATCCAGTTCACGTCGAGATATGGCGAGACTTCCAGCTTGTTCAAGAGGATTTTCCTCGTCAACTCAAAGGCGACGTACATTGCCGTTCCGTTGTGTCCGCTGCTGAGCGTTGTTCCAAAACTCGGAGCAACGCGGTCGATCGAATAACGATTGAAGGAAAAGCCGCCGGAACCGGTCAGCGCCCAGTCGTCGCAGAAGATTCTCTGACCGTACACGCTGAGCAGGAAACTGTTCGCTTTACCACTTTGCGGTAAATCCGTCGCTCTCGCCTTGGCAAAGTATCCTCCCATTCCGAATCCGAGGACCGTATTGACATCGACGCCGTGATCGACGCCGACGCTGAATCCGTAGCCGTCGGCATAGATTCCCGAACAATGGTCGTCGCTTTCCGTCCGAAGGAAGTCGCCGAAGTTCTGGAACCAAAGATAATTCTGATGTCCGTGCCGATGCGTCAAGCGATAGGAACTGCCGCGATAATCGGATTCCTGCGATTCGTCAAGCCCGAGCGGTTCACGGAGAAATCGGAGCCTCTCAAACGTTGCAAGGTTGTACTGCGTGACGCCGCGTTGGGAAACAAGCGGCATCGCGGTGTATAGGGCCGGCGTCAACTCGTTGAGAAAATCGCCGCGGAACTCTTTCGACGTTTTGAAGAATTGGTCGTACATTGCAGCGCTGCCGATGCCGCCGAGCACCGCTCGCTGATTCTCGGTCAGATAGGAATAGGCGATTCCACCGGTCGCCAACACATTGACGCCGATCATTTGGCTCCGCCCTTCGGTCTTCACCTCGTATCCGATGACATCCAATTCTCCGTCACCCGCCAAGAATTGGACGTTGCCCTGAACACCGTCGATGGCGAGAACGCTCGATACACTGGAATGGTCGTCGATCCGTGTTCCGTTCAAGGCCAACTGTCCTTTCTCTGCGGAAAACACATCATATTGCGTCGTAATTTCCTCGTTATCGAAGTCGTTGATGCTCAAGAAGATGACATTCACCGTTCCGCCCCCCTTAGCGAAGTCGAAGCCTTTCTCGGCAATGATCCGGTCGCTGTCGTACTTGCCGACCTTGACGTAAATCGTGGAACCGCCTTCGTACACGAAATCACGAGCGGTAAAGGAATTCTGGCCCACAGTCCCCTGAGCGCCGACAACCTGTGTCGCTCCGTTCTTGAGAGTCACGGTGTTGTCAATCCCGCCTTTTCCGCCGAGCGTCGTTCCCCATGCCATCGTCGTTGCGGCCTTCACGTTCCCGTTGACAAAGAGGTCTCCGTTACTGACGTTTATCGTTCCGGTCAACGACGCATTGTGATTGATCGTCAAGACGCCGTCGCCGGTTTTCGTCAAGTTGCCGACAATACTGACGTTTGGGGCAAGTTCGATGTCCTTGGCCACGTTGACGTTCAAAGAGCCTTTGGATTGAACATTGACAGGCCCTGTTCCCAAAATGTCGAAGGAATTGATTTTAAGTGTTCCATCGCTGACGGTGGTCCCTCCGGTATAGTCTTGTTGCGTATCGATCACCAGCGTTCCGCCACCGGACTTGTCGATACTACCGGTCCCAGAAATCACTCGGTCCAATGTTTCATAGCCGATAATTCGCAGTTCCAGTTCGGCGTTCGTACTGACGTAACCGGGACCGAGGGCGTCAAGACCGACGGCGACGAGTCGCCCTTCCTCAATAACGGTTCCGCCTGCGTAGGAATTCGTACCGGAAAGCGTTTGCGTTCCGGAGCCGATTTTCGTCAGTGATCCCTTACCACTCAGATTACCGGAGTAATCGGCAACCCGACCGTTATTGCCCAGCATCAGCGCAACGGCAAGAGCATTATCGTTCGTTAAAACGATGTCCTCGGTACCGGAAAGTCCGCCGAGCGTCGCTCGGGTCAGTGTTTCAAATCCAAAGGTTCCGCCCAAAATGTTCAACGTACTGTTTTGCAATGCCAATCCGTTGGTAATGGAAAGTTTCTTTCCCCCGCTTTTGATGACGTTGCCGGTTCCCTCAATTCGCCTGTCGAGCACTTCGTTCTTGTCATTGAGGCGGAATTCCAATTCTCCGTGGTTGACGATACCGCCGACTCCCAGTGCGTCAAGACTCGTTGCAGTCAATCGACCGTCTGTAATGATCGTTCCGCCTTCATAACTGTTGATGCCGCTTAGGATCAACGTTTTCGAGCCGGACTTCAAAACGGAACCGGTTCCATAGATTGTTTGAGCGGGACCGATTTCGCCGTCGCTTTCTTGGAAGTCGAAGACGATGGCGCCCTTTTCATCGCCCACTCCGGTATCGATGTCGCCGACGTTGCCGCCGAGGACCGCGAGACTGGCGGCGATCAACTTTCCGCCGCGAATTTCCGTGTTGCCGGAATAGTTGTTGTTCGGGTTGTTCAACGTCAGATCGCCGTTGCCGGATTTACGCACCGAACCGGTGCCGGTAATACGCTGTTCGTAATCGACGACAGGTTGACCGCTTGCGTCACGTTTATAAATGATGCCAAAAGTTCCGCTGTTTTCTTGGGCCAAATCGAATTCCAACACATCGTCGTTGGTGATGTCGCCGGTTCCGAGTGACTTGACCGACGTTGCGACAACGGTTCCCTTTTCAATGGTTGTTCCGCCTTTGAAGCCGTTTTCCTTCTGTAAAAACGTTACGCTTCCCTCTCCCGTCTTGAGTAGGCCTCCCTCTCCGTTGATGGCGCCGCCATCGAAGATGTATTCCTTATTGGCCGAATTATTGACGGTCATACCGGGATTATTATCGTCGTATCGAGCAATGATGACACCGCCCGTGTTGACCGTTATCGTGCCGGCCCCGGTGTCTCCAAAGACTGCGGCGTCACGGTGAAGGAACTGCTCGGTCTTTTCCATGCCCGGCGTCAGTCCCTTCCAGTTGAGCGAAGTTGCGTTCCAGATTCCGTCGCCGGAGTTGTTTGTCCATTCGGTCAATATTTCGTAGGCCACCTTATTCGGATCGTTGTCGAGGACGACCTGTAACGTCGATCCGACAACATTGAGGCCTCCGAACAACTCTCGCATCGCAGACACGGACTCCCCATTATACAGCAATTCCATGTTCATCGTATTAAGATCGGTGCCGCTTGCAGTCACCAGATTGTACGATTCGTTGAATTTGAGTCCGTCGGACGATACGACATTGATGTACTGCGTTCCGCTGACGCTCCAGTTTGTCGCCGCCAAGTCCAAAAGAACGATGTTGTTCGGATCGTATCCCGTGAGATCGAACGCCAAGGTTGCTCCGTTGGCGAAGCTGATCGTTCGAGCCGACACGCCGTTTCCGCCTTGGACGGCAAGCGTACCGTTGGCGTCGATTGTAAAGGTTCCGTTGCCAACCGAGATTGTTGCGTTTTTGTAAAGCTCCAGTTTTCCCGCTTCGATCTTGAACAATGTGTTGTTGCCGACGACCCCCGAGTCTCCGCCGAGCAGCCAGGTTCCGGTTCCGCTCTTCGTAATCTTTGCGTTGTTTGACCCCGTCAGTCCGCTCATTGGATCTTGCATGTCAAGGACGCCGGTTCCTTCGGTCACGATCCGAATGTCGGCGGCTCCCGAAAAAGCGACCGAGTTTGCTCCCGAACTGTCCCGATTGTCGGAGAACTGTGACGTTTTACCGTCCGTGGCACCGAGCGTCAGCGAACTGCCCGTCGCCGCTTGGTAGCCGATGGCGCCGCCGAATCCCGTTACCGTGTTGCTTCGGAAATTGGAGTCCCGCAGATCGACGGTTCCGCCGCTCATCGTCAAGGCACCACCTCCGCCGGATTGAGCTTGGTTCCGTTCGAAGAGCGTATCGTTTGCAGTAAATTTTCCGGCTTCCACAACGACCGCTCCGCCGGATGCGGACCTGTTGGCGATGAACTGCGAGTCTTGAATCTTGGCAGTGCTGTTACCTTGTTGGTGGAACACCGCTTCACCAAGATTGGTATTGTTGCCATAGAAATAGAGCGTGGAACCGTCAAAAACTCCATTCCCGGCAAGCTCGACGACTCCGCCTCCATTGTTTTCGAATCGTGTTCCATCGGCAGTGACCGTACCGACAATATCAAGGGCAGACCAGTTGCTATTGGCAAAGCGAATATAGCCTTCGAGGGCAAGCTCACCCCCTGCTTTGACAAGAATCGCCGGAGAATCGGCGACCGTAACCGTCAGTGAGGTTCTTGCAGCGGCGGTCAATGTTCCGTGTGCTCCGGCCTCGACGGTCACTTGTTGCCCAAGCGCCGTCGTCGCATCGAACGTGAGCCGATTGTCCTTATTGTTCTGGAAAAAGACGCCGCCGTTACCGAGTTGGTCGCCGCGCGAAACAGTCAACAGACCGCCGCCTGAAATAATCGTACCGTGATGGGTGTTCGCCGCATCGTTTTTTAACGTAACGGAACCGCTGCCATCGAACACAAAGGCGCCTTTCTTGTCGAAAACGCCGGGATTGTACAGATCACCGAAGGAACCGCCTCGAAATGTCCAATTGCCTGTTCCGGAAACGCGCATGCCCGGTTCGTTTCCCTGCGGAGCAAATTGCATCAAGGTCCCCAGCGTCACGGTATTGTCGCCCACAAGGGAGAAGACGACGGAATCGCCGGGAATGAAGGAATCGGTCGATTCCTTGTAATTTGTCAAGTCCCAATTTTGGTCGACGAAATCCCATTGATCGGTTCCCAGATGATTTCTCCACGTCAGGACGCGATTCTGGGTCCCGGTAACGTCCAGAGCGAGCTGGAGCGGATTCTCGTAGTTCAAACGGTATCCATAACGGTCGCTGATTTGGTTGATGGAAACGTCGCCGATCCAGAGATCGTAATCACCGACCGTCATCGGCTCATTGCCTTGAATCAACGCATAGCGCCCTGGTTGTACCAATTCGAACGGAACATTCGCAACATCGATACGGACGCCCCGAACGACCAACGTGTTGCCGCTCAGATTGAGCATCGGCGTCGATGTCGGAGCGCCACCGGCATAGTAGTAATTAAAGTCGAAAGAAAGATTGGAGCCGGGACTGAACACCACAGTGGTTCCCGTGATGGTGTTGTTACCGCTGACCAATACGGAGGCACCGGAAACGACCCGGAACTCGTCATTTCCACCGAGGGCGTTCAGGGAGGCCCCCTGATAAAATTCGAGCACTCCTTCCCGAATGTCAATGATCGTGCCACCGGAATCCGCCGTCACGGAACGACCTCCCAGTTTCCATGTTCCTTGCCCGGTTTTGATGATGTTGACTTTATAGTCGCCGTAACCTGCATTGGTCCGAAACGGGTCCTGCATATCGAGAACACCGGTTCCTTCGGTGACGATAAACAAGTTTGCCGTATTCCCCTCCGAACCGGTGAAGTCGATGGAGTTGGCCACTCCTTCGTTAAGGATTGCCCCCGTTAGAGGATCGACGACAACATGGTCCCGATTGCCGCTGAATGTGGAGACTTTTCCATCGGAAGCGCCGATGGTAACATCCGTGTGATTTGTCAGCGCCAGCGACGGGGATGCGTTAATATAGAGCGCCCCACCAAAACCGGTTGTTTTGTTGTCAATGAAACTCGAATTCATGAAGTTGCATTCGATGGCGTCCCAATAATAGACCACGCCGCCGCCCGTATCGTCTCCAGGATCGGAAAAATTGTTTCTAAAAGTGACGCCTTGACCATCTGGCGTATAAATATATTGGTTCCACCAAGCGTAGATGACGCCGCCGCCGCCAGCATCCGTTCCGCCATTGATGCTATAACCATTGCCGCGGCTGTCGAAACCGGAAATTTCCTCGATTCCTTCGAGGGAAAGCTGAGACCAGTTATGCGGCCCGACGCCGTAAGGCCAGTTCCAACTGTTTCCGTCCATGTAGACGAACCGGGTTTGCGCTCCGACGGCCGGCGTAATCGTTCGCCGCTGGTCTGGATCACTTGACATGATCGTAATGCCGACGTTTTCGCCGATGTACAGTTGATCCGTTAGAGAATAGTCGTCGCCGTACAGAATAATTCGATCGCCGTTCCGTAATTGGGTGGTCCCCGGCAAAGTTGCCACGCGAAGAGTCTCAAGCGAAGCATACTGTTGGCCCGGTCCGATACGATAATCCGCTGCAAAGATCGGTTGCAGGCCGATGGCAAGAAGAACTAGCGAGGCGACAAAAATGGACGGTCTGGGCAATCTGCGTAACATGTGACGACTTCCTTGCCGAGTGAACGGTTGCGTACCTCCGCCGAAAAAGCGGTATCATTCGGTCTTATCGTCGTTACACTGGAGAAAGTTAAGGAAAAGAGGCAAGAAGTTGGTAGGTCGCCTACCGCCGAGAGGCGACGTGCGGTACTCCGCACAAGGTGCCTGCCGTCGGCTGTCGCTGACATTGCCTCCCAGGGGTAGGCAGCCTACCAAGATCGCCGCCCGGCGGTTGGCTACCTACCGGTTTCTACACCACTGTTTCGTTTGTAAAGATACGGATTCAGCGTTGGATCGTTGTACATCTTGAATTGATGATAGACCTTCAAGATTTTCCGGCCTTCAAAGAGGTCGCCGAGCAGTTGTTCCAGCGCCAACGACAAATCCCGATGCTGTTCGAGACAGCGAGACAGCCGTTGCGCCGCCTTCTGCCGATGCTCCGCGGAAACGTTGTTCCGCTGGACCTGTTCGTCCATGTGGTAGATTCGCAGGGACATAATGGAAAGCCGATCAATGGCACTGCCCGGCGTTTCCGTATTCATGGGGGCGTGTGAATGGGGAGGAAGACCATCTTGAGCGAGCATCTCAATGATCGCCGCGTCGAGTTTTTCGATATGGTCGTTTCGCTCCTGATTCAGTCGGTCGATACTCCGCTTCACCCGAGCGATTTCCACGTCGGAAACGTCCGGACTCCGTGCAATGTCCTCTTCGTGCCAAAGATCGTAATTCCGACGATGCTGCTCGCGGACCAATGTCAAGAAATCGGACGGAATATCGGCATCGAAACTCTGTCGATGCCAGCGTTCCACCGTTTCTCGGTGGAGATCGGTAATCGTTTTTACGTCAAGCATGATTTTGAAATTGACAAAGGTTTTCGTCGGAAAGTATACTCCACAATGCCATAAAACGTTTGTCTTTCCTTCCCCTCTTCCTCTGGGAAAGGGGAAGAGTGAGGGAAGAATTGCACACCGCTGGCATACGTTTCAACTTAAGCCCTCCTACGACAATGGCTCCCTCAAAGGTGGATAAAGAACTGCCAAGACGACATCGAGACAACGAGAAACAACTCAGTAGTAACGAGGCCACACAAATAATCGACCTTATTTACCTAATTTAAACAAAATAAGGTTGTTTTTTGTTGCCTCAACGTTGTCTTCGGTATTCTTCGTGCTCTTCTTCGCTAAAATCATGGCTATACTGTAAACGGGGCCAAATTGGTCTTTGGACCCGGAAGGCACGGAAATACACGGGAAGTAAATTCCCGATATCTTCTGCGTTTTCCATGGCTGAAAAGACCATTTTCGTTTCGTTTTGGGTATACGACCTTAAGTTGAAACGTATGGGACAGCCGAGACGCCAACAGCTTTCATCTGTCCTTTCTCCCAGCAGGAGAGGGGACGACGTATCGCACCGTCCGAAAATATCCAGTTTATTGCGGAGCGAGGTAATAGTTGGCCAGTACAACTAAAAAATCCTACCAAACGACCAAACGATTTACCAACGGGAGTAGGCATTGACACGTTGCCTTCTGGAGATTAGATTATACTCTTTCGCTGGTTGGAGGGCTTTACTTTCCGACGAATTTCCGGCAAGTAAAATGGGCGAAGTACAAGTCCTTTATGGGTAGGTAGCTCAGTTGGTAGAGCAACGGACTGAAAATCCGTGTGTCGGCGGTTCAATTCCGCCCCTGCCCATTTGACGCAAGTCATTGAAAATCAAGTGTTTGCAGCACTTTTTGAAGTTCAGTTGTATGGGTCATTGAAACTAGACAAACATCGTAATTACGATGTTTGGAAAGGGGAAGTAACTTATGCCAAAACTGAAGAACCAGTTGCCCAAAAACTGTCGAGACCGAAATCAGGCGTTTTCGTGGCACAATGGAAAACGAGTCTATCACGGCCCTTGGGGATCGCCCGAAGCCGAGAGAAACTACAAGCGATTCATCACTAATTTGATAGAGAATCGCATTCAGCCCTTGCAGAGCAATAAAGCCGGTGACGTGCTCGTTTCGGAACTCGCCGCCGGTTTTCTGAGAGCGGGTGTGGGAACTTGGCGAAAATATTGACAATGGGCGTTTTAGTGGAAGATGTTATGTTATTGTCTCGTCAAATTTCGTTCCTTGGAACCATTTCA
>JGI24702J35022_10002705_pt1 | contig 10755 bp, 9 predicted proteins | sample TergutTh196P4_FD_35022 | JGI IMG/M metagenome (IMG submission 35022)
TATGAGTATGAATGCCTTGAATGTAAACATAGATTTGAAGTAGTTCAATCCATGAATGATGCTCCAATCAGTAAATGCAGCAAGTGCGGTAAACCTGTTCGTAAAATTTTTAATTCTGCAGGGCTTATTTTTAAAGGATCAGGTTTTTATGTTAATGACTATAAGTCAAAAAATGAAAAGCAGGCTTCGGAGGTTCCGCCGGCATGTCAAGGATGTTCCGGTTGCAGCATGGGTATGCCTGAATAGCATTGGTACACGTGTACCTGAATAGATCTATTTTTTTATTTTATTTTTTGTCTTGTTATGCCTGTATGTTGAGAATAGATATTTTTCAATTGAGAACAGAATATTGCCTGTTAAGGTATCCTCTTTAAGCTGAAATCCTGCTATTGAATCCATATAATCATATATGCTCTCCGGTGAGACAGCGTGCTCAGGGTCTACCATTAGATATTCAACGTCAGATATGAGATAATTTTTACTTCTCCTTACATATAAATTTTGTCTGGCATTGTATATAGGAATAACAATTTTTAGATCATGCTGGCGCAGATCGGCAATAATCTTTTCGATCATGCTTCCGTTTTCCGGTTTGATCTCTATAAAATCCGAAATAGGGATAAGCGGTGAATCCTTTAATACTATTTCCCTCAATAAATCCGGCGTCTCCTTACGTGTGCCTGATTTAGATCTTTTCGTTGTAGATGATTTTTTTGCATCGTTGCGTTTTTTTCTTTTTGTGAAATATATTATTATAAAATATACTGTTTGTTTAAGAGATGCGAATAATCCGCCTTTTTCAGAAGACTCTGCAGGTTTGGGCTTTGTAGGGGGTTTATTTTTATGATGGAGGTATCTGCTTATCAGGTGTTTTAGTTTTTCGACATTCTCTGCGCCGGCAAAAAGTTTTTGTACATTTGGGGCCTTTTCTAATAGTTTTATTCCGACATCTGTAAGCAGATCGGCAGTAGCAATAATATTATCATAATTAATTTCATCTGTTTTTTGCGACTGTTCTTTGAAAATAATCTGTTTTAATAATGCTTCATATTTATCCATAAATTGCTTAGGATCAATAAAATATTTAATATTGCTATTAGTATGAACAATTATTTCTTCGGAAGATGTTTTGTTTAATTCCCATTGATCTAATGATTCGGATGTCATATCCGGAAAGAGAGAAATTATATCTCTATCGGTTGTCATGAATTTTTCTTGTATATAATTTAATATTTCGCTGTCGAGCATAGTGGCAGGGTCTAAAAGCTGTTCTACCTTAATGATACATTCTCTTAGATTTTTAAAATTTTTTACCTTTATCCCATCGCTTTTATCAAAAGATAGGCTAAGATCATCTGAAAGTATGTTCAATATATAATCTAATTTCTGGTCTCTGTAGTCATTTACATTTGCATTAAGTATCCCATAGCTTTTAAGACGCCTGGCAATAACCTGTTCATGAAATGTTATAATTTTTTTTATTTCATCAAGATCGAGTCTTAACTTTACGGCATTATAATTATCTTTATGGAAGCAAAAATCTTCGTCTACTGCTAATCCGTTTTTATCCAGGTAGGAATTTTTCAATGAAAAGATATTAGTCCCAAGCTGGGCCTTAATTAGATATGCTAAATGATCTTTATTCTTGACTCTTCTTATTAATTTTGTAAGATTAAAAAGTTTAAAAGCTTTAATCAATTCATTAAGGCTTTCGGTTGATTCTCTATCTCTTCCAAGCTGGAGCTGGTTATATTGAGAATCTTTCATCATACAAGTATATTCTGTTTTTTCTTCAATTTTTAGATGATTTGCCTGGTTCATAGAGAATTTAAATGAAAATACAGGTCTAATCTCAATCGGATGGTTTTTTATAAGCATATCAATAAGGTATTCTATGTTCATCAAGCGTTGTTGAGATATGGGGATCCTTATATTTCTCGATTCATTAAGGTTTTCAACCGTTGCAAGTTCATCCGAATTATCTTTTAGCCAATTTCTCTGCATAGATTCAATTTCAGACAATATCTCTTCAATAAAAGCTTCTTTGGCTAATTTTTCATTAAGAAAAGGGTATTTTGAATTTAGATTGTACAAGAGATAATATACCTTATAGTTAAAATTTTGTTTAATAACTTTTTAATATTTAAAAAAAATATTAAGCCCTTTAATTTTGTCAATTATTAAATTAATAATTAAAATCTTTAATGATTAATCTGTAGGGGCAAAAAATTTTTTGCCCCTACGGCATTAATCATTAATACTGCATCCTTTAATCATTGGTACAAAGGTAACATATGTTATGTTTTCACTTACTATTTTTCCGCATATTTTTTTTAATCTGATCAGTTGTTGTATTCTATCACCGACAGGAGCTACAAGTCTTCCTCCGTCCGCTAATTGATCTATAAGCGCTATAGGTATTTTCTCAGGAGCTGCTGTCAGCATGATTATATCAAAGGGCGCTTCTTCAATAAATCCGTTATAGCCGTCGCCGTGAATGACCGTAACATTGTTGCATTCAAGTTCTTTAAGTATATTTTTTGCCCTTTCTGCTAAAGGTTTAATGCGTTCAATACTAAAAACTCTATGTGAAAGAGATGAAAGAACTGCCGCCTGATAGCCCGAACCGCACCCAATCTCCAAAACATTTTCATCGCCGCAAAATTCACATAGTTCACTCATTAGCGCAACAATATATGGCTGCGAGATTGTCTGATTATGACCGATTGGGATTGGATGGTCTCCGTAAGAGTTTACTATATGTTTGGAAGGAATAAATTTTTCCCTTTGTAAATTTCTCATTATTTCCAAGACATGCCTGTCTCTGATCCCTCTTGCAATAAGATGGTCATTTATCATCTTATCACGCTGCTCTTTCATAATGTTTTCTTTAGTAAGGTTCATAATAAAAATTTTTTTTGCATGCTTATACAATCGTATAATAAATTCCTACACTTGCTCATAGTTGCTTGAATAATTTGTATTTCTCAACCAATTCGACTAATTCATAAGCAGCAGTTCTTTTTGATATTTCATTTTTAACTTCCATATTAACACCAATAATAATATCGTCAAGTATTAACTCTACTATATTCCCTTAACCATTAATCCCTAACCGCTAAAAAAACATTTGACATATACATAATCACTTATAATCTTTATATTAAAATTATAAGGTATTGATGAAAAAACTACTAATAACAATTTTATTTATTTTTTATCAGGCAACAGCCTTTTCCGCAGAGGGGGACAATACCCTAATATCCGATATAATTGATGATATTGACAATTATAAAAACAAAACCATTTCTATTAATTTAAAGTTGAAACATGTAGATAAGATATTTGAGAAAATAGTATTCTATGATACTGAAAATATTGATATAGAATTTGATATATCCGGAAAAGCTAAAAAAAAGCAGTTATCTAAAAATTTGATTAATATTCACGAAGGAATGATTTATAGAGTAACATTTACTGTAATCGGTTCGGGAACTATCGGCGGTCTTACAGGAGATCTGCATGAATTTGTTCCTTTGATTTTTGATAAAATTCCTATTAAGTGAGATTAATGTAGAAAGCAGAATAGCTGGGCGACTATTCTGCTCTCTTTTTTGCAGTGTTAAGTTAGTAATATGACAAGAACAGGAGGGTATTATCATATTATTACTTATGTAGATATTATCGGATTAATATTAAAAAAACTTTAACTTTTTTTTGAGGAAAATGACCGGAATAATTATAAAAGTTTTTGGGAGATTCTACACTGTTTTATCCAATGGAAATGAGATAAATTCTGTTCTGCGCGGTAAAATGAAAACAGACAAAAGTAATTATTCAAATCCTGTTGCTGTCGGCGATATTGTTGATTTTTCAATAGATAAAGAGGGGCTTGGCGTTATTGAATCTATCAAGGAGAGAAAAAATACATTTACACGCAAAGACGGTGTTCGCTCAAGGGAGGATATTATTGCTTGCAATCTTGATATGGTTATAGCCGTACAATCTTTCAGAAATCCGAAATTAAATTTAAGATTTGTTGATAGAATCATTATTCGCAGCAGAAGAAGTAAAATTCCAGTACTTGTGTGTATAAATAAATTAGATTTAATGAAAAAGGGTGAATCTCAGTTTATTCGCTCATATTATAAAGGAGCAAATATTAACATAATATTTTTAAGCGCCTTAACAGGTGAAGGTATGGATAAACTTAAAAAAGAGTTATCCAAAAAGAGGTCGCTTTTGATCGGATATTCAGGTGTAGGAAAATCATCAATCTTTAATAGGATATATCCCAATGTTGAGTTTAAGGTAAATGAAGTATCGGAAAGTTCAGGCAAGGGGAGGCATACTACAACAAATGTACAGATGGTAAGAGCTGATGATGGGACCGAATTGATTGATACGCCGGGTGTCAGGGAATTTGGTCTTGTGGATATTAACTCAGCAGATCTCGGCACTTACTTTGATGATTTTAAGAATGCTTCTGTGAACTGCAGATTCAGGCCGTGCTTACATGATCATGAACCGAATTGTGAAGTAAAGAGTTTAGTTGAGAAAAAGAAAATTCATGAGGAGAGATATGTATCTTATCTTAACATGTTATATTCTATTGATGGCAGAAGATAATGATTAATGTTAAAGACCTTTCAATATCATTTGCGGATAGCGTTATTATAAATGATGTTTCATTTAACGTAAAGCGCGGTGAAACACTTGTAGTTATGGGGAAGAACGGTTCGGGTAAATCCGTACTGCTAAAATCTTTATCAGGATTGATTGACGGATATAAAGGTGATATTGAAATTGACGGAATAGATATAAATAAACTCTTTAGCCAAAGGGGTAAATCTTCAAAACAAGGAGATCAAACTTGCGTGGTATCATACGTCTTTCAAAAAGGGGGGCTCTTTGATTCAATCAATATTTTTGACAATACTGCTTTCGGGCTAAGGAGAATGGGTATAATAGAAGATGAAGTCTCTCAGAGGGTACTTTCAACTATTGAACGCGTGGGATTAAAGGGGTCGGAGGAAAAACTCCCTTCCGAACTTTCCGGCGGGATGCAGAAAAGGGCGGGGCTCGCCAGAGCTGTGTGCATGAATCCTACAGTAATACTCTATGACGATCCCACTGCCGGTCTTGATCCTATTCTTACGGATTCTATAACTGATCTGATAATTGAAATAAAACATTCTTTAAACAGCGCCTCAGTTGTTGCTACTAATGATTTAAAGGTTGCAAAAAAAATTGCCGATAAGATCGCTCTATTATATTCAGGGAGATTTGTATCATATATGGAATCAAATGAATTCTTCAACGAATCGGATCCATATGCAAAACAATTTATACGCGGAGAATTAGAAGGACCGATAGATGTATTATAATGATTAATGCCGTAGGGGCAGATCTATGAGTTTGAGCAGAGTTAATCATACTGTCATTGCGAGCGGCTTGGCCACATTCAGGATAGACTCCCGTAACCTCCGCGTGGCAATCCAGACAAAAAATATTTTCCGTCTGGACTTTGACACTGGATTGCCACGCCGAGTTTACATTGTAGTATTGAATGAACGTTAAATACGGCTCGCAATGACGTATGATATAACTAACCACGAGGAGTATAATGAAATTAAAAAAAAGTCTTTATGACATAACAGGAATAGGCTCAGCCCTTCTTGATTTTATTGTTGAAACAGATGATAGTTTTATAGAGAATCTGGGTCTAAAAAAAAGTAATATGCATCTCATTGATGCAAAGCAGAGCAGAGAAATCCTGCAGCTTATCAAAGATATGAATGTATATACAGCGCCCGGCGGTAGTTGCGCAAATACTATTGTGGGAATTGCAATGATGGGCGGCAAAACATCTTTTATCGGTAGCGTAGCCTCCGATACATATGGAACAACTTACATAGATAAGACTCTTGAAACCGGTACTACTTCATTTATCAGAAGAGGGGATGGAATTACAGGACATGCAATTACCTTTATAACACCTGATTTAGAGAGAACCTTTGCGACTCATTTAGGCGCAGCTTTAGAACTATATGCAGATGATATGGATTACTCGATTATTTCAGACAGTTCTATTCTTCACCTTGAAGGCTATTTATTTGAGTCGGACAATCTAAGGGAGGTCTGCTATAGATCTATGAAAAAAGCCCGGGATAATGATGTATTAATATCAATAGACCTTTCCGATCCCGCATTGGTTTTGAGAATAAGAGATGTTTTCAATGATGTTGTTGAAAATTTTGCAGATATAATTTTTGCCAATGAAGAGGAGGCTTTAGCATTTACAGGCGCTAAAGAGAGAGAAGCCCTTAACGTGCTGTCAAAACATTCTTTAGTCTCTGTTGTAAAATTAGGTCCGAGAGGGAGTTTGATTAAAGCAGAGGATAAGGTTATCAATATTGATGCTGTTCAAACTGATGTTGTTAATACAAACGGAGCAGGAGATATGTATGCCGCAGGTTTACTTTATGGTATAATATCTAACAGGAGTATTGAGTTAGCCGGAAAAATGGCAAGCTACGCAGCATCTCTTGCTGTGTCATCACCATGGGCAAGAGTTGAAACAAAAATTATTTTTGATGTTGTTTAAAAAGGTCTTTCATATCTTCTAAAGCTTTTGTGAATGTTTCATCAAATGTCAGTTTGGATTTATATCCTGCAGCGTTTTTATGTCCGCCGCCGCCGTTTTTTATGGAGATTTCCGAAACATCAAGATTACCTTTGGTTCTCATACTTACCTTTACAGGTCCCTCAAGATCCTGTTTTACCAAAAGACTTGCAATAACCCCTTTAACCGTAAAAGGAGTATTTATCGTTGATTCGCCTTCGGCAAATGAAGCCTTTGTCTCTTTAAGCATCTCCTGCGTAAGCTTCATAGTTATCATCTTACCGTCTTCCAATACCTCCATTGAGGCTAAAATTTTTCCTCTTAATTGCAGGCTGGAGAGTTCGTTGCTTTCATACAAATGCTCATAAATTTTAGAAGGGGCAACGCCTATATTTACAAGATGAGATGCTATCTGCAATGTCCTTGATGTTGTTTTAGGATATCTAAATGAACCGGTGTCAAAGACAATGGCTGTATATAAAGCTTGAGCTGTTTTAAAATTCAATTCTTTTTTGTAATGTTGAATTATGGAGTAAATGATCTCTGAAGTTGCAGATACCTCAACCAGAACGAGATTCATATCTATCATACTTTGATCGCCTTTATGATGATCAATAATAAAAATTTCTTTTACCCTGTCACTTAAGTATTGATATATAGAGCCGATGTTGCTATAATCATTGGTATCCAGAACAACTAAGACATATTCTTCAATATCATCGGGAAGTTGCGATTCATCCTCAAGTATAGTTATCTCTTCATCAATATCAAGAAATCTGCATATGTCAGGTATTGGGTCCGAATTTAAGATCATTGCCTTTTTTCCCATCTGTCTTAGAAAATCTAAAAAGGCGATCTCACTTCCAAGACCATCAGCATCAGGGCTTTCATGAGTTGAAATGATGAATTTATCATTTCTATTTAAAAATTCATCAAGCTTTTTAAAGTATTTATTCATTAAACCTTCTGTTCCTCTTTATATTTTAGTAAGGGATAGCCCATATCTTTTCTGATTTCAACATACCTTTCAGCGCATTTTCGTGCAATATTTCTTACCCGCGTAATATATCCTGTGCGTTCGGTTACTGAAATTGCGCCTCTGGCGTCTAACATATTAAATGTATGAGAACATTTCAATACAAAATCATATGCCGGGAGTACAATCTTACATTCTTCATGTTCAAGAATGGAAAGACATTCCTTTTCATACATGTCAAAAAGTTTAAAATACATATTCGTATCGGCAATGTTAAAATTATAGTGAGAATATTCAAATTCACTCCTGTGATGTATATCTCTATATGTAAGTTGTTCATTCCATGAAATATCATAAACGCTGTCAATTCCGGTGATATATGTGCACATTCTTTCAAGTCCGTAAGTAAGTTCAACAGAGATAGGATCAAGATCAATACTTCCGCACTGCTGAAAATATGTAAATTGAGTCACTTCCATACCATCAAGCCATACTTCCCAGCCTAATCCTGATGCGCCAAGTGTCGGCGATTCCCAGTCATCTTCAACGAATCTTAGATCATGCTCTTTAAGGTTTATTCCAAGATATTCTAAAGATTTAAGATATAAATCCTGAATATTTACGGGAGATGGTTTCATAATAACCTGATATTGGTAGTGCTGCTGAAGCCTATTGGGGTTCTCTCCATAGCGTCCGTCTGCCGGTCTTTTTGACGGCTCTACATAGGCTGTATTCCATGGCTCAGGTCCAAGCGCTTTTAGGAAAGTGGCAGGATTAAATGTTCCGGCTCCGACCTCTTGATCATACCCTTGGAGGATTATACAACCTTGATTTGACCAATATTCATGTAACTTTGAAATTATAGTTTGAAAATACATCTAAAACCTCGTTTTTTAATAAACAAAACTTGTTTAATTATCGGCAAGAATAAAAATAATCAATATATTTGATTAAAGGGTTAGCGTTTTATTATATTCTTTTTTTAAAGATGCGTGGTACTCCTCAAAAATTTTTTTATCATCAAGTTTAAAAAATTCTAATACCTCATCATCTGCAATTTCAAATTTGTAATTATTATTCTCTATCTCAACCATTACATCTGCAAGATAAACAATAAATACTAAATTTTTTAGTTCGGGTTCTGCTCTATGAGGTCTGTGATGTAGTTCTATAGTTTTTACTAGTGATTCATTAAAATTCCATTTTTTACAAATCAATGCTCCAAGAGAGCTATGGCTTATTCCAAGACTTATCTCTTCAAGAATGTCAATATTCCACCCGCTCTTTAGGCCGTTTATCTCACTTATTTTTTTTATTGCATCTGTTTGCAAAGATATCATGATAATCTTCCCTATATCGGCAAGAAGCGCTGAAATATAGGCTTGATCTGCAAGTTTTGCGCTGCTATTTATTCTTCTTGTTATTAAATTCGCATAAAATGCCCGCTTGTATGAATCTGTCCAAATAGTTTCATATCTCTCATATTTTGATTCTATAGCTTTCTGAGCGCCTGTTGCTATCAGTAATGTATTAATCCCTTTAATTCCTATTATTTTTATTGCTTCATCAATTGTTTCTAATCTTTTTGCTGTGATATAACCTGCAGAGTTTGCAAGTTTCATTATAGCGGCTGTTAAACCCGGATCCCGTGAAATTAATTTTGCAATTTCATTGATTTCACTCCCGGAGTCTCTTATGAGTGTCCTGATTTCATTTATATTACTCGGCAGCGCCGGAATATTTTCTATTTCTTTTAGTATATCTTCGGTAATCTTAAGATATGCCTCTTGAGTTAATACTTTATTCGGTATAATGAGATTAATTGATGTCAAAGCATTATTTCTGCTTATTGTAAAAGAGTTTTTTGGGAAACCTGAATTCTTTATCAGCATTAATGCAATAATAAGTCCCAGTCCCGTACCCTCCGAATCGTCAAGAACATCTGTAAACGCTTCGGGAATATTTTTGTATCTATAAGCCTTTGTAACCCGCGATTTAATTTTACTCAATTCCGATTCTAAAATTTGACTATTATTTATTACGCTTATTGCTAAATTATCTTTAATAAGGCCGAATTTTACCCGTACAATATACTTTGAATTTTGAAGAGATTTTATTATATTATTTTCCTTTTTTTGAAAGACATCATCCTTAAAATTATCCATTCCTTTGCGGTAATCTTTTGTATTGTTAATATCTAATTTTAAAGACTCAAAATATAGTCTTTTGAGGTTTGCCTTTATTGCATTATTTACTAATTCTTTAATTATTGAGGTAACAGTTTCTTTGTAGTATATTAGATCATAGTTTTCTAAAAATCTATGTATTATTTTTGTTATTTGAGACTCTACATCCTCTGTAAATCTTTTAAATTGAATAAAAAAGTCCTCTTTTGAACTTAGCGCTTCCGGATAATTATCCGGTTTTATGAAAAAGTCTTTTGTTTCAGGTTGTGCCAATTTTTAATTCCTCTTTATTTTTCTCTTATTTAAATTTATTTAATAATTATTTCAAGACAAATTTATATAGTTGATTAATTTAAATTAATGAAACAACTTTTTTACAATTTAATTGCCACGCCGCCTGTGGCGGCGTGGCAATTAAATTATTTAAGTTAATTTATATATAATTTCATCTTGACAATATAGATTCAATAATGCTATTCTTACGCAAGAGGAGGATCATTATATGCCTATTGATCTTGAATCAGCTACAAGTAATCTGTCGGAGCAGACAAAAAGACTTCAGATAGCTCTATATTATACATTTGATGATGAAGATAAAGCCAAAAGAATGATTAATGGCTCTTATTTTGATCTTTATTTAATAAAAGCAAAATTTAGCTCTTCTAATGTTTATGGCGCATTTATTCTCTTTTTGAATATTCCGAATCTCAGAGTTGCAAACATATATTCTATTATATCCCGTTCTTTTGAAGTTGCGGATATTAAAACTAATCAGGATTGGCATAGTTTTGAAGGTCGTCTTGTAGAAATAGTTAAGAAAGGGGATTTTGATGAGGAAATGACTTCAAATGTGAAAGAGACATTAGCAAAATCTTTAAATATGCAAGAGGTTGATCAACTCTCGAAGCTGTTAGAGCAGGATAATGGTATTGCCATAAATCATAATTTTCAAAAATTCTTCTCTGCTG
>JGI24702J35022_10002706_pt1 | contig 10755 bp, 11 predicted proteins | sample TergutTh196P4_FD_35022 | JGI IMG/M metagenome (IMG submission 35022)
GCCAACGCTCCCGCTCGCCGCCGCCATTGTCAACAAATCAGAGACCATGGGGTCGATGGCGGCGGAATCCGCTTTGTTTGCCTGCGGGGCGATACTTCTCGTGATAGGCGCGATGCTTGCCGTCGGGGCGAAATTGATCGAAAAAAGAATAAGGAAGCAGGCGGGCCATGATGAATAACTTGCAGGAAAACAAAGAAAAGCAAAAACGAAAACAAAAAAGCCATGCCGCATTTGACATTGTCGGCAGGATATATTCATATATATCGATGGCTATGATAGTTTGCGTTTTTGCTTTTATACTTGTTGTGACATTTGGATATGGTTGGGGAGTTCTGTCCCTGGATTTTTTGCTGACCGAGCCCAATCCGTCCGCCATGAATACAGAAGCGGGCGGTATACTCACGCCAATCATCGGCACCTTTGTCTTGACGCTCATCGGCATCGCGATAGCTTTCCCGTTCGCCCTTGCCACAGCGATATATCTGTGTTTTTATACAAAAAAAGGCTTTTTCAAAACGCTTGTAAAAAGCGCGGTGGACATTTTGGCGGGAATACCGACCATTGTCATAGCCCTGTTTGCGCTTGTCGTCTTTACCTTGCCGCAGATGGGATTTTTGAGCTCGCTTGTTGACACGAGGCGTAACAGCCTCAGCGGCACGGAGCTGACCCTTAAAAACAGCGGCAGCACGTTGACCACATATATTTACTATACATCTCCTGCCGGGGAAGGCAATCGATTCGACGTGGCTTTCGGAGCCGCGCTCGTTTTGATCGCGATAATAATTTTACTAAATATCACAGCGACTGTTATCGGCAAAGCGGGAGGGACAAAAAAAGATGGATAGTATTGGCATAATTGGCATAAAGGACGTTTCGTGTTTTTACGGGAACAATCAAGCGCTAAAAAATGCCAGCCTTGAAATCCCAAAAAACAGCATATATGCGTTTATCGGCTCGTCGGGTTGCGGGAAAACGACGCTGCTGCGCTCGATAAACCGCATGAACGACCTGATAGAATCTTTTCGCCTTACAGGTTCGATAGAAATAAACGGCGAGAACATATATGAATATACCACAGCCAAACAAGTCATGGCATTGCGAAAAAGCATAGGGATGATATTTCAGCAGCCAAACCCCTTGCCCACAAGCGTCATGAAAAATATGCTTCTGCCAATCAAGGAACATTATCGCGGCACAAACGAATCTTTCCGCGACGAAATCATCGAAAATCTAAAAATTGCCGCCCTTTACGAGGAAATCGAGGCGAGACTGGACAAAACGGCGTTATCGCTCTCGGGAGGCCAGCAGCAAAGGCTATGTATCGCGCGGGCATTGATGCTAAAGCCCAAGATCATGCTGTTTGACGAGCCCTGTTCCGCTCTTGACCCGATTGCCACCTTTAAGATAGAAGAAATGCTCAAAGAGCTAAAAAAAGAATGTACCATTGTCATCGTAACCCACAACATGGAACAGGCGCAGCGGATTTCCGATTATACAGCTTTTTTTTATCAGGGAGAAATTGTCGAAAGCGGCAAAACCTTGGATTTGTTTTCGAACCCGCAAACAGAGCTGCTGCATAAGTACATAAGCAGAAAATTTTAAATATGTTTTTTTTGCGCCTTGCGGAAATTGGCTCATTGGATCGGCACATAATACGCATAGCGATTGTCCCCGATTTTTTCGATCATTCCATCGGCAACCATTTCACGAAGCAAAGCCCTGATGCGCCCGTCACTCAGCCCAAAAGCCGAAACAAAATCTGATACCTTAGCACTGTGGTTTTTTTTGAGGTAGGCAATGATCTCACGTTTTCTATCGGCTGTGGCAACCGCTTGGCAACCGCTTGGCAACCGCTTGGCAACCGCTTGGCAACCGCTTGAATCGTCTGAGGCGTTGCGTTTGAATGTCACTTTGAAAAACCCGGAAAATTCAAATTCGGGTTCGGCGACATTTGCTTCCCTTGCCGCATTTTTCATTCGGATGATGCCCGTGCCCATTCGCTCGATGTAATTGATCCTATGCAACATATCGGCGATTATAGGATTTCGGGTTATGCTGACAGTCCCAAAATTTTGCTCAGTAATGCCTTTGCAAATCCCACCGGGGTTGGTGATATCCACGCGGTCGTCAAATATTTCAACCATCACCCGTGCCCCTTCTTCAAAGTAATCCCTGTGACAAACGGCATTTACGACAGCTTCTCGAAGCGCGTCCTCCGGCAATTCGAGTATGTTTTCGCGTTGCACAGTTTTGATAACATAGCTCATGCGGAGGTGCTTTTTTAGAAATGTCATCGCTCCGTCTATGTTGCTGACAATATCGGCATCAAGTTCTTTGGCATCCAATATATACAGTTTATCATTGCCTTTGTAAAGTGCGCAAACAACAACGGCATGTTGGAATATCGAATCTTCGTCATTTGTCCGGAAAAATATTGCTCCAGCATTGGTAAAAAACGTCTTTTTGTCAATTGTTTCGCCGCAATTTAGATTATACAAGACGTTTTCTTTTTCGAGTACACTGCTGATTTTTGCGAGTTTCAAGAAGCGGTTGTATGCCTTTTCATTGAAGCGTTCGTCTATAGGCAATTCACCGCGAACGATTTTATCGTATCTGATACGTCCTTCATTCTGGAAAAATTCAACAATGCTTTCGCGCTCCAATTTTTGTGAATTTGGACCGGAACGAAGATAGAATCCATCCGGGCAGGAATAGGGTTTGTTCGTGCCTTCTGGAACGTTAAGCACAACAACGTTTTTGTGGATTGATAGCTCCACTCTCAGCTTTGGTTCAATTTTGTTTATTGTGTCTTGAATGCGGGAACGTGCAGCGTTGCCCGTATCGGTGCCGACTATGCGACCGCTGTCATGTACGCCAATGAATATACGACCGCCAGAGGCGTTGGCAAAAGCGCAGACTTCCGAGGGAAGCGATTTGTCGGCACTCTCTTTGAACTCTACCGTATAACTTTCGCCTTCGCTGATAATCACGTCAAAATCGTTTATAATCATAATGTTTTCTCCTGTCATGGACTCATGTTTTTACCAGTGTACCACATTTATTTTGCTTTGTCAATAATTATTTTGTGTTTTTTCAAAATTTTTTTGCTTTGCGGAAAAAATGTGTTGACAAAACGGATTTAAAGATGTATAATAGACAAAAAAGATAAAAAAAACATATTTTAAGGAGGAACATCATGAAAAAAATACTTGGCACAGCACTCGTTTTCGCATTGGTCCTGATTTTGGCGGCCCCGTTTTCAGTCTTGGCGTTGCCAAACAAATTTGGGCTCGACGTACCCTACGGCGAACCCGCAACCTCTGGCATAGGCGCAGACTGGGGAACCCCATTCAAGGCGACACCCGATTCGATGGGTTGGGGAGGGGAGATAGACAACGGCATCCCGTTTGACTATTATCTGCTTTGGTCCGAAAAAGGGCTTTACGTTGCAATGGACATAAGCATGCCCTTCGACGTTGCCAGAAACGACGGCTCGGCACTCGAAGCCTCCCACGGGGGCAACTGCGACCGCTTCCAACTCGCTTTCAACCCCGGCAACGACCGCCCGGCTGAAGAGGCTCCCGTGTGGTTCACATTTAGCGCACTCGAAGACGGCGCGTTCCATATCGTCCGCGAGGATGCCCAATACGGCGAAGTGGACGATGTTACCGCCCAATGCCCCGGCACCGCGATAATTGACGGCGGCAGATTCCAAACCGCGTTTATGATCCCCTGGGACATCATAAACATAAATTCCACGAAGTTCACAGCCGGCCCTGGCCTTAAAATGGACATCCATGTGGGCATTTGTTTTGCCGGTGACAACGCGACCGTTGTAGGGGCACAAAAAATAGAGGTGGCAGATGCAGCCGACGATCTCCCGAATGTCTGGGTCGTTGGCGCGATGCCCATCACGCTGACCATGCTCGCACAGCCGGAACCCGAGCCCGAACCGGAACCCGAGCCAGAAGCCGCTCCCGAACCCGAAGCAGCTCCCGAGCCCGCCCCGGAAGCACCGGCACCTGCTCCCGCTCCAGTTCCATCCCCAGGCACCGGCAACGCTGCGATTTTGTCTCTGATTTTGTTGTTGGCGGTCGCCTCGCTTGTATATGCGGTCGCAAAAAAAAGATCATAGGGTTGACTTTGTAAAGTAAAAACAAAAAAATAGCGGGGTATTTGTCAGATACCCCGCCATTTTAAGTTGTATCTGCCATATCGCTATAGTCCTTATGGCAAGATATTGCCGGCGGCGAGATAAATCTCATACCACTCCTGCCTTGTAAGGGCGACTTCGGAAGCCTTGCATATCTGAGCAACCCTGGTCTTGTCCGTAGAGCCGACGATCGGCTGCATTTTTGCGGGGTGCCTCAAAATCCATGCGATCGCAATCGCCGAGTTTGTCACGTTGTATTTATCCGCATATTTGTCTATGGCCTTGTTTAGCTCGGGGAATTTTTCGAGGTCGCCCAAAAACACGCCGGCAAAAAATCCGTGCATAAAAGGCGACCATGTCTGTATCGTTATGCCCTTTAGCCGGCAGTATTCGAGCACATCGCCGTCGTGGTTGACCGAATTGGCGTTTTTCATGTTCACATTCAGCCCGCTGTCGATCATGCCCGTGTGCGCGATGCTAAACTGCAATTGGTCAAACAAAATCTCGATGCCGACTTGATCCAAATATTTTTGCAAAAGCTCCATCAGATAGGGTTTTTGGTTGCTCACGCCGAAAAATCTCACCTTGCCGCTTTTTTGCAAGATGTCAAACGCCTCAGCGACTTCTTCGGGCTCGACGAGCGTGTCTGGCCTGTGCAGCAGCAAAACGTCGAGATAATCGGTTTTGAGCCTTTTTAGGCTGCCATCGACCGAATTTAGGATATGTTCTTTTGAAAAGTCAAACATATTTTTTCGAATGCCGCATTTTGTCTGTATTATGAACTTTTCGCGTATCGAGGGGTTCATGCCGATGGCCTCTGCGAACGCTTCCTCGCACTTGCCGCCGCCGTAAATGTCGGCGTGGTCAAAAAAGTTTATGCCGTTGTCAAGCGCGGTTTTGACAAGCGCGTCGATCTCTTTTGGCGGCATATTCGCTATGCGCATCATTCCGAGGGCTATTTCCGAAATGTTTTCGAGCTTGTTTTTGATGTTTAGATACTTCATGTGTTTTATTCCCCTTTTTTAATTATTTGTATGTTGGGCATATCTTTTTGTTTTCATTTTTCATCATACCACATATTTTTTTGTTTGTCAATAGATCGCCGCAAATTTTTTTGTCTTGACTTTTTATTTAAATCGAAGGCAAGGACAAAGGACAGAAAATTTCTGCCCTTTGTCCTTCATGAAAAAACTAATTGTCAAATCTATTTGACGAATTTCTTTTTGAAAATCGCCATTCCCATGGCGGCTATTGCCAATGTGGCGAAAAGAGCTATCATGCCATCGTTTCCCGTTTTTACCGCCCCGGCATCGCTTGCCGGTGCCGCTGGCGGAGGCGGAGCTATGTCTGCATCGGCAGCACCAACATCAACCTCGACAACCTCGGCCACATCTTCGACTGCGACCTCTGCGACGACGACTTCGCCCGTTACCTCAAAGCTGTTGAAAGAAAACCACATATTGGCAATCGCATTGTCGCCGTTTCCCCCGTCGTTTCCATACAGGGCGACCTTTAGGTATTTGGCTTCGCTGGTTTGGGCAGTTTTAAAGGTCACGGGGTTGATGTCGCCGTCGTCCGCTTCGCCATATGGGCCTGCGGCGTAACATTCGATGGGAGGACCGTCCAATTCTTCGTATTCGTCCCACGAATTATCGGTGGTGACTTTTACCGCGCCTTCTTCTATTGCAACAGGCACCCAGTTTACCCCGTCCATCGATGTGTAGAAATTGAAGAAATACACCCTGACGGCGTTGTTTTGCTTCCATGAAATGCTGTCGATTTTGACAGTTTCCACAAAGGGAAAATATGCGTTGCTGACCCTGGCGCCGTTCTCGATGGACTGTTCACCCGTGACCACGCTATTGACTCGTCCGTTCTCCCCGGGCAAAAGACAGGCGGAAAACCTGCTGATCTCCTCAGCATCCACCCCTGCCGTGGGGGTTTTGGACAGAGCCTTTGCTATGGGGCCGTATTGGTCGGGGGTGCTGTCATCCACGGACTGCCACGTGTCCGACTTGAACATATCGCTGCCTGTGTCTATTTCCAGTACCGCCGCCAAGGCGACTTGCTGAAACATCAGTGCCAAGAAAAGCGCGATCGATAAAATTGCCAAACATTTTTTAAACATTTTTATAACCTCCAAAAATTTTTCCTTTTTGTTTGCCTTGTCAATATAATTATATTGTGTTGACAAACAAAATGCAATGATGTATAATATTATAAAATTGATGTTTTGTATTATTTTTTGCATATTCTAAACGGAGGATAGCACAATGATCTATATCTACAGCGCGGGAAGCGGCTACAAGCGCGAGCCGGATTATTTGCTGAGCAGGCCAAATGGGGCGCAGTATTACTGCCTTTCGATTTTTCACTCAAAGGCTTTTATTCGTTTAAACGGAGAAACCACGACAATCGAGCCCCCGGAGATTATTGTATTCAAAAGGCACCAAATGCGATATTATGGCGGTTGCGCCGACGAAATTTATCAGGAAGACTGGCTTTGCTTTGACTGCAACGACCACAGCAAATTAAATTATGTCGAAGAAATCAACCCCGACGAAAACGAACTAGGATTATTGCTGAAATCTTTGGATATCCCATTTAACACGCTCGTCAAACTGGACAATGCCTGTGCCCACAACATAGCAAACATAATCAAAAACATAGAAACCGAGCTTTACAGGCGCAATAAATACAAAGCCGAACTGATGGATTTGAAAATCCGGGAGATTTTTTACGAGTGGGCCGAGAGCATGCACAAAAAAAGAAACGACGATCCGTCCGTGAGCCGGTACAAAAATAACTTTTTTGAAATACGCGATAAAATATACGCGCTCCACGGGCCGGACAGTTCCATAGCGGAGCTTGCCAAAGAACTGAACATAAGCCCGTCATATTTTAAATCAATATACAAAAAGTTGTTTGGCATATCCCCTGGGCAGGACATAATAAACAGCCGCATAGAATACGCTTGCAATCTTTTGAGAACAGAGAACCTGCCTGTTTCAGCCATAGCGGAAAGATGCCATTATTCCAACCTGGAGCATTTTATCAGGCAATTTCGCCAGCATATGAATTGTTCTCCGAGCGAATACAAAAAATCTTTGTAAATTATTATTTTGCCGGGGGATGTTGACATTTTTGGATGTATCGTGTATAATATTAGCGAACGGATTATTTGGGTCATTTATGAAAGTTGGTAAAAATCTACCGTAAAAACATAAAGGAGGAAAAAAATGGCGAAATTTTGCATAAACTGCGGAAATCAGCTCGAAGAAACCGCAAAATTCTGCGCTTCCTGCGGGGCGCAACAAGCACAGCCGCAACCGCCTCCACCGTCCCCACAATATCAAGTGCCATATGCGCCTATGCCAAAGCCAAAAAGCAAAACATGACATGGGATGGCAACTACACAAGCGTCGATAGGCCCGGAGCGCTTTTTGAGGTCAAAAAATCGGACATGAAGACAAATAATACCTATACGCCAATGAAAACAATGTCCGATTTTGAAACGCCGGAGGAATTTTTGAAATGGTTGCTTGAAAACAACGTTGTATCCGTATGGTTTGAAGTCAGGGCAGAGGTATACCACAATTACACGCATGTTGTATGGCAACCCACTAACGCCGGAAACGACTGGGGCTCTACGAGGACATACCAAAACGACCCAGAGCAAAGAGTGACGCTCCGTCTCGATATATACGCGAATAACATGGTCAAAAAAAGGGGCCGGGAAGAATTTACCGGCACTCTCGCCAAGCGGTTAGGGTAAAGTAAAATAAGCCATAGTAAAAACAGAGGAGGAATATATATATGCAGCCTATCATCGAAATCAACGAAAATTCCAAGGAGCTAATAAAGGGATTTGTAGAGATCAAGACAAACGAGCCAAATGAGACAAATGAGCCAAATGAGCCAAAGTTCAAAATGCAAAAAAAAGAAATGCAGCCTATCATCGAAATCAACGAAAATTCCAAGGAACTAATAAGGGGATTTGCAGAGTTAAATCCAAATGAACCAAACGAAAAAGAAAAGTTCAAAATGCAAAAAAAAGAAAAGCGCAAAATGCCGAAAATCACAATCGACGAAGAGTTCAAGGCTTTGCTTCCTGCGCTCGATGCCCAAACCTATGCAAATTTGGAGGCGAGCCTGCTACAAAACGGCTGTATGCACCCGCTCGTCTTGTGGAACGGCATATTGATAGACGGCCACAACCGCTATGAGATATGCACGAAGCATAATATACCATTTGAGACGGTGGAAAAAGAGTTCGCAAGCAGGGACGAGGCGCTGATTTGGATTATCACCACACAGGTGGGGCGGCGAAATCTCACGCCCATACAGCTCTCATATTTTCGGGGTTTGCACTACAATACAGAAAAGCGGCTTGTGAAAAATGTAGAGGGAACAAATCAATACACTAGCGAAGAGGTTAGTCCCCAAAATGGGGACAAACCAAAAAACCCAAAAACAGTACAACGTTTGTCAGAAGAGTATAATGTATCGAAAAACACCATCAGTCGAGATGCGCAGCTCGCAAAGGCAATCGATGCAATCGGAGAAACCTCGCCCGAGGCCAAGCGCGAGATACTGGCGGGTACGGCGAATATCACCAAACAACGCCTGCAAAACTTGGCCTCTGGCGCATCAGAGGACGAAATCAAATCCATAGCCGATAGCATAGGGCAGGGCACATACGAAAAGCAAAAGAGAACGGCGAAATCATCAGAGAATGTGTTTCAGGGAATATTGGATGCGCTAAACGCCATCATGTCCCAAATGGCAAACGCATACAGCGCAGATATGCGGCGAGCCGAAAACGACGGCGACGCAGAAGAGCTTCGTGCGGCTTTGCGGGGGCACATAGACAAGCTCGAGGATTTGTACCGCTCGCTTTGACGTTTCAAAAAATGACTTGTAATTTTTTGAAATATGTAGTATAATAATACAAAGAAAAGGGGGCGTAAATTTATGACGGAACAAGTACAAAACGAATTAAACACTATTGTAAAAACGATTGCTGAAACAGGAATAGTATCAAAAATAATTCTTTTCGGGTCGTTCGCTCGCAACGAGGAAACAACCGACAGCGATATTGATTTGTGCGTTTTGACACCGATAAAAGAACGCAGGCCGCTTGACATTTCGATTGAGTTACGTCAAAAGCTATGGGGCGTAAAAAAAATGCCGCTTGACTTATTGACATATAACCAAGAGCGTTTCGAATATCAAGCGGCGCGTCCGAGGAGTTTTGAAAACATAATCAACACAGAGGGGGTGACCATTTATGAGAGATAGCCTTGATGTTGCGGAATGGATACGATATGCAAAAATGGACGATATAACAAAACAAATATTGTCATTTTACGATATGACCATAAAAAGCGCGGAAAATCTAAATCATAACGATTCCTTTAAATTGACAGACAACGCAGATAACCGCTATTTTTTAAAGATATACGGGAAAAATAACGATTATGATATTATAACAGGCAGGGTTTATCATACATACGAGCAAATACAGCTCGAATCAGAGATATTGTTTTTGCTTTCGGACAGCGTGTTGAAAACTGCCTTGCCAATAAAAAACAAAAACGGCGATTTCGTAACAATACTTGCGCCCGATTCAAGCGGCGAACCCATGTTTGCCACGATTACGTCATTTGTCGATGGACTGGTGAGGAACCTTACAGAACCTCCAACAAAAAAAATGGCCTATATCACGGGCGTATCCGCCGCACAGCTTCATTTGGAATCGAAAAAAAAATTGCTGCCGATTGCCGTCAAGCGTTTGCACAAACGGCAGGATTATATTCGCAAAATCAAAAGCATCTTATCGAAAGGGATTGAAATAGGCACTCTTACCGGCGCACAGCATGAGATGGTCGGCCAATGCTGTGATTTGATAATAACCTGCATGAATCAACTTGACAAGGACTTTGAAAACAACGTAGGGCTCGTTCATACCGATATACAAAACACAAATGTCGTATACGCACAGAACCATGCAACATTGATCGATTTTTCCCGCTCTGTTTATTCCTACTATTTGTATGATTTAGCAGAAATGTGCTTACACGCGGATTTCGGAGGCTCAAGCCCCAAATTGCAAAATGCCATTTTGTGCGGTTATCACTCCGTAAAGCCTTTGAGCGAATATGATCTATATGCGATGCAGGTTCTTTTCGCAATGTTCATCTTGATATTGATGGCTATGTTTATCGGATCCAAAAGCGAATGGCTGGAAAATGTATTAAGGTGGTTTACCGATGAGGTTCACCCCGGCTTGATTTCGGGCAAAGGTTATCTTGACTCATCGGTTTTTGAAAATATTTGAGGGAGTTAAATTTTTATAAAAAAGGGGAAAGCTAAATGGATATTTTTATGCCGATGGCAACAACTGACAGACACAACAAATTTGTGGCGACATTGATGAACAGAATATTCAACCGCGTGGAAAGCGGGGAAGTCCATGCGTTGCAAGAACAGTGCCCGCTTGTATACTGGGGAAGCAAGGATTTGCCCAAGGGTTTTGAATTGGTGGACGTGAGTGATATCAAAAATACAGAGCATTTTCTCGATAATATCACAGAATTGGA
>JGI24702J35022_10002707_pt1 | contig 10755 bp, 11 predicted proteins | sample TergutTh196P4_FD_35022 | JGI IMG/M metagenome (IMG submission 35022)
GAGTTACCGGCTTGGGTGGGGCATCCTCTTCCCCGCGCTACGCTTCGCTTGCACGGGGCTATAAATATATATCTCCTTCGGAGACTGGTATAAAAATCATTTATTTTCATAATTTGGGAATATATAATTATGTCCTTTTTTTCAACTATATATGTAAATAACACTCTACTGTTTTATCTTATTATTCTCCCTATTATTTAGAACTTTATGAGGTGCGAAACATTTATAATAAACATAATAAATTTTAATAACAGAATAAAATCAAAGTATTCATACCGGTTTTTCATTTTACATAGGAAAATACTAACTTTGCAGTGAGCTTTAATATCACTATGGATTTGTTTTGGAAATAATTAATTCAATGGAAATGAATAGATTTGCTTTAGTTATAGTTTTGTCTTTGTCAGCAATGATTATTTGCCTGAGTTGTGGTAAAGAACCAAAGGATGAAAATAATCATTGCCCATGTATAGAAAGAAAAGCATTAACTTCTCAAACACACGGCGCATTTATGAGCTTGATTGATGGTAATGTTGATATTATTGTAACACACAGGGCTATTTCACCTGACGAAAAAGATTATGCCGATTCAGTCGGTGTTTCGCTGATTGAAACAACAATTGCATTAGACGCCTTTGTTTTTGTTGTTAATCAGAAAAATCCAGTACAATCATTAACAGTCAATCAGATTCAGAAAATATATACAAGTCAAATCACAAATTGGTCACAAGTTGGCGGTAAGAAGTCAGAAATAAAAGTTTTTACTCGTCCCCGTAACTCTGGCAGCGAAGAAGTGTTTAGGATACTGGTGATGAATGGTTTAGAGCCAGATGACTTTCCATACGCATCTATAACTTTAATGTCACTGGTTTTTAATGAAATATGGTCAAATGAAAATGGTATCTGTTATACCTTTAGTAATTATAAGGATGTAATGGCAGANATGTGTGAACAAGTACCNGTTATAGCCATTAATGAAATTTGTCCAAGCGAAATTACAATTAAAAGCAAAACATATCCTTTTATTTCTGAAGTTCGTGTTGCAATTCGTTCCGATTTAGATCACAATTCAATGGCCTACAAACTCTATGAATGGTTACAATCAGAGCATGCTAAATACACCATCTCCGAATGCGGATTTTTTTGAATTAGTATCAATCTCGAAAATGTAGTGATTCATTATTATGGACTTTGATTCGAAAAAGCTATTCGACAGAAAGTACAATGAGAAGATGCCATCACAGGTACTAACGGTTTGGCAAAATGGCGGGGGAAGTGATAAGGTGAATATCAATTGAATTGAGCGCAAGTAAACAAATTATATACATATGAAAAAGATAATATTTTTTTTAGCATTATTGTTACTTACTCAATGTAAGACGAGTAACAACAAACAGGAGGCGGGGGAAACAGTGGAAATTGATGTTTCCCAAAAATATTCTGAAAGGGAAGTGTTGTTACAGGATATAGCCAAAGTCGAATATATACCTTTGGAAACCAATGATAACACACTGATAGGTATTTCACGGACAGTATACGTTTCAGACAATTATATCATTGTTATAAATATAGGAGAAGGTGATATTTTTGTTTTTGATGGTAAAGGTAAATCTAAATTCAGTTTTAATAATAGAGGTCAAAGTGGAACTGAATATATTAATTTATCCAGTATCGCATTTGATGAAAAAGCAAAAGAGATATTTGTCACTAACCGTTTTGCCACTATGCCTAAATTTCTTGTATATTCTGAAGATGGACAATTTAAGCGGTCTCTTCCATTTCCGTCAAATCTTTCACCTCGTGAAATATACAATTTCGATGATAAAACACTTCTTATTTACGATGATTTTGGTCTTAATCAGAATAATTACTCTATAAATCCTTATCTACTCATAGACAAAAGTGATGGAAATATTGTTGATACGTTGGACATTCATTTACCTGTAAGGGTATCTAACAGGGTTAACATTGAAGTTGAAATCGCCGGTCAAAAGAATATTGTGCCATTAATGTTATCTGTTAGCAATAATCGTTCAAACGGGAATAATTTTCTAATTGCAGATTGGTCTTCTGATACCATTTATCGGTTGACGCCAAAAAAGGAACTCCACCCTTTAATTGTACGTAAACCGCCTGTACAAAACAACGACCCTAAAATAATAATATCTAATGACTTAATAACAGACAAATACATTTTTTTTACGAAAGCAGTATTTGACTTTGAGGCTGCTCAAAAATCACAAACCTTTCCTACTATGAGTTTAATGTATGATTTTGAGACTAGACAATTGAATGAATACAAATTGATTAATAATGATTACGAAGGAAGAAGTGTTGGGTTTGCTACGGCAATAACACCTGAAAATACCGGTGTTTACAACTTAGAGGTTTTTAGATTGTTCGATGCAGATAAAGCCGGACAACTAAAAGGTGAATTGAAACAACTATTGAAAGAACTTGAAGAAGACGATAATCCTGTTATAGTGAAAGTGAGTTTTTTTTGAAACTATGACAGAAAGCAATGAGGCCAGCATACAATAATGGAAAAGAAAACGAAAAAATATTGGATATACTTAATAATTGCTTGGTGTATTCATAATTTGGAAGAGGCTTTGACGATGTCTAATTGGCTTGGAATAAATGCAACGAAACTTCCATATACTAAATTTATCCCGGTCTCAACGCTACAACAAGGTTTACCCATTGCACTTATTATTGCAACTTTGCTACTGTTTTTAATTCCGTTTTTGACTATTTATAAAAAATGGGATAACAGAATTTTTGGAATTATATTGGGAATGTGTTTGATAAATGCAATCGGACATATACTTATTACGATTGTTTTTTGGAGCTATTCACCAGGAGTTATTACTGCTTTACTAATAAATCTTCCTTTATCTATTTTTATTATCAGACGGCTTTTCAAATATAACTTACTGAAAAACTTTTCTTGGTTTCACATTTTTACTTATGGAGCTATTGGGCTTATCCTATCTGTTTTAGTGGTTTGGATTTTAGCATTATCTTTATATTATGCCGGCAGGTAACGAAAACGTAGTACAATTTATCACCTAACGACCACCCGTTTGCTTGCTTCAAAATTTTCGTTTCGTAAATTTACCTGATCAACCGTCTGTTGAGCCAAATCTTGAAAAGCAAGTCCTGTTATGCTGTTTTCGTTTAAAGCGACAGGTTTACCTGTGTCGCCTCCTTCACAAATGCTTTGTACGATAGGAATTTGTCCCAATAAAGGAATTTGGAGTTCTTCAGCCAAACGTTTTCCTCCTTCTTTCCCGAAAAGATAATACTTGTTTCCGGGCAATTCGGCAGGTGTGAACCACGCCATATTTTCGACTAATCCCAGTGCCGGAACATTGATTTTTTCACCGGTAAACATATTGACGCCCTTGCGAGCGTCTGCTAAAGCCACTTCTTGCGGAGTGGTTACTACGATTACACCGGTTACGGCAAGTGTTTGCACCAAGGTCAGATGAATATCGCTCGTACCCGGTGGAAGGTCAATGAGAAAATAATCCAACTCACCCCAATGGGCGTCTGCGATCAATTGTTTTAAAGCATTACTCGCCATAGTTCCGCGCCATACCAAAGCGTCGGCTTTATTCACAAAAAAACCGATGGAAAGAATTTTTATTCCATATTTTACAACNGGAACAATCAATTCTCTTTCTCCTATTATTTCCATAACCGGATGCGCTTCTTCTAAGTTGAACATTTTGGGGATGGACGGNCCAAAAATATCGGCATCCAAAAGTCCCACCCGGTAACCCAATTGTGTCAAAGCAACCGCCAAATTAGCGGCAACCGTACTTTTTCCAACTCCGCCTTTACCGGAAGTAATAGCAATAATATTTTTCACTTCAGGTAACAAACGAGGCGGTTCGGGCGGAGGCGTCTTCTTTATTTTCACCCGGATATTCCCCTTGATAGCGACACTTTCATCAATGTAAGTTAAAATGGCTGTTTCCGCAGCTTTAACTATAGATTTTATAAACGGATCGTTCGGCTTTTCAAATACGATTGAAAAACTGACCTTGTTCGCCTCGATGCGTATATCGTCCTCTATCATACCCATTTCAACAAGATTTTTACCTGTTCCCGGATAACGGACTTTCTCCAAGGCATCTGTAATTAATTTCGGATATAAATTTATCATTTTATCTCTTTATCATTTTATCATCTCCATCTATTAAAACTGCGATAATCATCCCGTTCTATTTCAATTTCCGGTTCCAAATAACATGAACGCGCTTCGCAGATAAACCGGAGGTATTTAATACTCATACCGCGACTGAGCCATTGTTGTTCATAAAACGTTTGAATAGAAAGAATATCATCAACAAAGCCACTGTTGTACAAATCGTCTGTTTTAACTTCAACAGGCAACCGGTTGGCATGAAGCACAGCGCAAGTATAAGCATACATAAACGGACTGTCGGTCTTCAAGTGAATCAATCCGTTTTCTTTCAAAATTCGGCTGTAGAGTTGAATAAAACGGGTGGAAGTCATACGTTTATTCACTTTTGACTGCTGTGGGTCGGGAAATGTAAGCCAGATTTCGGACACTTCGCCGACGGAAAAAAAGCGATCAATCAATTCGATATGCGTCCTGAGAAAAGCGACATTCGGCATTTTATCCCGGAACGATTGAGAAGCGCCGCTCCACATTCTTGCACCTTTAATATCAATGCCGATAAAATTTTTACAGGGATACATTTTGGCTAATCCGACCGTATATTCTCCTTTTCCGCATCCCAATTCAATAACAATCGGCCGGTCGTTCTTAAAAAACGATTCATTCCATTTACCCTTTATTTCACATTCCTTTCCCTCTAATCTTGAAAATGGATACTGAAACACATGAGGATAATGATTCATTGCTTCAAATTTCTGTAATTTATTTTTTCCCACAATTCTTTTTTAAACAAGCAAAGATATATAATAATATAATACTTTTTAATAACTTAACTACAATTATTTATACAATGAGCAATAATAAAGGGAAAAATATAGCCACTTTGGAAATATTTTTGTATTTTTGTATTGGATTTTTCCAAATATGCAACTTGATTTTGAAATAGATAAAATAACCCATTCGCTTGAAGATGTGCAAACCGGCGAAAGATATAATACGAAGGTGTTACCACTTTTAAAGGACGACCTGAAGAAAATTTTGAAAAAGGATGGTTGGCAGTTTGATTGGAAGATTGAGGTGAAAAATCCCGCGAAATCTGTTTTCAAATTGGTTATACTTCAGCAACCTAATGTAATACAAGGATTAGTAAGTACAAGCAAAGAGGACGGTTATGTGATGATGAATTTGATAGAAAGCGCTCCTGTTAATTTCGGGAAAAACAAGAAATACTACGGTGTTGCAGGGAATTTAGTCGCCTTTGTTTGCCGACTATCCAAAGAATATGGTTTTGACGGCGAAATTTTGTTTTTTTCTAAGACCAAGTTGATAGAGCATTACGAAAAAACATTAGGAGCCGTACACATTGGAGGGCATCGTATGATAATTTATGAACAGGAAGCTCAGAGATTAATTCAAAAATATTTTCCAAACTTTTAAAATTAGACAGTCATGGCAATTATTAGAGAACCGGAAGGCATTGATTTTGTAGTAGAGCCGCATGTGCTTACAGACGAAGACAAACGGATTGTTGCCGAACATATCCGAGCACATAAAGCCAAACAAACTCAAGAAGAAAAAAATTACAATAAAGCCTTTACAGATGTAATACAGGCAGTGAGCCGTTTACGAAAAGCTGAAAGTGAATGGCGCGTTACCGGAATGGCATATTAGAAGGAAAAATATGCTTGAAGTCAAAAATTATATTTATCTTTAACATCGAAAGTTATTTGAAAGTTTGATCAATTCTTTTTCCCAATGAAATAATTTCCAAAATCCAATATGAAATATTGCAAAACCTAATGAATAAATACCACATAAGAAAATAATTGTTTTCATTTTTTATAGAATAATTTTTATATTATGTTCCTTACGGAACGGTTAATAGAATCCCTTCCGAACGTATCATTAATCTTTTCCACATTCAAACTTCTTGCGGAAGCGTCAAAAATCTCTTTATATACGCCTCCTTGACAATAAACCTCTTCATGCGTACCGTGTTCTACCATCCTACCGCTTTTCAGAACATAAATCATTTCGGAATCAATAAATTGAGAAATACTGTGGGAAATAATAATCACCGTCCTGTCCTTTTTAATGGCATCGAGACTGTTTTTAATCTGTTCGGTAGCAATGGCATCCAAACTTGCAGTGGGTTCGTCAAGGAAGATGATAGGCGGATTTTTGAGAAACATTCTTGCAATGGCGATGCGTTGTTGTTGTCCACCCGAAAGAGACAGCGCCGAACTTTCATAACCGTTTGGTAATTGTATAATTTGCTCATGAATATAAGCTTGTTTGGAAGCATCTATCATTTCTTCATAAGAAGCGTCGGGATTACCATAGAGGATATTTTCCGCTATTGTTCCGCTGAAAATGTGATTTTTCTGTAAAACCAAACCGATATTATCACGTAAAAATTTTGTATCGTATTCGGTGAGCGGTACTCCGTCAAGCAGAATTTGTCCTTGCTGAGGTTCGTAAAATTTATCTAAAAGATTGATAACCGTACTTTTGCCAGCGCCGGATAGTCCAACGAGCGCCGTAATTTTATTCGATTCAATCTTCATATTTACGTCATATAAAGCCTGCGTTCCTGTTGGATAGGTAAAATCAACGTGTCGTAATTCAAATTCGCCTCGAATTATTTCGGGACGATAGTCGCCTGATTGTTCTTTTTGATAGTCGGAATTCATAATGTCGAAAAAACCTTCGGCGTATATCAAAGCATCGTTAACATCGTCGTAAATGCGGTGCAATTGCCGTATAGGCGCTGTAACGTTGTTGAACAATAAGATATGAAGCATTATTGCGCCGATTAGCATTTGTCCGGTTAAAACAAGATAAGCTGTTAATATGATGATAATCACAACGCCAAACTGTTCGGTGAAAGTTTTCAGTCCGTCGAATTTGAAATTGGTAGAGCGGGTACGCATTTGCGTATCAGTGAGAGCAGTTTGCAGGTCAAGTTGTTTTTTTGCCTCAATATTTTCNCGGTTAAATGATTTGATTACCGTAATTGATTCTAAAATATTGATAATTCCACCCGANTTATTTTCGCGGTAAGTACGCATGTTTCGACGCCAACCTTTGAGTTTTTGCGCTTGTTTTTGGCTGATAAAAAAATAAATNGGCACGAGGCACAGNCCTACAAGCCCTACATAAAAATTAGCATTGAACATNCCAAGCAGAGCCACAATAGCTGAAGTGAAAAGNGGAAAAATATCAATAAAAAAACTTTGCACCGTACGTGTCAAACTCGAAACNCCTTGGTCAATNCGGGTTTGCAATTTACCGGATCCGCTTTCNTCGGCGGTAAAAAACGCCATTCGATAAGTTAAAACCTTTTCTATTACCTGTTGAGCAAGGTCTTGTGAAATCATAATCCGGATTTTTTCTCCGAAAAATTTTTGTCCGAACGAGATAAAAATATTGATTAATTCCTTGGATAATAGAATAATAGAAATAAGCGCAACAATATTTAATCCATCTTTCAACGGTTTGTGTTGCTCTAAGAGCGAAGTAATGCTATTGACGGTGTATTGCAGTACGTAGGCATTGACTTGCGCCGTTAAAGCGCCGACNAAAGTAAGCGCTAACGCCANAGCGACCAGCCATTTGTATGGCTTGACGTAAGGCAGGATATTACGGAAAAGTTGGAATAGGGTCATATCATAGTTATTTTTTTTGCCGGACAAAAGTAAATCTATTATTTCATATCTGCAAGAGATGGCAGTAATAGTAATAATTTTTGGTAAACCTGAATTTTTTCATACCTTTATGCATTATTTTGTAAAAAACACCCAATGAAACGCATTTTTTTTATTACATTTTTTTCTTTATGGATTTTTCCCCCATCATTTTTGTCGGCCAAAGTTTGGATTAACGAATTTATGCAAAGCAATATTGATATTGTGAGAGATGATTTACAGGAATTTCCGGACAGTTGGATTGAATTATACAACGATTCCGAAGAAGAAATAAATATTCAAAATTGGACTATTTCGGATGACGCGAATTACCAAAACGGTTGGAAAATCAGAGACTCGATTATTATATCTCCCAAAGATTACCTGTTAATTTATGCCGATAAAGCCTCTAAAGGATTACATACTCACTTTCGTTTGGATAGCGGAAACGGCGGAGCAATTTACCTGTTCGACGAAAATGGGAATCAAATTGACGCGGTAAAAAGTATTCCTAAGCAACCTGCGCCTAATATCGCCAGGGGAAGAATCACCGATGCTAATGCTTTATGGTCGTATTTTGTTACGGCAACTCCCGGAACTGAAAACACCGGGAAAACAGCGGATATACTTTTATCTCCTCCGGTTTTTAACCAAACAGGCGGTATTTTCAAGGATAGTGTGAACCTGCGTTTATCTTTGCCGTATGGAACGCCAAAAGCAATTGCTTTATCGGATATCCATTATACCTTGAATAATTCCGAGCCAACCATAGACTCTCCTGCATATACGGAAGAACTGATAATTTCCACAACAACTGTTGTGCGTGCAAAATTAATACATCCCGATTATTTACCCAATTGGTCAACGGTACATACCTATATTATTTCGGATAAAGAACATTCATTACCGGTAATTTCCATCAGTACGGATTCTGCCTACTTATGGGATGAAGAATTCGGTATNTATTGCAGAGGTAACGGCAAATACGGTCTNACCGGAAACGGTATAGATTATCCGGTAAATTGGAATAACGATTGGAGGCGTCCAATTAATTTCGAGTATTTTCCGATAGAAAGTAAATCAAGTGTTTTAAACCAATTGTGTGAAATGCGAATTTCCGGCGGTTGGTCGCGTGCTAATCCGCAAAAGTCATTTATCGTCTATGGGAATAAACGCTTTGGAATCAAGAGATTTGAATATGATTTATTTGAAGAAAAATCCAATCAGGAAATCAAATCATTTATGATTCGAAATTCCGGCAACGATTTTTGGATGACACACTTTCGTGATGCTGCAATTCAATTGTTTATGGGAGGAAAGGTCAATATTGATTACCAAGCTTATCAACCGGCTATGTTTTATTTAAATGGAACATATTGGGGAATTCAAAACCTGCGCGAACGATCGAATGAAGATTTTATTTTAGCTAACTATGCAACGGAAGATGTTGATGTGATAGGAGATTGGTGGGCCATTGATTTAAAAGCAGGTGATCGCAATGCTTGGAATCAATTGATGATTGAATTGCATAAAACAAATTCTGAACGTGATTATCAATGGATTACAAACCAAATTGATATTGACGAATTCATCAATTACATGATTCTACAAATCTACGTATCTAATACCGATTTTCCTCATAATAATATCGTTATGTGGCGTCCCCGGCAAGCTAAGGGTAAATGGCGGTTTATACTAAAAGACTTAGATTTCGGTTTGGGTATTTGGGATAATAATCCGGTAACGCATAATGCCTTAATATACAATACGGAAAATGATAACAACGATCGAAAATTGTTTAATGCTTTACTTACCCAAGATTCTTTTAAAAAAGAATTTTATAGCCGTTTTGCAATTTATATGGGCGATTTGCTTCATTATAATTCTACATCGCAGATTATTGATAGTATTCAAAATCTATTAGAACCTTCAATGCCTGATCATATCGCCCGTTGGTTTCCGGAAATAGGTTGGGGAGATATGGATTGGTGGCGCACTCAAGTTTCCAAAATGAAAATCTGGTGCAACGAGAGAAATGTGGAAGTATATAAACATATACGGGACTTTTTCAATTTGGGAACAATCATGCAATTGATGTATAAGACTGATGACAATTTATCAGGGAATCCGGTCGTATATATTAATGGCGTTCGTATGAGAGATTCAGGCTTGAATGCTTCTTATTTTCAAAATGAAACGATAGATTTGCATTACGATGGAAATGCTCCGCGTTATGGTTGGGTTATTACACAAATCATTGATGAGGTATCGTCGGTTGAAACTTATTTTCAGCAGGATTTATCCTACCGGATTGCCGATGGATGTACTTCGATGATTATTACGCTTATAAATAATCCCAACTCGATTACAAAACAACAACTCCCTGAAATTAATCTTTCGTTTTTCGATAATCAATTTTACATTTCGAATTTGCAACTTCCTTCTGTTATTTCAATTTATGATATTAGCGGAAAGGCGATTACGAAAAAAGTTACGTCCGATTGGTCTATCATTATTCCTTTCAGTCAAAAGGGAATATTTATTGTGAAAGTAGATAATGAAGCACAACAACTTGTTAAAAAAGTGCTGGGAATGTGAAAAACACATTCAGACGTAGAGGCTGTTTCAAAGTACTTTTACTACAGCCTCTACATCATAAAATGTATTATCGCTTCTTATCCATTGAATACCAGACATACCAGATATATGCCAAAACAAAAGGTATAACCAATGAACAAATTGACATGGTTTTCAAAGTAAACAAACTGGAACTGCTATTAGCAATTGTCAGTGAACTTTGCATATCAACTAACGAAGGATAATAAGCCGTATTACCGAATCCGGCGATAAGCAAAAGCGACAGTACAACTAAAACGGTACCAATCCCCGCATACCAGATTCCGTAAATAAACGGAG
>JGI24702J35022_10002708_pt1 | contig 10753 bp, 11 predicted proteins | sample TergutTh196P4_FD_35022 | JGI IMG/M metagenome (IMG submission 35022)
CTGCACCGCGAACTTCATGGCTTGCGCCATTGCGACGGGATCCGCCGCCCCTGCTATGGCAGTGTTCATTAGAACCGCGTCGCATCCAAGTTCCATGGCGATCGAAGCGTCGGATGCCGTGCCGACTCCGGCGTCTACAAGGACCGGCACTGAAACTGCTTCAAGAATAATTTTTATGTTCGCTGGATTCCTTATGCCCATGCCGGAACCGATGGGAGCGCCCATCGGCATGACGGCCGCAGCGCCGGCGTCCTGTAATTTGCGCGCCACAATCGGATCGTCATTCGTGTATGGCAGCACGACAAAACCTTCCTTTACCAGTGTTTTTGTAGCGGAAAGCAGTGCTTCCGTGTCGGGGAAAAGCGTCTTTTCATCTCCGATCACTTCCAGTTTCACCCAGTTTGAAAGCCCCGCTTCGCGCCCCAGCATGGCGGCTCGAACCGCATCGTCGGCGGTATAACAACCGGCGGTGTTGGGCAGGAGCATGTACCGTTTCGGGTCTATATAATCAAGCATCGATTCGCTTGACCTGTCCAGGTTGACACGGCGNACGGCTACGGTAACAATCTCGGCGCCGGACGCTTCCAGCGCGTCTTTCATGAGCGNGAAGGTCTGATATTTNCCCGTTCCTACGAGGAGNCGCGAATGGAAAGATTTTCCNGCNAGGATTAAAGGGTCGGATTCAAGNGAATANGNCATAACTANTTNATTACTTNGCTTTTTTGAGCGTCAACGGCATCGGATCGCCCATGCCCATATCCATGTCGAGCTTGATTTCGTTCGCTTCGACCGTACCTTTGTAGGCCATCTTCATTTCCATGCCCATCATATCAACGTTGACGACGAAAGAAATGTTCTTGCCATCGATTTTGCCTTCAGAAAGAGGCGTGTCCATCCCCATTCCTTCCGGGCCGGTAGTTCCGGTTAACTTATCTCCGTCCGCCTTGAAGGTAAAGTTTAATACCATCGGGCTACCGTCCATTCCGGGCATCTCAGTCGTCCAGTTACCATCTACATCCGCACCGAAAGCAAAACACGCTATCAACACAAACGCTGTCCCCAACAAAATCTTTTTCATACACTCCTCCGGATTAATGAATTTTCAAAACTAAATTACACGATTATATTACGCTATACTTACCTATCATGGAACGGTCGGAATGGAGGGAAATTGAAATTATTATTCCCAATCTCAACTCTCGTTATTCCGGCGTGGCTGCTGCCGTAGCCGCCGTCGTTCCCCACCAGGCAAAGGAATTCGGTTTTGCGCAAACCGGCTATGGGCTTCCGCTGGATATTCCTTCCCTGGGATTGCGCGAACTATTCAGGCTCACCGCTCGTCCGCTTCCGAGCGGATGTTCGCGCATTTTCCACGCCCGGCGCAATATCGAAATGCTTGCCGGATTGATGCTCAGGAACATTTTCCGCCGCAAGCTGCACCTTGTTTTTACCTCCGTCGCCCAGCGCCGCCATACAGCCTGGACACGCTTCCTTTATCGCCGGATGGACACGCTGATTTCAACTTCGCCCCGTTCGGCGTCATTCCTGCTCCGTCCCGTAACGGCCATTGTGCCGCATGGCGTGGATACGGAAATCTTCCGTCCGGCTGAAGGCCGAGCGCGCGCCTGGGATGAAAGCGGCGCGCCGGGACGTTACGGCGTGGGCATTTTCGGCCGCGTCCGGCCGCAGAAAGGAGTGGAGGAATTTGTTGACGCGCTCTGCGTGGTTTTACCGCGTTACCCGGATTTCACCGCGATAATTATAGGGGAAACGACGCCTAAATTTGCGGCGTTTGAAGCGAGGCTGAAAAAGAAGATCAGGGAATATGGGCTTGCGAACCGCTTCCTCTGGCTGGGGAAGCTCCCGACGGAAGAAGTCAGAAAATGGTTTCAGCGCGTTTCACTGGCCGCGGCGGTTTCACGCAATGAAGGCTTCGGCCTTACCTGCCTTGAAGCAATGGCAAGCGGCGCGGCCGTGGTCGGCACGCAAACCGGGGCGTTTGACATGATAATCCGTGACGGCGTGGACGGCCTTATTGTGCCGTGCGGCGACGCCGGAGCGTTGGCGGAAGCGTTTGACAGGCTGTTGTCATCGCCTGATGAACTGGCTCGCATGGGAATGGCGGCTCGGCGGAGGGCCTGCGATTCCTTCAGTATTCAATGCGAGGCTGAGGGGCTTAGCGCCGTTTATCGCGACATCCTCCGGAAATGCTGATCATCTTCTCCGGAGTGCTTCCTCTTCCTTCTCGCGCGCGGCCAGAATCGAAAGCCCTTCATCCGCGCCGTCGATAACGCCGCCGGTTATGTCAATCGCCCTGTTGATGCCGTTCCATAGTTCTTCTTCGTCTTTTTCCTCGGCAAGTTTCATCAGGGCGGACAGCCGTTTAAGGTTGGCGGAGCTTTCCGATTTCAGCGCCTGCAACGCTTTTTTGATGTTTATGTTTTCCCTGCGCCTCGGCGATTCAAAAGCTTCGCCGACGATAAGCATGACGCGATCCAGGATTTTGTAATAATCATCAAGCATTTCCTGACGGCTGTAAAACTCCATCGCGTCGCCAGGTTCCGATTCCTTACCCTCAAAGCGGTCTAACGCCGTTGTAAGACGCAGCGACGCGGCGTCCATATAAATGCCCGTCCGTTTATCAATATCCTGGGTGTTCCGCATCTTTTCGATTTCCTTGTCCGTCAGAAAATCACGCGCCCACGCGCCCGCAAGCGCCATAAGGAACAGCAGCAGGAAAACGCACGGTTTTATCACAGTTCTTCCTTGCATACCCCCCCCTGATATTTCCCCATTGGCCTATAAATCAAAAATTTTTGCCAGGGGGACGAAGTTCGCGCCGGCGGCCTTCATTTCATTGATCGCTTCTTTTTCGGCTTTTGGCGTAATCGCCCGCACCGCGTCTTCGACCACAACCGTTTGTACGTCAAGACGCCGCAGCCCGAGAACGGCTTTTTTGACGCAAAATTCCGTCGCGACGCCGAAAACAATGGCTCGCGGCGGCAGCGCGCGCGTAAGCCGCTCCATTACAGGATTGCTGAAAACATCAAAAGTATTTTTTTCGACTATGATCTGGCGGTTCTTGCGCACGCAATCGGATAGGTTGCGATCGACGGACGAGGTGGAAAAAACAAGCGGGTGAGGTAATAAAGTGTCGTCCAGCTTCCGCCAGCCGTCCGTCCCTTTGACGCAGTGCGGTGGGAAATCCGCGAATTCAGGGTCATCCGCCGTGTGGGTATCCATGGTTGAAATGATGGATACTTCGTTATTCGCAGCGAAATCGAACAAACGGCGCAATTTTGCGACAATACGCTCGGCGCCAGGCACATAAAGCGCGCCGGTTTTCAGCATGAAATCATTCTGCGTATCAATGTCGAAGAAAAACAAATTTTTCATCCGCGCCTCCTTTTTTTCAAAACCGGATTATACACGGAAAATAGTTTTGTCGTTAAGAGGCCTATGACAGTTATATATACATGAAGGAGCGTTTATAACCATGATGGATGATACTTTGAACCTGCTCGCCGGAGTTATTGCCCGCGGCGCCGGAAGTCCGACTTCAACCGCTGCCGCGCGGCGGCTCCTGCGGCATTTCGGATCCGTGCAGGGATTGGTTTCCGCCTCGAAAGATGAACTGCGCACCGCGGGAAAAATCTCTGAAAAACAGGCGGAGGCGTTGCGCCTGGCGATTGAGTTGGGGCGCGAGACTTGCAGCGCGCCTCTTCGTGCTGGAGAACGTTTTTCCAGCAGCCGGGAACTTTACCTGCGATACAGGGCGCGGTTTTTTTCAGCCAGGCGGGAGTATTTTTTCTCGCTCCAGTTGAATTCAAAAAATCAATTGATCAGGGAAGTGCTGGTTTCAATTGGAAGCCTGAATGTTTCCGTGGTACACCCGCGGGAGGTTTTTTCATTCGCCGTAAGAGACAGCACATCGGCGCTTATCCTGCTACACAATCATCCTTCGGGCGACCCCTCTCCAAGCCGCGAAGACCACGAATGCACAAAACGCCTGGTCGGCGCAGGGAAAATCCTGGGAATCCGCGTGCTTGACCATATCGTTATCGGGCATGACGACTACTATAGTTTTGCCGACGCAAGCCAGCTAGACGACGGATATTCTTAATNCGTAATGCGTACGCCNTTATTCCTTTAATAACAAAAATCCTGCNTAAAANATGAGNAGGTCTGCTAAAACATGCGCGCTCCATGCACCCCATATATTCAATTTCCTTTCGTAAAGNAAATTGAATATTAATCCTCCGGCGGCAACCATTGCGGTCAGGATTAACGCCATCCATCTGGAAAAATAAAAATCAAGAACCACAAAATGATGCAGGGAAAAGGCAAAGGCGGAAACAAGTCTGCTTTTTGAAGCTCCGAAAACAAACCACCTCCAATAGTATTCCTCAAGCATGGAATGTATTAACGATATGATTATCGCGTAAATCAAATAATGTGCCGAGATTCCGAAAGCTTCGAGCTTGATTTTTACAAATGGTTCCGCTTTCTGTATTTCCTGCCACATCGGGGGCATCCGGATAAAAACATACCCTGCGGCGAATATTATTAACCCGACAGCCAATCCCCGAAGCATCTCTTTTGGATTGAAACGGAAAGCATCTTTTATGGGATCTGACCTTTTTATGAAAAACAACGGATAAACGAGGATAAATACCTTGGCTGAAAGATACATCCCCTGGGCTAAAATGCCGCCGTTAAAAATCAGGAAATAAAAAATGGAGGCAATAAAAGGTACTGCCATAGCCGGAATTAAGCAGGTGTTCTTTTTGAATGCAAACACTTCATACCTCTTGGAAGGCTTTTCCCTTCAGTTTATTAAAAAGCTCCCCTGAAAAATCAAGATTATGGCAAAGCGTCTGAACTGCATATAAAGATGGCTCGACAAACGGCCTTTTCAAATTGAAAATATTTGAAATCACGCTTACCGAAAAACCAAAAACATACCCGCACCACAAAGGGAGGGTAATTGAGCGATAAGATTTTTCTGGAAAATACAGNCTGCCGACCAATCTGTAAAACTGGTCGGCGTTTATTTTTTCGTTTCCAATTACATTAATTGAAAGCCCCGCGGATTTTTCGTGAAAAGCGCCAATGTATGCGGCAAGCGCGACATCACTGACGTGAACCAGCGGCCAGCGGTTCCGCCCCTTCCATTTCCCAAAATGGATGATTAAAGGCGAATGCTTCAGAAACGATTTGAACCGCGCCGTCAGTGTCGGATCATCTTCGCCGAAAACCGCCGCCGGGCGGATGAGGCAATACCTGCCGGCGGCAAGCGACTCCCGGATATGTTTTTCCGCCAGGATTTTGTACCGGGGATATGGATTGCGCGCATTTTTAGAATAAGGAAGTTCATCTTCCGCTTCTCCGCTAAAGTCCTTCATCCCATAAACATCCGTGGTCGAAATGAAAACCAGCCGCCCGACATTAAAATCTCTCGTAATTGCAACCATGTTTTTGACGGATTCAAAATTATCTTTTCGAAATTCCGAATCAAAACCCACATCCGACGCCCGCCCCGCGCAATGTACGATTGCCTGCAGCTCCGCGCCGATGCCTTCAAATATCCGCCTTAAAAGATAAAGTTCCCTGGCATCCGCCTTGACGATTTTGAGCTTTCCCTGCCGTTCCAGNGCNATGAGTTCGGGTTTTATGCGCTTATGCACTAAAGCGTAAACAAATACTCCCCTATTAATAAATANGGATACGGTATGGCTGCCTATAAAGCCCGAAGCTCCGGTTACGACAACCGATTTCATATAATGCCGTTCCTTTTCCCCGCGGTTTCGAACGCTTTTAACGCCCGTTCCATATCGGTTTCCGACAAAGCGGAAAGAATACATAACCTGAGGCGGCATTCCTTTCTCCTGACCGCCGGATAACTGACCAGGTTGGTATAAACGCCCGCATCAATCAGATCCCGGTGAAACAGCCCAAGCTTCTCCTCGTCTCCAACAATGATGGGAACGATTCCGGAATTGGAATCCCCAATATTAAACCCCAGGCGTTTAAGGCCGGCTTTTATGTATTTGACATTCTCTAATAATTTATCGCGCCCGGCCTTGTCTTCTTTCAGCAGCCTGAAAACCTCGATCAGCCCCGCAACGGTCGGCGCCGGCAATGCGGTTGAGAAAAAATAAGTCCTGGCATAAAACCTCAGGTAATGGATGATTTCCTTTTTCCCGGCGCAGTATCCGCCGATTCCGCCCGGTGTTTTACTGAGCATCCCGACATTCAGGTCGACCAGGTTGGAAACGCCGTAAAATTCGGCCGTCCCGCGGCCGGTCGGGCCGACAACCCCTAGCCCGTGAGCATCATCCACCATTACACGTGCGCCATGCTTTCCGGCCAGGCTTGTAATTTCGTCAAGCGGCGCCATATCCCCATGCATTGAAAAGACGCCGTCGACGATGATCATCCGCCCTTTTTGGGTTTCGGGCAGCCTTGATAATATCTGTTCCAGCCTTTTCATGTTGTTATGCGGATAAACTTTGATTTCCGCTCCCGAGAGCCTGCAACCGTCAAAAATAGAGGCATGGTTGGCGATATCGTTTATGACGACGTCGCCCGATTGGCAAAGGGCGGAAATGACGCCGACATTAGTGCCATAACCGCTGGAGAACAGGATGGCGTCTTCCGTGCCATGAAAGTCGGCAATTTCCATTTCGAGATCTTTATGCAGNTCGGTTATGCCGGCGTAAAGCGAAACCGCCCCCATGCCGTACCCGTATTTCTTAAGAGCCTTTTCACTTGCCTCCACTGTCCTCGGGTGCGTTGTCAGATTAAGATAGGAATTTGACCCAAGCATTATCGCTTCGTGCCTGCGCCCGCTTCGGTCCTGAATCCTGACATTGGCGCCCACGGGAGAAAGCAACTCCAAGCCAAGTGATTGTTCCGCCCGATCATGGCTGTTTTTAAGATAATCGGCGAGTTTGAAGGCCTTGTCGAACAGATCCTCGCCACCGCCGGTTCCAATAAATTCTTCAAAATTCTGTTTTTGCATATTTTTCCTTGTAACATTTCAGCCGGTTTTTACCGTCGCAATTCACTGCGCACAAATTACAGTTTGAGCACCTTGATGTCCATTTTCGTTCCAGTTTAATACGTGATACCAGATCAGGCTCCGCTATCAGCGGACGGCAGAGAGCGACGCCGTCCAGCGTTTGCATGATTAGTTCAACAGCGGCAAAATTCCGGATTCCTCCGACAACTATAACCGGAATGTTGACGGATGTTTTTATTTGAATAGCCGCATCAAGATTGTAGTTTTCAGAAAAAGGCATTAAGGCGCCCAGGTATTTTTTCAGTAATAACATTTTCCATATTTTCCCCAGAAATTCAGGAATCCCGCTAAAGAGTGGGTTTACCCTGAGAACAGCGTCTACCGGACAATCCCCACGGAAGATATTCAGGGCGTATTCCATGGTTCCATAACTGACTTCCACGGCGTCAATCAGGCTTTCCACCGATTTCAGCGTTTCAACCGTATCGCCGATTGTCAGCCCCCTATCGTCGCCGTGGCTGATTTTTAGGAGGATAGGGAAATCCCGTCCGCATTCATTTCTGACTGCCTCCAGGATTTTCCTGAGAAAAAGAGGTTTATCTCTTCCCCACCCGTCTTTCCTATTATTGGTATGGCTGGAAAGAAACTGATGGATTAAATAGCCGTGCGCCGCATGCACCTGGACGCCGTCAAAACCGGCTTTCCGCGCCCTTTCCGCCGCGGCCGCAAAGTCACGTATTATATTCAGTATTTCCAGCCCTTCGAGCGCCCGCACGGATTGTTTGAAATACGTGCATTTTTTACCCCCCGCGCCAACAACTTCAGCCCCGGTCGCAGTTCGCAGCGTCTGCCTGCCGGTATGCGCCAGTTGCATGATAAGCCTGACATCGGGGTTGGAGGCTTTTGCGCGGGAAACGACTCTTTGCCATGGCGCTATCTTGCCGTCTTCGTCCATACCTGCCTGGAAAGGGTGCATCGCCCGTCCCTGCCTGGAGATATAGCAAAAGCCTGTTATGATCGTTCCCACGTCGTTTTTAGCTAAGACACGGTATAAATCGTCGAGGATTTCCAGCGGGTTTCCATCGGCATCCGCCATGTTTTCCAGGGTGGCTGAACGGAAAAAGCGGTTGGGAAAAAACGTGTTATTAAGCTTCAAAGGCTCAAAAACATCCATTGACGACCTCCAGAATTTTCCCGATGTAATCGGCCTTGTTATTAAATTCACGAGGCCCGGGCGGCGGGTTTTCGATTTTTACCCCGCCCAGATAAACCGCCCCTGAATTATCATGGATGTCACTATCCGTAACTGTTCCGATTTTTATCGCATGAGAAAAGGTTTCGTTTTCACGTGCCGTGAACAGGATTTCATACTCCCCGGCGCCTCCGTATAAAAAGGCAGCCGGTGGAAATACGTTTTTCCGGCAAAACGATATTACGGCGGGATCATAGGGTATCAAATCCGTACCCACCTGGAATTCCCTGCCGGGATTAAGCAGATGGAGATCCCAGAGGCTTTCCATGAAGCCTCCGCTTGTATCAATCGCCGCCGTCGCCCGCTTCCTGATATTTTTGGCTTCTTCGAGCCTGGGTTCGAATTCAGGCGTTTCCGTACCGGTTAAAAAGCTCAAATTCGCGTCGCCGATCCGCCCCGTTATCCAGATATTCTGGCGNCCCTCCGGAATGATTCGGGTCAAGGGACGGGATTCGCCGAAAGCTCCGAACGCAACGCCGGTATAACGCCACNTAGGAGACATTCCCAAATCGCCCCCAATCAGGAAACANGAGCATTTTTCAAGCACTTCCTTTATCCCTTTTGAGATTGAAACGGCGAACGCGTCATCCGGCGCTGCGATTGCGTGCATGTAAAATTCAGGGGAGCATCCCGCTGCCAACAGGTCGGAAATCGTTGCGACCGCCAGGTTCTTCCCCAGGCTTTCCAGGTTCCCGTTGGTAAACCCGTCTTCCTCAAAAGAAAAATCGTCCATGGAAAATCCGTACAATACGCCGTGCATATCCACGATTTCGGCGTCACATTCGAACGGACGGTTCCGCTGCCTGTTTGANCGGGAAAACCCTTTGAGCATTTCCGTTATAAGAAGTTTCTCATTCATGGGNCCTGCTTTTGATNAGGTTTAAAGCGCCCGGCGCGAGACTGACCAAAAGATCGGTCTCGCCGCCGGGATCGCCGTCAAATTCGACCGCCTTGACGCAGGATGCCCGGATGGAAATGTCACGNCACGGGGCAATAAAAAACCTGGCGTCCTTTACGATCTTCCCGCCGTAAAANCGTCCGATTGATTTTAAAAATTCAGTTTTTTTCATCCTGTTGATCACAAAAACATACATCTTTCCGTCATTCGGTTTTACATCTATGTCAAGTTTAATGCCGGAGGCAATCAGCGGATTTTTGACGATAAAGATGTGATTTACCTCTTCAAAAGCGTGTTCAGCGCCGTCGATCGTCATTTCGGCATCAAAGGGAGTATGACGGATAATGCTTTTAACTGCCCCAAGGCCGGTTCCCGGAACATCGCCTAAATACCGGCGCCACCGGTTGGCAAAGGCGGCAATATCCGCGCCCATGCCGATATTGACGCTGCAGGCGGCATAACATTCCCTTTGATCTGAAAACCGGATTTTAAGAACATCGACAAACTCCGTTTCTCTTCGAAAGAGGAGCCGCAACGCCTTTTCAGGATCGGTCGGAATATTATGAAAACGGCAAAAATCAGGGCTTGTTCCCGCATATAAAACGCCCATAGGCACATGATTTCCTGATGACATGATGCCGTTTACGACCAGGTTGATAGTACCGTCGCCGCCTACAGCTACCACATCTCCCGCATATTCACGAGCCAGGGAGCGGGCATGGGCGCTATCCCTGGTTTCAACCCATTCAAAAGGGACGCCGGTTTCCGTTAAAGCGTTTTTCCAGAACGCCCAGAGCCGTTTTCCCTTGCCTGATTTTGATGAGGGATTCGCGATAAATCTCATTTCACGTAAATCCCCAATCGTTTGTAAAACGCCGTTTTTTCGCCGCGGTTCCAGTTTTCAACGATTTCACGCGTGTATTTCCACGGCACCGGCGTTGATGCCAGTCCGTATTTTTGCATGATTCCGGATATTGCGCCCGCCTGCGTACAGCAAAGCCAGTCGCAGGCGGGATGTTTGAAATAAGAACGCATACGTTTAAAAATAACGTCAAAACTTTCTTCGCAGACATTGCCGAATGACAGGTTCAAAAACTCACAGGGCTGCACTTCTCCGGCGGCATTGATATAAAACCTGTCAACCGCCCCGGACGTGCAGCCGAGGCTTTCTTCCCTTTCCTCGAATACCTGTGAAGCCAGTGCGGGGAACCCCTTTTTTGTACCGGAATTGTAAAGAATGTGCATATCTTCTACCAACCTGATAAACCCGGCGTCTTTCTGCATTTCATCCTTTTTCTCAAGCCAACGGCCGGAGGGCTTCGGATGAATAAGCTGCACATAATCGGCATCCACATTTTTGGCAAACTGCATGAGCCGATCCAGCCCCCCATCCCTGATCTCACCCTCCGACAGTACGCTATTTATGGCTATGGAAAGACCCAGCCCCTTAGCCCATTTAATCGTCCGGCACGCTTTTTCAAATGCGCCGTCGTCGCCGATGAACGCGTTGTGCCGGCCGGCGTCGGGCGAGTGGATCGATACCATAAGCCCCAACAACCCGGCTTCTTTCAATGTCTCA
>JGI24702J35022_10002709_pt1 | contig 10753 bp, 9 predicted proteins | sample TergutTh196P4_FD_35022 | JGI IMG/M metagenome (IMG submission 35022)
CTCAAAAATTTTGACCGGCCCGAAACCTGTATTCAAGGGCGATCGTCGCGCTTTTATCGAAGACCTGCGTCTTGCATTGCTTGCCTCCAAAATTGTGTCGTATGCTCAGGGCTATGCTCTAATGCGTTCTGCTTCTGATGATTACAAATGGGATCTCAATTACGGTGGTATTGCCCTGATGTGGCGTGGCGGATGTATCATCCGTTCGGTATTCCTCGGTAAAATAAAGGAAGCATTCGATAAGAACCCCGATATAACCAACATCCTGCTCGACCCGTATTTCACCAAAAAAGTCATAGAAGCGCAGGCTGGCTGGCGCAATGTGGTGACACAGGCTTTGAATGCCGGCATACCCGTACCTGCGTTTACGTCGGCGTTATGTTATTTCGATGCTTATCGCTCGGCACGCCTGCCGGCCAACCTGCTGCAAGCACAACGCGACTATTTCGGAGCGCACACCTACGAGCGCATCGACAAACCGCGTGGGGAATTCTTTCATACCAACTGGACAGGACGTGGCGGAAACACAGTTTCAACAGAATACGTTGTGTGACAGCCTTTTAGAAATGAAAACTCCGAAGATTCAAAAATCTTCGGAGTTTTTTTACGTGATTTTCTCCGCCTTGCGTATTTCGCCAATCTCAACACGTCATCACACAAAACAACAAATATATGCCCTTCTCACATTTTTCGCGCAAGCGACTCTTTGAAGTGCATTATTTCCAGCATGTACGCCATGTGCTCATCGGACAATATTTCAGAATAGACTACCTTTCACGCAGGTACGATCAATTCACCTATCAGCCTGCAATCGACAGGAGTTGCCTGTTATATCGTTTTCACAGTCGCTCTAACAAACTCTGAAACTCGGTAAATTCCTGAAAAATAATCAAACGTGGGTCGGAAATCTTTACAGTATTGGTTTGGCTTCCGGTAATCAGTAACTTTTGGTTTTCGTTACATGCTGACAACACCTCAGTATAATATTCGGTCAAATCAATTTGCGCCAATGTAGCTATTGAAACGAGGTAACTGTCCGGATTTTTTCCGAGGATATCTGCAAATTCTTCCGATGGAAACGAAGCGCCGAGGTAAAGTGTTTGGAATCCCCTCTTTTTGGCCATGAAGTTACAGAAAAGCAACCCATTGTCTAACTGCTCTGTTTTTGGCAGGAACAGGATAATTTTTTTACTGTTGACTTTTTCTGAAAAATCTAATCCGTCGATAGCCACATACAATTTTTGCTTGTATAACGAAGTAATAAAATTGATTTGGGCTACCGTTACTGAGCTAGTTTGCCACAGGTAATTCAACCTTTTGAAAAACGGTAAAAAGACTTTCATGATGGTCTCTTCAACCCCCATTTGCAAAACCAAGTGGCTGAACAGCTTTTCGAATTTGGCTTCGTTCATGTCCACCATGTTTAATTTCAGGCTTTCTATCTGGCTTTCGAGCCTGGAATCTTTACCTTCCGACAACTGTAATACTGCAGCGGCAATATCAGTGTCGGAGAGTTTTGCAACTTTCGAAATTTTCAAACCATTGTTGTTCAACAACGAAACACTAAGGAGCTTTCGCAGGTCTTTGTCGGAATATCTCCTGATGTTGGTAGGCGTTCTTTCCGGACATAAAAGACTGTACCTTTGTTCCCAAATCCTTATGGTATGAGCTTGAATACCTGTCAGATTTTCAAGATCTTTAATGGAATAAGTCGGCATAAAATTTATTATTATTAGATATTATTATTAGATATTATTGAAATTTATATATATGTATAGAAACAAAATTTTCACTTTCACTACAAAAATGTTTAAAATAATTGTTCTTTTAATAAAACACATAAACATCATTTTATGTTCATTATTTTTTTCTTAAAACAAACAGTCCATCACGATTTTGTACAATTGCCCTTTCAATACGTGTATCTCTGCGGACAAAATCATTAAAGCGACGCAATTTCTGGGTTGTTTCATCCTGGACTTCCAGATCAGCCACCTTTCCGTACCACAGGATGTTGTCAACCAAAATATATCCACCTGGTTTTACCTTATTGAATACCAAATGATAATACTCCAAGTATTGTTTTTTGGCTGCATCAACAAAAACAAAATCAAAAATCGTACCAAATGTTGGAATGATTTCAAGAGCGTCACCGACATGCAACTCTACCCGGTCAGCTATTCCTGCTTTTTCGAAAAAAACGGAGGCTATTTCAGCCCTTTCATCATCCTTTTCAATAGTGTGCAGGCGCCCGTCGGTCTTCATCCCTTCAGCCAAACAAATGGTTGAATATCCCGTAAAAGTACCTATTTCGAGAATCAGCCCGGGATTCACCATGTGACTGAACATACTGAGCAATCGTCCCTGTTCGTGACCCGAAACCATTTCGGGGTAAAGTACATTAAGATTGGTGTAGCGGTACAATTCAGCTAACACGCTATTTTCCAAACCCAAATGTTCAAAAATATATTCTTCTACCTGTTTGTCCATATTACTGATAGGTTAAAACGCTCAAGTTACTAAATACCCGGTTGGCTATTTCACGCAGATATTCGGCATTCATTTTATTAATGGAGCTACAAATATCGTACAAATCATCTATTTTGTCAAACATTAATATACTTTTTCCTGCGGAAAGCATTCTTACATCATTATTGTCGGAAGCGATTGCTAATTGTCCTGTCATCTGTAATTGCAGTCTTTTCAACTGCTCTACAGTTAATGGCTCTTTTTTTAATCTGTCTAATTCCTTTTCAACTTGGCCCACACATTTTTCAATTTTAGTTTTATCGGTTGCAAAATAGATGTTGAACACGCCTACATCCGAATAAGGAGTATACGTTGCTTCTACATGGTATACCCATCCGTTTCGCTCGCGCAGTGACATATTCAGGCGGGTATTCATACCGGAACCACCAAGTAGATGGGACAGCATGGTCATAGCAATTCGAAATTCGCGGTCGATGGTGTCGCATGTGGCGCCCATGATACAATGCGACTGGTGATTTCGTTTGCTGATTCCCTTGTTGAAAGGAACGTACAAACCTGGCGCTGTCCGTTCAATGGACGCTTGTGAACCTGCAGGTATTCCTCCAAAATATTTTTCAGCGCAAGCTACTAAACGCTCAAAGGGAATGTCCCCTACCGACGATAAAACCATCCGGTTAGGATGATAATTACGGGCAGCAAAACACTCGACCGCAGCTTTGTCCAATCTGTTGACGGATTGTATTGTACCTAAAATATTGTTCCCTAAAGGATGTCCGGGAAACAATAACTCGTCAAATTCATCGAAAATCACATCTGATGGGCTGTCCTTTGACGATTTGATTTCGTCAATCACCACACTTCTTTCCAATTGAAACAGTTTTTCGGTAACTTGATGGTTGAAAACTATATCAGTGAACAATTCCAAAGAACGTGCATAATGATGGTTCAAAAAGGCAGCATGGATACAGGTATCCTCTTTAGTGGTATAAGCATTCAATTCGCCCCCCACATTTTCCATACGACTCAGGATATGATGTGCCTTACGTTTACCGGTTTGCTTAAACATAAGGTGTTCCATCATATGCGCTGCACCATACTCGTTCTTCAATTCGTCGCGCGAACCGGCATTCATCATCAATGCACAGTAAGCCACCGGCGATTCTATCCTTTGGTGAACCAATCGTAAGCCGTTGAACATTGTGTGCCATTCGAACGGAATTGACGATACCATTCTGTTGAGGAAAAGTCCAATTTCCCCTTTTGTTGACTTCATAAAACCAACATAAGAATTTGCAAAGATAAACAATAATTTCATTTTGCCAATATTTGAAAAAGATTTATATTTGTTCTTTTTTTCCGGGTGCGTATTCGGGTTTTTTATGTGGCGTTATTTTTACTCTGCGCATCCGGTTTTTTATGTTGATCTGGATTCATTAAAGACAAATTGTATGCAAATATCATATCGTTGGTTGCGGGATTACATTCAAACTTCCCTGTCATCCGAAAAAATAGCTGAAATATTGACATCCATAGGTTTGGAAGTCGAATCGTTGGAAGAATACTGTCCGGTGAAGGGCGGTCTGGAAGGATTTGTTGTTGGCGAAGTGCTTACCTGCCACAAGCATCCTGACGCCGACAAGTTGACTGTTACCACAGTTTCTGTGGGTACCAACGAACCGCTTGGCATTGTTTGCGGAGCGCCTAACGTGTCTGTCGGCCAAAAAGTGGTAGTCGCTACCATAGGAACCATCATTTATATGGGTAATGACAGTTTTAAAATTAAGAAAACGAAAATACGCGGTATTGAATCGGCCGGGATGATTTGCGCCGAAGACGAAATGGGGCTTGGCGCGTCGCATGAAGGAATCATGGTGCTCGATGCATCGGCTGTGCCTGGTATTCCCGCTAAAGATTATTTCAAAATTGAAACCGACTGGATTTTTACCATCGGATTGACGCCCAACCATATTGATGCAGCTTCACATATAGGTGTTGCACGTGATTTGGCTGCTTATTTGGCTGTCAATACCGACAATTTTATAAAAGATCGCGATTTTTCCATGCCGTTGGTGGATGCTTTTGCAGTGGATAATCAAAATCTGAATATTGAAGTGGTGGTGGAAAATACCGAAGCATGTCCGCGTTATGCCGGACTTACCATTAGCGGCGTTAATGTGGGGCCGTCGCCTGAATGGCTGCAAAACAGATTGCGCGCCATCGGCCAAACACCTATCAACAACGTGGTGGATGCAACCAATTATGTGTTGCACGAGATGGCGCAACCCCTGCACGCCTTCGATGCTGCTAAAATATCTGGCAACAGGGTAATAATTAAGACTTTGCCTGATGGAACGCCTTTAGTTACATTAGATGGTGTAGAGCGAAAACTCAACGCCGAAGACCTGATCATCTGCAATGCCAATGCAGGAATGTGTATTGGCGGTGTTTTTGGCGGATTGGAAGCGGGTATTTCGGATACCACTACCAACGTTTTTCTCGAAAGCGCCTACTTTAACCCAATTTATATCCGACGTACATCCAAGCGTCACGGATTGAATACCGATGCATCGTTTCTTTTTGAGCGCGGCATCGACCCCAATAACACGGTGTATGCGCTCAAACGTGCTGCCATGCTCATCAAGGAAGTGGCCGGAGGACAAATCAGTTCTGACATTACCGACATCTACCCAAACCCGGTGAAACCGTTCAGAATAGAACTGAATTACAGATTTGTAAACAAATTTATCGGTCAGGAAATCTCCCCCAAGGTTATCAGAGCGATACTTGAAGCATTGGATTTTGAAATCGAAAGTCAGACTGCATACATGATGGTTGTAAAGGCGCCGCCCTACCGTGTGGATGTACAGCGTCCTGCCGATGTAGTGGAGGAGATACTGCGTATCTATGGGTTCAACAATATTGATACAAGCGATGAAATGCACACAACGCTTACTCATTTGCAAAAACCCGACAAAGAAAAGGTAGTGAACGTCGTCAGTGATTTTTTGAGTAGTTGCGGTTTCAACGAAATCATGTCCAATTCGCTCACAAAACTGTCGTATTATCAGCAGTGTGAAAGCTTTCCGGCTGACCGTTGTGTCAACATCCTCAACCCGTTAAGCCAAGATTTGGGCTGTATGCGCCAAACATTGCTCTTTGGCGGATTGGAAGCGGTGATATACAACACCAATCGGAAAAATCCCAATTTGAAACTGTACGAATTTGGTAATTGTTATTTCACAGAAGAGCCACATAAAGGACAAGCACTGCAAGGAATTACCGAAATACATCACCTTGCGCTGTTCGTCACCGGAAACAATGTTGCGGATAACTGGAATACGCCGGTACATACTACCACTTTTTTCAGTTTGAAAGCGTTTTCAGAAAATATTTTCAAACGATGGGGTATTTCTGTAAATTCGTTAAAAATCAATAAAATACAAAACAACATCTTCGCCGAAGGACTGTCGTACACAAGCGGGAAATCGCTTTTAGCCGAAATAGGAAGAGTACACCCGAAACTGCTGGAACAGTTCGATATCAAAACGCCGGTGTATTATGCCGATTTTTATTGGGATGCCGTGATGCGCATGTTCAGTAAGACTGAAATACGTTACAAGGAATTGCCACGCTTCCCTGAAGTACGCCGCGACTTGTCGCTGATGGTTGACAAAAAAGTGCGCTTTGCCGAAATATGCGATGTTGCCAACCGAGCCGAACGCAAATTACTGAAACATATCAACCTGTTCGACGTATACGAAGGCGACAAAATCGGAAGCGACAAAAAATCGTATGCAGTAAGTTTTATCCTGCAAGATATGGAACAAACACTCACCGACACGCAAATCAACCAAACGATGCAACGAATTGCCGAAGCGCTGGCAAAGGAAACGGGAGCGGCGGTGAGAAGTTAAGCGTTGTATCCTGCTGGGTCTTACAAATCCAGAAGGATAATATGCTTATAAACAGTCTATTATGTTTTCTCCAAAAAATATTTTTAGTTTGGAGTCAACGTTTTGAACTTTTCTGCATCTATATATTAGAAATGAATTGAATGGAAGAAAGGCAACTGATTGAAGGATGCGTGAGAGGTGAGTCGTGGGCACAGAAAGCGATGTATGAGTTGTATGCACCGGCAATGATGAGTGTTTGTCAGCGGTATGTGAGCAACCGCGAAACAGCGCGAGACCTGTTGCACGACGGGTTTATCAAACTGTTCTCAAAGATTCATGCTTATTCCAGAACGGGGCTGTTCGTCGGCTGGATGAGAAGGATTTTTGTGACCACAGCCCTCGAACACCTTCGCCGTAACGATGTCTTACGATACAGCGTTGATATAGAAAGCATTGACGATCAGCATGAAGTGGGTGACATTTCACTTTTCGAACATCTTTCGACAGATGATTTGTTGATTTGCATTGCCCGTCTTCCAGACAAATGCCGAACTGTTTTCAACATGCACGCCATCGAAGGATATACGCATATAGAGATTGCCGGGGAACTCGGAATCAACGAGAGCACATCGCGGTCACATTATGCCAAGTCGCGACGGTTGTTGCAGAAAATGGTGATGGATAAGATTGAAAATATGCAGACAGTAATTGGATATTAAATAATTTAAAAATAAATAGTTATGAATAGAATGATGTTTCTTTTAGTTTTTTTTCTGCAACCTCTTGTTTCATGCAATAAAGGTTTGGAAAATGGTAGTTTGGAGAGTGAAATTTCGGTTGTGATTGATGGGAATTTAGCCGATCAATTACGATCAAGTCCTAAAAATGTTGTAATAAATAGTAATAATTTATCACTTGATACATATCTCTGGCGTGATTTTATGCCACCTGCCGAAGAAAATGGAAGTCCGTTGATGTGTGTCATAAAGTTCATTGGTCAAACTAATAGTGTTTTGTTTAACAGTGTATCATTATCAAAATTGTATGTTGTTAATCATAATAAAATATGGATTAGTGACACTTTTGAAACACATATCTTCCACGAAGATAATTGGGAAGTAGTCATCAGGAATGGACCTAAGTGGGAACCAGGTATTTATGTTGATGTGATATGTGAGTTTATGAGTCAGGGGCAATCATTCAAACTAATTGCCAAATCGCAAATGATTAATGCAACACACTGATATTCATATATTTTATTTATGAATTATACAGATGAATGGAAAGCTAATCAGATTAACAATAACAGGTATGACAGGTTATAGTGAATATGATCCCATAGGCGAATTGTTCCGCCAGCGGTTGGAGAACCACCGGATTCCGGTTAACGGAAATGGCTGGGATGAAATCGAACACCGCATGAGTAAACGGAAAAACAAAATCGTAATATGGTTATGGAGCGCAGGGGCAGTGGCTGCTGCGGCCTCTATTGCTGTACTGTTGATTTTTAAGCAGCCAATAACCAATGAAGCAACACTGATGGCTGTTTCAACGGAAGAATCAGGAAATCAGTCATTCAATGATTCAATAACTACCTCTGGCGAACTCGCAAGTCCGGTTCAAAAATTCAATGATTCAATGATTGTCGTCAATGAACTCGCAAGTTCGGCTCAAAAATTGCCTCCGGCGAACTCGCAAGCCCGATTCAATGATTCAATGATTGAATCCAGCGAATTCGCAAGCTCCGTTCAGTTATTGACTTCGCAGTTCAATGACTCAGTTAATCAGTTAATCAGCCATCCAGTTATTTCCGAGAAGGAAATACCCCAATTAGACGTTTCGCTCGTAGCAGACAATCCTGAAGAAGACGAAACCGCAACGAAAAAAACCGATAAATGGTTGTTGGTTGCAGCTTTTGGAATTAGCGGATATGCCAACGATTTTAGCAACGATGCGTACGCTCCTTCCATATCATCTGTATTTTCGGAATGGGGTTTGAGCGGCAGCAACAATAAATATGCAACGGATATGTCCGGTAGCATCCGATCATTCAATTACATGTCAAGGGAAGAATTTACCAACATCAGTCATCGCCCGCCTTTTTCGTTTGGACTAACAGCGCGAAAAAGCCTCGGAAATCGCGGTGGTGTGGAAAGCGGATTGGTATATACCTACCTGGCGTCGAGTTTTAAATGGTCGGGTTATAACGTGCACCAAAGCTTACATTATGTGGGGGTTCCCTTCAATATGGTAGTATATCTTTGGAACTCAAAACCCAACTGGAGAATTTACCTTTCGGGCGGCGTGATGGTCGAAAAAGGCTTGCGGGGTATATACAGGCAGGAAATGCAGATGTGGAGCGAACACCGCACCACCACCGTAAAAAGTTCCTCTATCGATGGATGGCAATGGTCGTTGAACAGCGCTTTGGGGATCAACTATCGACTCGAAAAAGGTTGGGGTATCTATTTTGAACCGCGCGTGGGGTACAGTTTCGACTGCAACCAGCCGGTCAGCATACGCACCGAATGGCCGATGTATGTTGGAGTGAATCTGGGATTGAATTATGAATTGTAAAAATCAAAATCAATAATAAATTAAAAATCAAATAAACATGAAAAAGTCAGTATTTGTATTGTTTGCCGGAATCATTGCATTTTCCGGTTGTAGCGACACTGTTACCGAAACGGTAACGTACATGATCAACGAGCCGGTGTTTATGTCGGAAAAAGCATTTCGCGAATCGGTGGTTGTTACCCCAGACCCACAGCCCATAAGTAATTATGGGAAAATGTGTTTTTACGAAGGATATATTTTTATTGCCGAAAGCGAGAAGGGTATCCACATCATCAACAACACGAACCCGTCGAATCCGAAAAATGCAGGGTTCATTGAACTGTTAGGCAATGCCGATTTAGCCATCCGCAACGGCAAACTCTATGCTGATGCGTTGATCGATCTGGTGTGGTTTGATATCAGCAATCCAGCCAAGCCGGAATTGGAAGGACGGCTTGAAAGCGTATTTGCACAATACATGCCTTTACCGCCGGTAGACAACGAGTACGGCATCGATTACAGTTTATGTTATGATATGTATGGCAGCAAAGGCGTGATTGTTGGCTGGGAAGTGAAGACGCGTACCGAAACCAATACGTATGAAACCAATAGATGGTGGTGGGGAGGAAGGTATGATGATAAAGTTATGTATACCATGAATGCTGCTCCATCGACGAGTAGCGGTAGCGGAAGTGTCGGTGTGAACGGGTCCATGTCGCGGTTTGCGCTGTACAAGGATTATTTGTATTCAGTGATCAACAACCAAATGAATATCATCGATCTGAGTGGCGACGAACCTGTGAAAGCCGCTGAAGATATATATATCAGCTGGAATGTGGAAACCATCTTCAGTTACAAGAACAATATGTTCATGGGAACGCCCACAGGGATGGTCATTTATTCGGTATCCAACCCTGTGCAACCGGAATATGTGAGTTCAATATCGCATGTTTTCGGCTGCGACCCGGTGGTTGTGGAAAATGATATGGCCTACGTGACCATACATTCGGGCAATATGTGCGGACAGAACAACAACGACCTGCTCATCTACGATGTAAGTGATGTGAAATCGCCAAGGCATATCGTTACCTACGCCATGACAAAACCCAAAGGCTTGGGGATAGACAACAACACTTTGTTTGTTTGCGACGATGGCTTGAAAATTTTCAACGCCAGCAATCCGGTAACCCTGATGGGTCATCAGTTGGCGCATTATGCAGGCATGGAAGGGTTTGATGTTATCCCGTTTGACAACGTGTTGATGATGATTGCCGACGATGGATTGTATCAGTATGATTATGCCGACCTGACCAAGATACACCAATTGAGCAAGTTGCCGATTGTGAGGAAATAGTTAAAATTGCATTGCAATCAAAAAAATATCGTATATTTGCGTGTTAGGTGCAAGCGGGGCGACATCGCGGTGGAAAACAATAAATTAGAAAATTAAACGTTAAACGAGATATAAATCACCCGAAAGGGACATAAAATAAAAATAAAGATGCAAAGAAATAAATTAAATTTGAGGACAGTGGTAGCGGGAGTTGCCTGCCTCGCAGCAATGACAATGTTCGCTTCGTGCGAAAAAGGTGCTTCTGATGAAATTGATACACCACAAGTGAGCAATATTACATTTACAGAATGCGATGATGGAATACACAACACAATGGAACCAGCATTTCCTTATGTTGATGTAAAATTTACTTCTAATGACGTTCATATTACGCATTACAATTTAGTTGTTAATTGTGCTTTCGACACTGTTTTAGTAACACAAACTTTTGAAAATGGAGTTTTAACAATTACAGCACAAG
>JGI24702J35022_10002710_pt1 | contig 10752 bp, 10 predicted proteins | sample TergutTh196P4_FD_35022 | JGI IMG/M metagenome (IMG submission 35022)
GTACTTTAAAAGTAGTTTCAACCGCTAAAACAGCCTCCTTTTTGTCCTTTACTCGTTTTTCAAGTCATTTCCAGCCTCCTTTTTGTCCTTTAAGCCAAAAATTTTTTTAGGAAAATCTTAAATCGTTGATAATGAGGGAGATAAAAAATAAAAAAATATTTTTTATTCCTTCACCACCTTTTTCATCACCGTTCCGTTGTTGGTTTGTACTTTCAAAAAATACATTCCATTCGCCAAATGGGATATGTCAATTTCAATCAGAGGTGAGGAATGAGAGGTGAGAGGTGTATGCGATAATAGTTTTTTACCTGCCATATCATAAATCCCAATCTCACTGCTCATTCCTGATTCCTCATTTCTGATTGTTATCTTCCCTGTGGTTGGATTGGGATAAACCAAATAATTCATCATTCCTAATTCATAATTGGCAACGCCTGCATCTTCTTCAACAAGCAAAAAATCTTTCCAACTCGGAGCGGCAAGGTATTTGTTTTTGCAGCCCGCAGGCAGATGCAACACGCAAACGTGCTTATCAACATCAGCAAATGTGCTGTTGTCGGGAGCGGTCGCAGGCGGATTCTCATTTAACGAAAAAACCTCTTCCGTGCTGGGATTGTTAAAAGCGTCATATCCAATGTAAGTAACACTGTTTCCGATAGTTACAGATTTCAAACTGCCGCAGTTGGCAAATGCTTGCTGTGCAATGGTTGTTACGCTGTTGGAGACAACTGCCGCAGTCAAATAGAGCGAAGCCCGAAAAGCAGAAGTGCCTATATCGGTAACGCCGTCGGGGACGGCATAATATGCGTCAGGCTTGCCCATAGGGTATTGTATTAAGGTCGTTTTGGACTTATTGAACAAGACGCCGTCTTCGGACGAAAAAAACATATTGTCTTCGTTTACATTGATGGACGTCAGGTTGCGGCAAAACCCAAAAGCGTAACTTCCAATGCTCTCAACGCGGGCAGGAACAGTTACAACCGTTAAATTGCTGTTGATGAAAGCATAATCGCCAATGCTTGCAACACTGTCGGGGATATTTACTGCGGTTAAATTAACACAATCCTGAAAAGCACAGCGTCCAATTTTGGCAACCTTATCGGGAATCGTTACAGTCGTTAAACTGCCGCACTGGTAAAAAACATAATCTTCGATGCTTGCAATCTTGTCGGGAAGGCTTACGGAAATCAAGTTGCTGCATTGGTAAAAAGCATTATCTCCAATGTTTTCGACGCTTGCGGGAACGGTTACGGCGGTTAGACTGCTGCAAAAAGCAAAAACCCAACTTCCAAGTCCTGTAACGCTATTGGGAATGCTCACAGAGGCTAAATCGGTGCAATAAAAGAAGGCATAGCCGCCGACAGTCGAAACACTATTGGGAATGGTTGCAGAAGTTAAACGGCTGCAATAATAAAAAGCATAATCGCCGATGTTTGTAATGCTGTCTCCTATTGCAACCGCAAAAATCGTGTCTCGATAAGGTGTCCACGGCGGGAGATAATTGGAATAATTGTAATTCGGCATTGCCCCGCTTCCGCCGATAACGAGCGTATTGTCGTTCAGGTTCAAACTCCACGTAAGCGTTCCCGTTGTATCGCTCACAACCTGTGCCGACCCTTGCATACGCAAAAGCATAATTGCCGCCAAAACGACAAACCGACATCTGTTTTTTATTGTACACATACTTTTTGTTTCTACTGTTTGTACGAATTGCAAAAGTACACTTTTTTACAATATAAAAGTCATTTTTTCAATTTCTTTGCAAAGCGGCGTCTTCAAAAATGGAATTTAACCAACTGATACACGCAAGAAAGGGCAATAAGCACTATCACCAGCCATCGGATAAAGTTAATGCCCCAATTGACCGCCCAACGCGAGGCGACATACGCCCCTATTATATTGCCGATGGCGTGGATAAATCCGTATTCGTAGTTTACTTTGCCGTGATAAATAAAAACCGCCAAAGAAAAAGGAACGTACAACAACACCATAAAATTCTTTATCGCATTTGCCTGCAAGAGATTGTAACCGTTCATCAACACAAATATCGCCAATAGAAAATAACCCGCTCCCACGTGAATAAAACCCGCATATATTCCGACCAAAAACAACAAAAAATATTCCATCAGAGCCGTAGGATTGTTTATTTTATCGGGGTTTCCCTTAATCCACGCCGTAGGGTTGAGCAACAACATCAACGCCATAAGCAGCATCACCACCAGAAAACAAATGCCAAACGCCGTGTTGTTGATTTCTATGCTGAGCAAACTGCCGAGAATCGACCCCGCAATCACAGGCAACGCCCATTTGACCGACTTCCGCATATCAAGCAGTTTGTTTCGTCTGAAATTGGCGACCGCCACCAAGTTTTGCAACACGATGGGAATGCGGTTTGTGCCGTTGGCGGTCATCGGGTCAAGCCCCAACATCATAAAGAGGGTTATGGAAATAACCGTACCGCCGCCCGCCAGCGTGTTGATAAATCCAACCGCCAAGCCCGAGCAGACCAAAGCCGTAAATATTCCAATACTCATCTCTTGCATATTTTTTACTCTATCTAAATGGTCTTTATCAATGCGGATAAAGGGTTTTTGTCGGCGGAGAGGAATTGTTTGGTTATTTCCCCGCTGCTTGATTGGCGGTAATCGCCACCACGTTCACAATATCTTCGACCGAACAGCCGCGCGACAAATCGTTAATGGGTGCTGCCATTCCCTGCATCACAGGACCGATTGCCTCCGCTCCCGCCAAACGCTGCACCAATTTATACGCAATATTTCCCACTTCCAGAGTCGGAAAAACCAACACATTCGCCTTGCCTGCGATTTCGCTGCCCGGCGCCTTGCTCGCTCCCACCGAAGGAACGATTGCTGCATCGGCTTGCAGTTCGCCGTCAATTTTCAACGATGGGTCAATCTCTTTCGCTATGCGGACGGCATTCACCACCTTATCAACCATTTCGTGCTTGGCGCTGCCTTTGGTCGAAAAACTCAACATAGCAACCCGCGGCTCCATACCCGCGATGGCTTTTGCTGTTTTGGCAGTGGTAACGGCAATCTCCGCCAATTCCCTTTCATTGGGATTGGGGTGTGCCGCACAATCGGCAAAGACAAAAATACCGTCTTCGCCCCACTGTTTGTCTTTCATTATCATCACGAAAGCCCCCGAAACTACGCTTACGCCCGGCAAAGTTTTCACCACTTGAAACGCAGGACGCAACACATCTCCTGTTGCGTTCAACGCCCCTGCCACTTCGCCGTCCGCCTCCTTGTTTTTGATTAACAAAGTGGCTAAATACAGCGGGTCTTTCACCAACTCACGGGCTTGTTCCATCGTCATGCCCTTGCTCTTGCGAATTTCGCACAGCATTTCAGCATAAAACTCCTCTTTGGGATTGTTGTTTGGGTCAATCACCGTAACTCGCTCAATGTTAGCCAACTCCCACTGTTTTGCTTTCTCAGCGATAACGGACGGATTGCCCAAAAGAATCAGCCGAGCCAATTTTTCTTGCGTGATGATGTCCGCCGCCCGCAGCGTGCGTTCTTCTTCGCCTTCGGGCAGCACAATCCGCTTGTCCGCCTTTACTGCATTCGCTTTTATCGTTTGCATCAAATCCATATAAATACGTCTTTTTATTAATATTTAATTGCTTATTCCAATATTTGCAAAGATAGCAAAAAAAAACAAAAAAAGAAGCGACCGCTTTCGGCGGTCGCTAAAAAGTTATCTTTGCTTTTTCTTATTTAATTGCAGCGTCAAATTCAGGTTTTGTACGGAATGCTTTGAATTCCATATCTTTTTTCGCCTGAACTTTGTAAGCAGTGTTTGCTTCGCATGCTTGTTTGAGGTTGCTGTACACTCCGTTGGCATCGTTCATTCTTGCGGCAATCACAGCGGCTAAATAATATTCTTCGCCGCCTTTGTTCGTGATGCAATCAATGGTAGATTTTGCAGCAGGATAGTTTTTGCTCAACAACTGTTGCAAGGCAAGGTTGTACGCACATTTGCTTCCCGACATTTTGCTTGAAGCAGCGGTATAATCGCCGTTTTTCAAGTCAATAACGCCCAAATTGTACGATTGGGAAACGCCTGCCTTTTGCGATGCGTCAAAGGCTGTTTGAGCTGCTTCGTAGTCTTTGTTCATCAGGGCGATAACGCCTACATTGTTTTGGATAACGCCGTTGTTGGGCGATAAAGAACCTGCTTTTTCCAACAATTTCGCAACCTCTTCCTTTTCTCCCTGCGAGGCTTTGATGCAAGCCAAATCGTTGTACGCTCTGTAATCTTCGGGGAAAAGTTTGATTATCGTTTCGTAAATGCTTGTTTTGGTTTTCAAATCATTGGTCAACGATGCGGAATATAAAATTTCCACCAAACTCAATTCTTCGGGATTGGTTGCCGCCAATTGTGCGATTTGTTCGTCAGATTTTGAATCCGTGCAGTTTATTTTAATGATGGCACGGCGTAAATTCGGCAAAATATCCTTATCTATTTCATTGTAGATAGCAATCATGTTGCGAATTTGTTGCTGACGTTGTGCGTGGTCGGCTTGCGAACGGATTACGTTCAATACTTGGTCTTTATCCTTGATGGACGAAGCCGATACTGCCGAGAGGAAACCGTCCCAGTCTTCCCCTTTATCCTCCAAATCGAATTTGAATTCCTGCTTCAATTCGGCAGGCTTTACCTTCAACCCTTTTGCTTTCTTGGTGATAAAGTTGTTGTATTCTCTATCAAACCAAGATTTAGCGGTTTTGGAACGATTGCCCGACAATTCTTGATTGCGGGTCAATTCACCTTCGGGCGATGCCCAGCCGGTAATTTGAATGTTTTCCACCACAGGATATTTTTCCATGAACGTAAACAAATCAGCCAAAGCCTCTTTGTTTTCTGCCTTTTTGTTCAGCGGCAGGTTCATGTTTAGATTATCCATGTTCCACTCATAATAAATCATGGCAGTGCCGGTAGCGATTTGCTTTCCCGTATAGCCGTGATTTGCAAAGATTAGGAACGTCCCGTTGGCGGCATCTTTTTGATAAGCCAACTCGGGTTTGGTGGAAACAAGCTCCGAAGTAGCGATAGTTCCTTCGCCGAGCCGAATTTCCTCAAACGTCGCATTCTTACTTCCCATCGTTGCCGTAGCCTCTCCCACCAAAACGCAAGACACGAAAGCAGGATTGTAATCAACAGTCTGCGAAGAAGAAAAACTTCCGCCTGTTTTGTAATTGATAGACTGACCCTCGCCGACAGCATTTTCGCCTTTAACAGCAATGGGCTTTAACTTAAGCGTAGTGCCATCTTCCGCCTTAATAACAGGGGTGATGGTAACATTCGCCTTTTTGTGGAAATATTTTGCAGGATAATTCCCTTTGATTTCCATCGTCATTTTTCCGCCATGCGTCTCCAACGGGTTGGGAGTAACGGAATAAGCAACTTCACTTTGCTTTTTCACCATTTTTTTCAGACCGCAACCTGAAAAAAGAACAACTGTACTCAATAATAAAACTGAAATGATTTTTGTCGTTTTCATATAAAAATTTACTTAAAATATTGTTAATTAATTATTTATTTCTCATCAATATGTAATATACGTGTTTGGGGTATCTTACCTCGTCTTTTACTACAAAACTTTGCGGGAAGTCCGCTGCTATTTTTTCTCTAAATCCGCGTGCTTCGGAGCGTGTCCGAAAATCGCCCACCCGCACCCGAAAATTAGGTTCTTTGAATGTCAGATACGCACTGTGTTTCGGATATTTAGAAAGAAACGAGGTGCGGTATTTCTCCGCTCTCTCTCTGGAGTTGCTGCCCGACTCAAAACAAATCTGCACGCAAAATCCCATCAACTTACCCGTGTTCAATTTGTTGACCGCAATATGTTTTTCCACAAGATTCGACAACTGCTCAGGGGCATTCACCACAACCTGAGCCTGCGTCCCAATCCTGCAAAACGCTGACAAACAAACTGTTAACAACAAAACGTTATACTTCATTCTTTAGTTTTTATAATACATCTATAACTCAATTTGCAAAGATACACATTTTTTTGAAAAAACCACGATTTCAAAAAAACAATAATTTTCTTATACGAAATATTAACAAGCAAACATAATGCCAAAGTTTTGAATTTTGGAATTTTTTGGAAAATTTTATTTTGGGGTGCTGTAAAAAAGCGGAATTGTCTGAACTTTCCCGCACATCGAACAGATATTTAGCCGAGAATGATATATCGCACAAATTTATCGTAAAATAAAAATTTCATTTTTGCGTTAAAGAACAAACAACAGATAGATTTATGGTAAGCAACGGGAAAGCAAAAATTGAGAAAACATTTGACGGACTTAATATTATTGTTCCTTCAAAAAAGAATTGGTCTGTTTTGCTTTTATTATTTGGAGTGGTTTGGATAGGTTTCTGTTTTTTGGGATTTCTAACATTTTTACATTCAAACACAATTGAGAGTGATTCTGGTGTAAATGTGGTCTTGGTTTTTGGAATCGCTTGGATTGTCAGTGGATTTACAATAGCGTTTATGTTTCTTTGGGGATATTTTGGACAAGAGAAATTTATAATGAGTAGAAACGAAGTTTTTTTTGAGAAAACAATTTTTAATATAGGAGTGAAAAACAGGTTGGACATTTCAGAAATTAAAAATTTTAGAACAGCGTTTGTAGATGGCAATATGTTTGATTTTAGAGCAAATATGCTAAATGGTAACGCTTATCTTGACAAATGTTTGGCTTTTTGGGGACTTGGAACTGGGAAAATCAAATTTGATTATGGACTAAAACCCTATTCATTTGGGCTTAGCCTTGATGATGCAGAGGCAAACTATATCGTCGGACTGTTAAAAGAACAATTTAAAGAGCAATAAATAGAAAAATAAATAGTAAATAATAAACTAAAAAGTACAATAATGGAATCATTAAGCACAAAGTATTTGGGAAATCTTCGTACAGAAGTGGAACATGTTGCGTCGGGGGCAAAAATTATCACCGATGCGCCATTGGATAATCACGGCAAGGGCGATTTTTTTTCGCCGACCGATTTATTTGCAGCCTCATACGGTTGTTGTGCCTTGACAATTATGGGCATCGCTGCACAAACGCACGGCTTCAATATTGACGGCGCCGAAGTGAAAACAACAAAAATTATGGGCAATGCCCCGCGGCGCGTCGTGGAATTGGCGGTAGCGTTCACTTTTCCGCACAACCGTTACAGCGCTAAGGAACGCAGAATTATCGAACTGTCGTCCAAGGAATGCCCCGTTGCCAATAGCCTCGACCCCGCTTTGAAAATCACGCGGACAATCGTTTATAAGGACGAAGAAAGTTAAAATCAAAAAATTATAAAAACGTTAATAAAATGGACATTAGACAAAAATAAATGTTACAATATGATAAAGAATGGAATGATAAAAACAGTTATTTTATGTTCGTTTATAATTATTTTAGGTTCATGTAACGTCCCTAATGAAAATCTATCCGATAATATTTGGGAAAATGAAGCGGGTACTGAAAATATCAAAGAGTATAATCAGAACAAATTATCTCATATAGTTTATCATAAGGAAAGAATCATAATTTTTTGGTGTCCTACCGAACAAGAATTAAATGAGATAATAGCGGAACTCGAACAGGAAGAGATGGATGTGTTTGAAGATGACATTATGTATTACAATACAAATGCCATTACGTATATTTCTGAAAATGGAGAGGATTATGTAACAGATACAAATAGTACTATTGGATTTATTATCCAACAAGACACTATCATTCTGAATAAAGAAACTGTCGAGCAAACATTATGGAAAATAATTTTATTTGATGGGAAAACAAAACCTATTGTGATTGCTCCAATAGATATTTCAGATGATAAGTTTTTGTGGTTTTTCAAAAAGTAAATTAGACAATGTCCCATTTTGCAAGTATTGGGTAATGGGAAAAAAGTGTATCTTTGCAAATTCGGAAGAAAAAAAAGAAGATGTATAAGAAAATAAGGAAGATAGTACTGTTGGTTTTGGCGTTGGTTGTTGTTAATGAACTGTCTGCACAGACGGGAACGTTGCGGGGAGTGGTGTTTGATAACGCTACAGGCGAGCCAGTCTCCTATGCTACGGTTTTTATCAGGGGAACCAATATCGGAGCGATAACGGACGATAACGGGATTTTCATTATTAGCAAAATCCCGAAAGGCGACTACGAGATGCGGATTTCGTGCATTGGCTACGACTCGCTGCTTGTCCCGATTACGATTTCGGACAAACAGACATCTTCGGGGAGATATTATTTGAGTAAGACATCTATACAATTGGAGAGTTTTGAAGTAAAGGCGAAAAAAATTATCGCACAAACGCAAACAGGAGTGTCGGTTATCGATATTTCTCCCAAAGAAATAAGACGTTTTCCTTCGGTAGGCGGTACGCCCGATTTGGCACAATACCTGCAAGTGATACCCGGGGTTGTTTTCACGGGCGACCAAGGCGGGCAACTCTATATCCGCGGCGGGACGCCCATACAAAACAAGGTGCTTTTGGACGGCATGGTGGTGTACAATCCGTTTCATTCCATCGGTTTGTTTTCGGTTTTCGATGTGGACATACTCAAAAACGTGCAGGTCTATACGGCGGGGTTCGGAGCAGAATACGGCGGACGAATTTCTTCCATCATAGACGTTACCACGCGGAGCGGAAACACCAAACGGTTTTGCGGCAAGGCGGATATAAGCACTTTTTCGTCAAAATTGCTTTTGGAAGGTCCGCTTTTGAAAAAAAATGAACAAAACGACAATACAAGCGTTTCTTTTTTGCTTTCGCTCAAAGGTTCTTATTTGGAGCAGAGTTCCAAACTGTTTTACCGTTATGCTAATGCGGAAGGCTTGCCTTACAATTATTTTGACGGATATGGAAAAATTGCGTTGGAAACCGAAAGCGGCAGCCGAATTAATTTTTTTGGATTTAGTTTCAACGACGGCGTGCGTTATCCAGAAATAGCAACATACAAGTGGAATTCGTGGGGCGTGGGTACGTCTTTCCTGTTTATGCCCAGCAGTATGAATATGATAGCAGAAGGCACGGTAGCGTATTCCGCCTACAAAATGACGTTGGACGAACTGATTGTTCCCGAACGTTACAGCAAAATAGACGAACTGAATATGGGAATGGATTTTTCCTATCTGCACGGCAAAAACACCTTTGCATACGGAGTTGAAGTTGCGGCAACGTGGACGGATTACCACTTCGTAAGCGTGGTCGGTTGGAATATACAACAGCGGAATTTCAACAACGAATTGGGTTTATATATGAAATACAAATGGACATTCGGAAAAACGGGAGAAGCGGGAGATGTCGGGAAATTCGTGATAGAACCCGGACTTCGCCTGCATTTGTATGCCTCCCAAAGCATTGCCTCGCCCGAGCCGCGGCTTGCCGCAAAATATAATGTTACAAACGATTTCCGCATCAAATTGGCAGCGGGATTGTATTCTCAAAACCTGATGAGCGCCACCTCCGACCAAGATGTTGTGAATTTGTTTTATGGATTTTTGACCGTCCCCGAATACGTAGTGGGCGATACCTTAAACGGTAGCGTGGTTACAAACAGCCTCCAAAGAGGACAGCACGCCGTTTTGGGAATGGAGTGGGATTTGCGGGAAAACGTCTCTCTAAACGTGGAAGGCTACGTGAAAAACTTTTCCCAACTGACCAATATCAACCGTTACCAAGTATTTGATTTTGACAAGGAATTTATATTGGAAACAGGCATCGCTTACGGCGGAGACATCAATTTGAAGTACGAAAAAAAGGGTTTCAACATCAATTTTGTCTATTCGCTCAACTGGGTTACCCGAAACGACGGCATTATTATTTACCGCACGCACTTCGACAGGCGGCACAATATCAACTTTTTGTTTTCTTACGCCTTCGGCAAAAGAAAAGTTTGGCAGGCGGATATTCGCTGGAATTACGGTTCGGGCTTCCCGTTTACAAAAACGAGGGGAATGTATCCGCGTTTGCAGTATGTGCAGTCCGTAAACGGTGAGATTATCCGCATCAACGAAGAGTTGGGCATTGCGTTGGATACGCTTAACCGTGGACAACTCCCCGATTATCACCGTTTGGATTTGAATATCAAAAGGCGGTTTATTTTTTCAGAAAATTGCTCAATGGAACTCGGTGCAGGAGCGACCAACGCCTATAATTACCGCAACATATTCTACGTCAACAGGGTTACGAACGATAAAATCTATCAACTGCCGATTTTGTGGAGCGTGAATGTGAATGTTATTTTTTAGTGAGAAGTTTTTCCTATATATACATAATGTATCGTATGAAATTTAAAACCGTAATTATTTTACTTTTATTGTTTTTTGGAAGTTGCACTACAACTAAATGGTGTGGAAAAAGACTGCCTGAACGATTATGGCATATAGAAGATGAATTAAAAACGAACTTAGGGATAAGAATGAACAGGTGCTATTCAATGCGGATTCGTCCTCTTATTACAAAAGAGAATGATATAGGAATTTATTCGTATGGAATAAAAGGTATTCATTATAGTTTTAGAGTGTTTATGTACGATGGCGATACAGTATTTTATACAATGCCTAATGATAGTTTGAGTATGAAAAAATTTATAGATTCAAATCAGTTTTCAAGGCTTAAAGGACAAAAAGGAGGCTGAAAATGGCTTGAAAGTGTTATAAATAGTATCTTTGCGTAAAGTTTAGAATTTATGGTAAAAAAAATGCTTTTTT
>JGI24702J35022_10002711_pt1 | contig 10751 bp, 10 predicted proteins | sample TergutTh196P4_FD_35022 | JGI IMG/M metagenome (IMG submission 35022)
CCGGCGCACATGGCAGCTATTACCATGGCCATTCCGGCCCGTACATCGGGGCTTTGAAGTTCTGTCCCCGAGAGGCGGGTCGGACCCGACACCACCGCCCTGTGGGGATCGCATAACACAATCCTCGCACCCATGGCTATGAGTTTATCAACAAAAAACATCCTGGACTCGAACATCTTTTCGTGGACAAGTACCGTCCCCTTAACCTGGGTAGCTACAACGGTAAGAATACTCGTAAGGTCAGGCGGAAATCCCGGCCACGGGGCATCGTCTATTTTGGGAATCATGCCGCCAAGGTCACAGTTTACTTCCATTGCCTGGTTGGCCGGTACATGAACAGTATTACCTTCGTGTTCCCAGACAATTCCCAATTTTCCGAAAGCTATTTTTGCGGGACGCAGATCTCCGGGCTTTGGGCCTTCTATAAAAAGCTCTCCCCCGGTTGCCGAGGCAAGGCCGATAAAAGAACCAACTTCCATAAAATCCGCGCCTATTTCAAAATCACAGCCCCGAAGTTTATTAACTCCGTGAATTGATAGAATATTTGAACCAATTCCCGCAATGGATGCGCCCATTGAACAAAGCATCCGGCAGAGATCCTGCACATGGGGCTCGCTTGCGGCATTTGTCAGAATGGTTTCGCCTTCGGCAAGCACCGCCGCCATAATTGCGTTTTCCGTTGCCGTTACCGAAGCTTCGTCAAGGAAAATGTCCGTTCCCCTAAGACCGGAAGAGCTGAAAATAAGGGCGCTGTTAATCTCTACCCGTGCTCCAAGTTCCGTGAGGGCAAGAATATGCGTATCCAGACGGCGGCGGCCAATAACATCTCCGCCCGGCGGAGGAAGCACCGCCTTTCCGGTTCTGGCAAGAAGAGGGCCCGCGAAGAGTATGGATGCCCTGATCTTGCGCGCAAATTCCAGCGGGATTTCTGAAGCAGTAATGTTCCCCATACGAAGCCGCCGGACATTCCGCTCCGGAGAAGAAACCTCACCGCCAAGCGCCTGGTATACTTCAAGCATCACCTGAACGTCTTCAATGTCGGGGATATTACGCAATGTCACAGGTTCGTCGGTTAAAAGGGCGGCAGCTATGCATGGTAGAGCGGCGTTTTTATTGCCGCTTGCCTTAATGGTTCCGCCAATGGGATACCCGCCTTCAATAAGGTATTGGTTCATAACTTACTTTACAATAATACTCCGCTTAGGTACAACTAAGGAAAGAAAGCATCAGGAGGCGAATATGAAAACTCCAATGGAACTTAGGTATGATAAATTGGGACCCAGGGTGGTAAATGCTTTGGAGAGCCGTTTTTTTGAAGCCTGGTATTTTTCGGAAACATCCGAGGCGGTGGAAAAGGTCTTTTCCCTTATTCCAAAAACCCACACGATTTCCTGGGGAGGTTCATTGACCACAACAGGGCTTGACCTGACCAGAGCGGCGGTTGAGAAAGGCTACAGGGTAATAGACCGTGACAAGGCGGGTTCCCCGGAAGAAAGGATGGAGCTGATGCGTCAGGCTCTGCTCTGCGATACCTTCCTCACGGGAACAAACGCAATTTCGGAAGACGGACAATTAATCAACATTGACGCCATGGGCAACCGGGTTGCGGCAATGACCTTTGGTCCAAAACAGGTCATTGTAGTTGCCGGCATGAATAAGGTAAGAAAAACTGCGGATATAGCCATTGCCCGTGCCAGAACCATTGCCGCTCCGGCCAATATGCAGCGCTTTTCAGGAAATAAAACACCCTGCATGGAAACCGGCGCCTGCGCGGACTGCATTTCCCCTGACTCAATCTGTTCCTATATTATCCAAACCAGGTTATGCAAACCCAAAGGAAGGATTAAAGTAATTCTGATAGGAAAAGATCTGGGATTGTAGAAGGTCTCGCTGACCCATTGCGTGCTGACCCATTGCGTCAAAAAAAACCGGTACAGGCAATACCTGTACCGGTCCAGAATGCGACTCCATTAACAGACTAGTTTAATAGACTGGTCTGTTAAGATCCAACATTAAATACTTCACATATACGAAAAACTTCAATTTCTGGAAATCTGAATTACTTTTGTCTGGGCCTCTGCCCTTTTTTGGATCTCCATGAAAAGAATGCCGTTTTTAAACGAAGCGGATACCCCCTCGGGGTCGGCATTCTCCGGTAATTTAAAGGAACGGCTGAATGAAGAAACCCTTCGTTCCCGGATCAGGTAATTCCTGTCCTTATCTTCTTTCTTTTCTTCAACCTTCTTGGACTCAATGGTCAGGTCGCTGCCATTAAGACGAATCTCAATGTCCTTCTCTTCAAAACCGGGAAGTTCCGCTTCAAGGACATAGGACTTTTCGGTTTCATGGACATCCACCGATGGAAAGTGGCTGAAGATTCTGTCTGAGGGGGTAATAAAATTATCCCCAAAGAAGGAATCCATATAACGGTCAAAACCGTTAAGGGCGTTCTCCAAAACACTTGGACGATAAAGGGTCAGAGCTTTCATGATTTATCTCCTCTCTTGGTTCAACAGGTTGTTTTCCAGACCCGGACCCGCCCTGCAGCTGCTTTTCCGCAAGGTTATGCAAAAAAACAGAGCCGGGCTGGGCTGACAGCCCATAACGGCGTCCAGGTTCTGCATGTTCCTGTCAACACCAATTATGTAGCAAGATTTATGCCAAGTTTTGATGGAAGAAAAGAAAGAATTGGCATATTAAAATGAATAAGGTAATTCCTTGTATTATATAGAATTAGAAAATAAATGAAAGATACAAAAAAGTAGCTGAAACCACACAAAAAGGTGTCAGGCACCTTTTTGGTCAAAATGATCCGGTTGGGATATTTTTGGCATTTTATCGGGTCATTTTGACACAAGACCATCATGAGTAAGCCAAAATTCATATTGTCGAATTTTCGGCGTTGATAATGTCGAATTTTCGGTGTTGATATTGTTGAATTTTCGGTGTTGATATTGTATAATTTTCGTAATATGAAATTTGTCGAAAGAGCCATTAACAGTAAGCTTAAATCCATTGCCGGAAAATTCCCCGTTGTATTTCTTACCGGTCCCAGACAAAGCGGCAAGAGTACTCTCTTAAAACAACTTTTTCATGACGATTACGAGTATGTCAGCCTTGAAGAAATGGATATACGGAATTTTGCGATCAACGATCCAAGGGGCTTTTTGAATGCATTTAAAGGCAAAGTCATTATTGATGAAGCCCAAAGGGCGCCGGAGCTGTTTTCATATATACAGACCAGGATTGATAAAATAAATAAACCCGGAATGTATATATTATCCGGTTCCCAAAATTTTCTTATGATGCGGAGTATTTCCCAATCCCTGGCAGGACGAGTGGGAATTCTTTCACTTTTGCCCTTTTCACTTTCCGAGCAGGCAAAAACAGGCAAGCTTCCCAAAACTTCCAATGAGTGGATGTTTTCCGGTTCTTACCCCAGACTAATTTCCGCGAAAATCAGACCGGAAGATTTTTTCCCGGGATATATAGCAACCTATGTGGAGCGGGATATCAGGGCGGAGACGAAGATCCACGAACTTGATAAATTCAGACGCTTCTTAAGTATTGTTGCAGCCGGTTCCGGCAGCCCGGTAAACCTGACAAAACTGGGAGTAGACGCTTCCATTGATGCAAGGACCGTTAATTCCTGGCTTTCAATTCTGGAAGAGAGTTACGTTATTTTTCGTATGCCTCCGTTTTTTAGCAATATGGCAAAACGTTATACGAAAACCCCAAAATTGTATTTTTATGATACCGGCCTATTGTGCGCGCTCCTGGGATTTACAAATGCAAAAGAACTCAATATGCATGAAATGCGCGGCCATATTTTTGAAACCGCAATAATATCGGAAATTCTAAAAAGGAATTTTAATGCAGGCCGCCGGCCCAGGTTATATTACTGGCGGGACGGAGATAACAAGGAAAAGGAAATAGACCTTATTGAAGAAAGCCCCCAGGGCCTTGAGTTAACGGAAATAAAATGCTCCCAGACCGCCAACAGGGAATATGCCAAAAATCTGCTTAACTTTGGTCTGGCTTCCAATGTGAAAATAAAATCCAGACGGGTTATTTATGACGGAAGCGATAAACCAACTTTCAGTGGAGTACGTTATATGAACTGGAGGTCTCTGGGTGATTTATAATCCTGAGGTGTCAAACGCCATCCGCCGGCTGCGGAAAACCTGTTAAGGAGGAAATGAATGATTTTTTCAATTTGTATTGATTCAATTTTTGGAGGCATGGACAGCCTTGCGGCTCTGGAGAAGGTAAAGGCCGCAGGCTTCAGGACATTTGAGTTCTGGCACTGGCAGGAGAGGGACATGGACGCCCTGGCAGCCAGAGCGGCGGAACTGGAGCTTTCATGTTCAGGTTTTTGCACGAAATCCTTTAGCCTTACAGATCCGGGAAAGAGGGAATCTTTTCTATCGGACCTTAAGGAATCCATTGCTCAGGCGAAAAAGATGGGCGCCGTTTTCCTTATAACCCAGAGCGGGAATGATACAGGCGCCGATCGTTCATATCAGCGGCAATCCATAATCGATGGCCTAAAAGCCGCCGCTCCCATACTGGAAGATTCGGGTATTACCCTGCTGCTTGAGCCCTTGAATGGAAAAATCGACCATCCCGGTATCTTTCTGGAATCTTCCGGAGAAGGTTTGGAAATTTTGAACTGCGCCGGGAGTCCCAATGTAAAGCTGCTCTTTGATATCTACCACCAGCAGATCACCGAGGGAGATATAATCCGCAGGATCACTTCCAATATTGAAGAGATCGGCCATATCCATTGTGCCGGAAATCCGGGCAGGCATGAGCTGGATTCCGGAGAACTGGATTTCGGGCGGATCTTTAAGGCAATGGAATCAGCAGGTTACAGAGGTCTTGCGGGGATAGAATACTTCCCCGCACAGGAAGCCGCTATGGGTCTCAAGCGGCTGCGTGAAACACTTTCCTAATTTACCACATTTACCGGTTTTCCGCCAATAAAAGCCCGGAGGTTTTCTACTGCAATGTCCATAAGACGCTGACGGCTTTCCTTCGGAGCCCAGGAAATATGGGGGGTGATGATGCAGTTCTTGGCTTTTAAGAGGGGGTTGTCGCCCTTTATGGGCTCACTGGAAACCACATCTACGGCGGCGGCGTAGACCTTGCCGGAGTTAAGGGCGTCCGCCAGATCCTGCTCAACGACCAAGGGCCCGCGGGAATTATTGATGATGATAACCCCGTCCTTCATTTTGGCTATGCTTTCCCGGTTGATCATACCCTGGGTTGCGGGGAAAAGCGGACAGTGAAGCGCTATTACATCCGAACGGGTATAAATTTCATCCCTGGAAACATACCGGGCAATTGCAGCGCCTGTCTCATTTTGCACCTCGTCGTTGGCAAGCACTTCCATACCCATTGCCCTGGCGATCCTGCCGGTTACCTGTCCAATGCGGCCAAAGCCGATTATTCCAAGGGTTTTGCCAGCCAGCTCTACGAGGGGATAATCCCAGAAACACCAGTCAATGTTATTTTCCCATCTGCCATCCTTGACTGCCTGATCATGGTGGCCTATATGGTGGCAGACTTCCAGAAGCAGAGCAATTGCAAACTGGCCGACAGCGTCGGTTCCGTAAGTCGGGATGTTGGTAACGGAAATTCCCGAATCCCTGGCAGCTTTATAATCCACAACATTGTAACCCGTGGCCAAAACCCCGATATATTTGAGGCTTTTGCATCCTTCAACAACCGCTTTGGTAATTGGGGTTTTATTGGTTAACACAGCTTCCGCTCCGCCAATGCGCCGTATAACCTCGTCGTCGTCTTTCAGGGGACTCCTGTCATATACCGTCAGTTCACCAAGCTTTTCAAAACCTTCCCAGGAAAGATCCCCGGGATTCTCAGTATAGCCATCCAGAATTACAATTTTCATACAGTTCCTCCTGAAAAAATATTTGTCTTTTCCAACAATAATCCTGTCATATAATTCCCGTCAATGCAACGCATTGACTCATGAAAAATCCAACCGTGAGGAACAATTCCGATCCAACATCATCGATTCCCAATTCCCCCTTCGCCCAGACGAGCCAGATCTTCCCTGCCAACCGGATCATCTGCCAAAAGCCTGGGGAGAAGAACATCCAAAGCGGTGATATGTTCATAGAATACACAGGCTGGTGCCCCGATGATCGGTACAAAGAGGCCGTTTTTTTCGTAGTAAGAAAGGAGAAGCATCACCCCGGGCTGGAACGGAACGCCGTGGGAAACAATCCTGGCGCCTGTTTTTCTTATCCCCAGAGGCGTCTTGTCATCAGGATCAACACTCATTCCGCCTGTACAGATGACAAGGTCAATACCTCTTTCTATCATACCCAATATTGCAGTAGAAATTTTTTCGGGATCATCGGGAAGAATGACTTTTTCATTACATTCGACGTCAAAAGCTTCCAATTTTTTTTCGAGTATTTCACTTCCCGTTTCGGGAATTCTCTTTTGGAAGACTTCATTTCCTGTAATAATGATACCGGCTTTTTTATGCTTATACGGAATTATATTGACCGGTTTATCCGCGCCGCAAATACCGGCGGCAGCGTTTAGTTTCTCTCCTTCGATAAAAAGCGGAATGATTTTTACAGCTGCGATTTTCTCATCCGCCTTAACACCCCTGTTTCCATAAAGGGTTATAACCGCTAAACCGTCGATCATATTAAGTGCAGCAATTTTTTCAGAATCTATTTTCAGGAGACCCGGTTTTTCCGCAAATAGTTCTATTTTACCTTCTCTTACCGGCGCCGCCTTAATGTACGAGCCCCGGCATAGGACACAAAGTTTAATAGCGCCTTCTTCCTCATGGAGCATTCCTGATTTACCTTGTACATTGGACATACTTTGTATGTCTTGCATATCTTGCATACTTTGCATATCTTGCATACTTTGCATGTCTTGCTTTTCACATACATAGAGCTGTTCTTTTCCCATATCCAAAAGAACGGGAATGTCGGCGGCGGAAATTACCTGTCCCCTTCTGAACCGGGTACCTTTATATTTACCGGGAATTACCTCTGTCATGTCATGGCAGAGTACTCGTCCGATTGCATCAGTGGTTTTTATTAATTTCACGGCTGAGTCAATTATATGCGATTAAAACCTGTCCGAAAAGATCTCGCCCCTAAAAGGCACGGAGGATTTTAGGGGAACAAACCGGTATAAATGTTTCTATACCAAGAAACCCGCCTTAAGCGATAATGGTTTCTATTCTAATGCTTGCAAGCTGGTTTATGTATTCCTGGGTAATGCCGGAATCTGTAATAAGGTAGTTTATTCTGTCAAGGCAGCCAAGAGACGCGAATAGTATTTTTTCAAGCTTGTCTGAATCTACAAGAAGATACACTGTTTTGGCGGAATTGATCATTGCCCGCTTTAGGGAGAGATCGGTGAAGCTGGGGTAAGTAAGTCCAGCCGCGAGGGAAAATCCACCGGCTGCCAAAAAGAGTTTTTCAACATAGAGATCCTTAAAAATAAGGGCAGCATTTTCTCCGGTAAGGGAAAGTGTCGGGGCTTTAAATTCTCCGCCGGTCATCAAAATGGTATTGGTCGGTTCCTTGCCCAAAGCCAGCGTAATGTTAATGGCGGGCGTTACAATTTTTAAATTTTTCCTGCTGGACAGGTATTTGATCATCTCCGCAACTGTAGTTCCGGAATCCAGTATTATACTGTCGCCGGAAACAACAAATTCAGCAGCTTTGGCGCCTATCATGGCCTTTTGATCCATATTGGTATGCCGCGCAAGCTGTATTTCAGAAGCGAAAGAAGAATAATTACTTAAGAACGCGCCGCCATGCTGACGGACTATGAGACCGGATTGTTCCATGGCTTCCAGATCCTGACGGATTGTGGGCTCGGAGACCTGGAATATCTGTTTCAATTCCTGAACCCGGCAGCTTCCATTTTCACGGAGCAGCTCAATTATTTTTTCACGTCGTTGTTCCGGAAACATTTATTAAGATATTCCCTTATTTTGCCAGTTTTATCATAATCTTTCGATATATTATAGGCTATTTCAAGGTCTTTGTCCAGCAAAGTACCATTTACTTGACTGTATTTATAAATCGCAAGCGATGCCATACCATTGTCTATGGCGGATATTTTCCAGATATCAAACTCATCATTGATATAATATCCGTCTATTAAGGAGAACTCGTTCTCTTTGTTATCATTCTTTTTGCAGGAAAATGTGAACAATAGCAGGAAAATATTTAAATATACCAGAAATTTATTCATAAAAAACCAAAAAATCCAGGAGCTGTTAATTTAGCCCATACGGGCGTGACCTCTTTTACTCTGTGAGATATCCAACAATTCCATTCCACAGTGCATCATAATATTCCCATTCAACGAAGGCGGGAGGACCCCAATGAGGCGCGCAGTCCGAAGTAAAGACGGCGCTTTTTCCCCTGCCGTGTCCGGAAAAAGCAATAAACGGATCTCCGTTAATGGTCATTACCAGTTCGCTCCCGGGCAGCAATTCTGTTTTATTATAACCAAGAAACCGGGGCCAGGGGCCCTTTATTTTTTCCAGGGCTTTATGTTCCTTGACAATGATCGGTGCAGCTCCTTCGCCATGTTCACAGCGATCATCAATATCCAGTACCTTGACCGGCAGCACTTCCTGGACCGCAGTTTTTCCCCAGCGTCCCTTGGCATCGACACCGGAAAAAGTAAGATAGCCGCCCACCATTAAAAGCGAACCGCCGGACATAACATAATCACGGATTACGGCACAGCGATTCGGCTTTTCCTGACTGCGGGTAAAAACTTCTGGGGGCAGTAAAAGGGTATTAGATCCAATGTCTGACAGAATGACACAGCTGTACTTGGACAATTCGGCGGCTGTATATGGGAACTGTTCGCCTGCCAGATGATTGGGCATAAATTCATAGTCATAGCCGCCCCGCTGGAGGGCTGCCCTGATCCATTTTTCACCTGTCTCGTAACTGGATGTGTAAAACGCATCAAATCCTTTAACATGAGTTGTATAACTCATCCATGATTCACCGGCCAACAATACTTTCTTTGCCATAAAAACCTGCTCTTTTATATCTCTTAATAATCAAGGATACAAGTTTAGATTTTTTCGTTCCGGGATATTCGCTTATTCCAGAGTTCATATGCAGTTTTTAGACCAACATCTTCCCGGCCCGGCTGGTACGTTTCATGGGGAGCTTCCTGAATTAGTTTATCAACATCTTCAAAACTTAAGGTACCTTTGCCGATAAAGCCCAGCATCGCCGCTCCCAGGGCGCTTGCTTCGTGTCTTTTGTCAATTCTTACCTCGGTTTTTAGTAAATCGGCAATTATCTGCATGGAAAGCTCGGAATGGGTTAATCCCCCATCAGCCCGTATCCACTGAAGGGCGGCGCCTCTGTCCTTTTCCATGGCGGATATAACATCTTTCAGCTGAAAGGGATAAGATTCAAGTGCTGCGCGTACAATGTGAGCCGCATCTGTCCCAAAGGTGATTCCAAGAATTTCCGCCTTTCTGTCCATCTGCCAGTGTGGGCCGCCAAGGCCCGAGAAGGCAGGTACAAAGGTAACGCCGCCGGAGTCGGATACCGATTCTGCCAGAGTGTCAAACCCGGCTGCATCATCTGCAAGTTTTAATTTTTCCAGGATCCAGTTAACTGTAGAAGCGCAGCTTACAATTACCCCTTCAAGGGCATAGTCTACCCTGCCATCCATGGACCAGCAAACTGTACTGACCATTCCATGCTGTGAGCGGGTTCGCTTGCCGGTGTTCATAACTACCGAAGAACCTGTACCCATTGTCGCTTTAACCGTTCCTGGAGAAAAACATCCTTCGCCAAAACAGGCGGCATGGGAATCGCCAATAATGGCTGTTATGGGAATGGGCTTGATAAAGAGCCTCTCAAAACCGGTTTCGCCAAAATAGCCGGTTGAGGGACGAATATCAGGCAGAAGCAGACCTTTTGTCTTGAAAAGATCCCCCATGGCAGGACTCCAGCTGCATTTATCCAGATCCATAAGCAGGGTTCTTGATGCATTTGTACAATCGGTTACATGACTTCCAGTAAGCTTAAAAATCAGCCAGGTATCGATGGTTCCGAAATACACAGAACCGGCCTTTATCTTTGCTTCAAGGTCGGGATTGTTATCAATAAGCCAGAGTAGTTTGGTTGCAGAAAAATAGGGGTCTATGCGAAGACCGGTTACATCGGTAATCAGGGGGTCAAGTTCCTGTTTTTGCAGGCGGGAGCAAATTTTAACCGAGCGCTTGCACTGCCAGACAATTACCGGCGAAAGCGGGGTTCCCGCATTGTCCCAGAGTAAAAAAGATTCTCTCTGATTGCTGATACCCGCCGCTGTAATGGTGTTTTTGCTGTTTCCGTCAGCTTCAAAGCGGGCAACTGCCTGTTTTACAGCGGTAATTACCGATGCGATAATTTCATTGCCGTCCTGCTCCACAAAACCCGGCCTGGGGTGATAGGACTGAAACGGGCAGGTATATGAGCTTACTATCTCACCTTTCTCCGAGATTATCATGGCTTTTGAACCGCTAGTTCCCTGATCAATGGCGATAATGTGTTCCATTAAAATTCCCTGTGTTTTTTTAAAGTTATCTCCCGGATTGTCTCCGCAATTCCGGCAGCGTCTAGTTTGAAATGCGCTTTATTACTGGCTTGTGAAATATTTTTTGAGAAAGTTCCTTCGGGAACTCCCAGTCTTGTTAGTCTTGCCGCCAGGCCGTTCTC
>JGI24702J35022_10002713_pt1 | contig 10748 bp, 6 predicted proteins | sample TergutTh196P4_FD_35022 | JGI IMG/M metagenome (IMG submission 35022)
CTGAGCCGCGGGCGCCGTAGAAACTGCCTCTGCTGTTTGAGTCGCGGTCGTGGCAGTTGTTGTCCCTCCCCCGCCACATCCTGCGAGCAGAGTCGCCAGCGTCGCAATAGCCATCAGCAGAGCAATTGTTCTTTTGGTTTTCTGTGTTCTTTTGGTTTTCTGTGTTGTTTTGGTCTTCTGTGTTGTTTTCATATTAGCCTCCTATTAGAATTTTTATATGCGAGAACTCTGAAAGATTTACGCCAGAGCTTTCTCTCCGATATGACTTATTGATCCTGGCTATCCTGGCTATCCTGGCTATCTTTGCTATCTCTGTTATCTGTACTCTCCCTATTATCCTTGCTATCCTTACTCTCCCTGTTATCCGTACTCTCCCTACTCTCCCTGTTATCCGTAATCTCCCTACTATCCCCACTATCCTTACTATCCTTACTATCCCTACTTTCCTTACTCTCCTTAACCCGCACCTTAACCAATTTTGTATTTGCATCCATGATGATAGCAATGAATATAATTAAGCCTTTTATCACACTCTGCCAATAAGGTTGGATATTCATCAGGTTTAGCACGTTATTGAGCACGCCTATGATTAGCGCCCCGATAATCGTTCCGGCAATGCCGCCTGTTCCGCCGGTGAAGCTCGTGCCACCAAGCACCACGGCTATGATTGCATCGAATTCTATACCTGGTCCGGTGACAGGCGAACCGCTGTTGATTCTCGACATATAAACTGAAGATCCAATACCAGAAAACAAACCCATTATCATGAAGTTTACAATAATGATTTTTTTAACCTTTACTCCGGATGCTAAAGCAGCATCCTTATTGCCGCCGATCGCGTAAAGATAACGTCCAAACTTGCTGTATTTGAGGATAAAAAATGTCACAGCCAAACACAAAATACATATCATTACAGAAACTGGTAAAATTCCGATACTTTGCTGCCCGAGCAGGGAAAAATCATACTCCGGATAGATTGGCTTGCCATTAACCACAATCAAAGCCATACCTTTTGCAATTTGCATCATTGCCAGTGTGACAATAAAAGGCGCCAGATTCCATTTCGTAACAATAAATCCATTCAAAAACCCTGCGATCATACCCACTATAATTGCGGCGGCTATGCCAAGTAACAGCGATCCAGTCATGTTTAGAACAGAAACACAAATACAGCCGAGCAGCGCGACCAAATATCCGGGAGACAAATCGACATTCCCGGAAATGATTAGCATTTCCATTCCACAGGCAATGATCAGACAAACAGCGACTTGACTAAGTATATTAAGGATGTTGGAAGTAGAAAAAAACACATCGCTGACAAAGCTGGATATAACGAACATTAAGAGCAAAACAAAATATATGCCAAATCTTTTCAGTATTTCTCTAAAACCCTTCTTCATGTCTTAACTCCTTATGAAATTTCAGCTTAATATGTTAAGCATGATCGCTTCCTGACTTAACTCTGAGCGGTCGATCATACCCTTGCACTTTCCTTCGTGCATGATTATCACCCGATCACACAGTCCAATTATTTCGGGCATTTCTGATGAAATCAGCACAATAGCAATACCACTCGACGCCAGCTCACCAATCAGCTTATATATCTCTACCTTAGAACCGACATCAATACCGCGTGTGGGTTCGTCCAGCAACAATACCTTTGGCCTGGACATCAACCACTTTGTCAGGACAACCTTCTGCTGATTGCCACCGCTCAAATTGCCTGTTAACATCTCCAACGACGCCATCTTAACTTGCATCGTTTCAGTGTATTTCCGGATCTCATTTACTTCTTTTTTCTTTTTTGTAATAAAACCCCTGGTTAATAAATTAAGGTTTGGAAGTGTAATGTTTTCGCGAATGCTCCTGACAAGAACAAGACCAAATCGTTTGCGATCTTCCGAGACCATTGAGATTCCGCAGTCGATGGCGTCTCGAACATTTCGAATGCGGGACGGCTGACCATGCATATAGACTTTGCCTGAAGTAGGGCGGTCAAGGCCGGCTATAGCGCGGACAAGCTCTGTGCGCTTTGAACCCATGAGTCCGGCAACCCCCAGGATTTCACCTTTCCGAACCTCGAAAGAGACGTCTTCGAATACTCCTTCTCTGGAAAGGTTCCGCACTTCCATGACTACGTTACCTATATTAATAGTTTTCTTAGGGAAAAGGTTTTTTAACTCGCGATTTACCATCATTCTGATGACATCGTCTTTCTTTAGTTCCGATGTTTGTTTTGATTCTATCAGCTGACCATCGCGCAAAATTGAGATCTCATTTGCAATTTCAAATACTTCATCCAACTTATGTGATATATATATAACTGTCTTTCCTTCAGAAATCAGCATTCTGATAAACGAAAAAAGCTTCTTAACTTCTCGTTCAGTTATTGAGGAAGTAGGTTCATCCATAACAATGAGATCGCTATGATATGAAATCGCTTTTATAATCTCAAGCATTTGCATCTGAGATACGGTTAGCGTTGAAACCTCAGCATGTACATCAATATCCAAATCGTATTGTTTAATGAGGTTTTCAGCATGTTCGAACATAGCGTTCCAATGAACAATACCCATTCTCATTGGATATCTGCCAATAAAGATGTTTTCTGCGACTGTGAGTTCCGAGACAAGGTTAAGTTCCTGATATATCATACAAATGCCCGATTGTATTGATTCTGACGTATCACGAAACCGTGTTGGAATCCCTTTGAAAAGTATTTCCCCACTATCTGCGTGTTCAACTCCACAGAGAACCTTCATCAGCGTGGATTTTCCGGCGCCGTTTTCGCCTACTAACGCATGAATTGTTGCACGCTTAACAGAAAAACTTACGTTTTTCAGTGCCACCACACCAGGGAATTCTTTTGTGATCCCTTTCATTTGCAATACTATGTCGTCTTGTGGTTTATCTATCGCGTCACCCATAATTGTTTTCGCTTTCTGTATTCAAATATTTGAAAACAGTTAAAGTAATCATCTTTATTTAAACACAAACGTTTTCGGTTGTCAAGCATTTTTTAATATTTATTTGTTATTTTTATACTAACAGAGAATTGAGAATAGCTAGTAATATCGCTGTAATTGCCACATATTCTCCAAATACAGCAAGTAAACATGCAATTAAATATCCGAAAACGTTTGAATTATTTGATAGCATTTTCCCATGAATTATTCATTTGAATTATTCATTTAGCTTTTTTCTTGCTCTATTCACTTGAACTATTCTCTCGAGATTTTCCCTTGAGCTATTTACACGATCTATTCACTTGAGCTGTCCGCTTGAATTATTCAAGTGAGCTGTTCGTTTGATTTTTTCGCTCGGGAGCTGCCGCGAACAATAAAATTTGCATTTAATAGAATGTGATGCGGCTGGATATCTTGAGGTTGAACAATATAATTGATCAATACTTCCGCGGAGATTTCACCCATCCTGTATCTGGGCAGTTCTACGGTAGTAAGGTTTATTTTGCGCATTGCGGCTATATCGATATTGTCGAAACTGACCATCGAGACGTCGTCTGGTACACGGATTTTATTATCATCAAATGCTTCAAGTAATCCAAGCGCGACAAAGTCGTTTGCCGCAATAACCGCAGAGGGGAACGGTTCGCGCCGGACAAGTTCCGAACCCAGAAGCATCCCGCTTTCGCGCGTCAGGCTGGGCGTAGAAAAAGGAAATATCCTCTTTGTCAGTCCGTTTTCATCCATGATTTTAGAATAACCGCGAATACGGTCGCGCAAATCAGCGATAGCCTCATTTCCACCGACAAAAGCAATATCCGTGTGTTTTAGATCTATTAGGTATTCTGTTATAACCTTGGCTGCCATTTCATTGTCGATGTCGATACATGTGCAACTCTCCGATTGATCCAGCGCGCTGACAAATACAACCGGCATACTTAAATTCAGGTTTCGAATAATATCAAATGATTTTGTTGTTACTGGATTGATGATCAATCCATCCACACGCTTACTTGCAAACGCTTGAATGTATTTAAGCTCTTTTCCCTCGTCCCAATCGGAATTCCCGAGAAATGTAGTGAAGTCTTTCTTGTTGGCGTAATTCTCTATCCCCCGGACAATATCCGCAAAATAAGGATTTGCGATATCCTGAATAATCACGCCAATTGTTCGCGTATTATTCTTGACAAGGCCGCGTGCGATATCGTTTGGGGAATAGCCCAACGACTGCGCAACCGCGCGCACTCGCTCTTTGGTGGCTTCGCTTATATCCGGGCGATCGTTTAGCGCGCGCGAAACTGTAGTATAGGAAATGCCTAGCTTCCCGGCAATATCTTTAATTGTTACACTCATTATAATCTCCAATATCAACGATTGAATTTTAGTGGATTCATAATAACACAAACGTTTTCGATAGTCAAGACAGGCAGGCTCAAGACATATGGCTTCTCAAGACAGGCAGGTTCAAGACGGGCAGGTTTCAAGGCAGGTTCGATCTGACAGGTCTGACAGGTTCAAGACATATGGCTTCTCAAGACAGGCAGGCTCATGACGGGCAGGTTCAAGACAGGCAGGTTCAAGACTGAACTAGATAGCTGTTTCTCGTACAATCCCTCGCTGAATCATTGATTATGGCAATCGGGAAAATCCGGAGGATCATTATGATATCTCAGGGATTCAAACTAACACACTGAATATGCGTTTACCGTTCGTTTCAATCCACTGCGCTTTTGGGGTTTTGTTTTCGGCGCTACGGAAGTCGAACGTCAGAAGGTACCCTGTGCTGGCGCGCTTGTGGACCAGGTAACCACAGAGCTGTTCATATGCTTCTTTTTCATACTGCTCGCCACGCCATATTTTCAGCTCTATTATGAACTGTTCCCTGCCATAGTCTACCACTAAATCCATTCGCCGAAGATCAGTGAACTGGCTTTCGATGTGGTAGAACCCCTCCCCGTTGATAAGAGGCGTGAGATATGACAGGAAAATAAGCCTTCCGTGTCTCTCCAGGAATTCAATGTCGTCGTTGTTGAATATCTCCGCGTAGTGTTCCGCAAACTTTATCAGGCACAATTCCATATTAAATCTGCCGCTTTGCACGATGTCGCGCTGCAAAACGCCGTTTACCCTTTTTGGGCTTCTCGAATCTTTGGAAATGAAGTAGTCCGTCATCAACAGCTCGAATATCCTGTTTGAAACAACCACCCTGCCGTCCCTGTTGGCGAAGAATCCGTAACGGACGCCGGTGTCTATAACGGGGTCATTGATTATGTAGCGCTTGGCTTCGCCCTCTATAAGCAGGCTATAAATAAATCCATACAGCTCCCGGCTGTTCTCCAGATTCTTAAACACGTCGTCGAACAGGGTGTTTTTCTCGGCGAGCATGATTTTTACAGCTTCCCGAACTCCATGAAGCGTCCAGTCTCTATTGAATTTCTCGTCTATGTGCTTGCAAATCCTTGATACCAGAAACGGGTATCCGTTGGTGTAACTGTATACCTCGTCAGATATTAGCTGGACGTCCATACCGGTGTTGTGTTCTGCTTCATATTGCGTCAGCATCGTGGCTATTTCCGCAGGGCGGAATGACATATCTACCTCGAAATCAGCCGCAATGTTCCACGGTGAGTTGTAAATCTTGTTTTCCATAACCATCGGCTCATACGCGCCCTCGTTTATCATCTTCAGCTTGATGTTCCTGACGTCGTATACCCCAGCCAGTATAACGCAATGGAATGTGTTGGCAGCCCCGGCTTGATTTGCAAGGTATTTGCTCCTAAGCAAACCTAAGAAATGCAAAAAAACCTGATTGCTGCTCGTTTTGTCTACTTCATCGATCATCAGGACGATTTTCCTGTCCTTGCACAATTCGTCGATATGATAACCCAACAGGTCAAAATCTGTCACTGTTTCGTCTTTCCACTGGGCGGCAAAGCCTTTGTCAGTATTTTCAAGGGCTTTGGATATATGCAAAAGGAAGCGTTGGCAGAACGATGCCGGGCTCGCAAACATCGTGTCGCCCACGCCTTCAAAGCTGAGGCTTATGCAGTAGTATTCCTTTGGCAAAGCCCTCGCAAGCATCAGCAATGTAGTTGTCTTGCCGAACTGCCTCGCTCTGTTTATCGTGAAATAATCCCCTTCGTCGACCATTTCCATGATCTTCGCGAGCTTGCCGCTAATATCGACCATATAGTGCTTATCAGGCACGCACAGCCCGGTTACATTGAATTTCCGCGTTATACTGAGTCCCCCTCTGGTTCTGCTTCAGTTCATTGCTTGTCTTGATACATTTTAGCGTATTTTTCTCAGTAATACAAATCAACAACTACCAGACTACCTGACTATCTGACTATCTGACTATCTGACTACCTGACTTGCTACAATGTTGGTTGCCATTGTAATTTTCAGAAACCAATCCACTTAAACATTGCCACTCAAACATCTCCACTCAAACACCGCCACTCAAACATTGCCACTCAAACATCTCCACTTAAACATTGCCACTCAAACATCTCCACTCAAACACCGCCACTCAAACATCGCCACTCAAACATCTCCAATCAAACATCGCCACTCAAACATCTCCAATCAAACATTGCCACTCAAACACCGCCACTCAAGCATCGCCACTCAAACTGGTTACGTTCGGTTGCGTTCGGTTACGTTCGTGAACCTATCTGATTCAGCCCTAATTTTTTTGAATTATTAATGATATATTACAAATGTGTGTGCTATAATGTGGTAGATTCCCTTACAATCAAATTTTCAATAAGGAGAGGATGGAAATGAAAAAACAAGGTAACCGATTAAAATCCCTGCTTCCCTTACTCTGGTCATCATCATGCTGGTCTATGTTTTCCGGAGCTCCGTCGCCTTCGCCGCCAATGACGGCTCGGACGACGATTGGCACGGCGCCCATTGGATCTGGGATTCTGTGTCCAGCGCCGTGGCTTACACGCATGACCTATGGCTGATGATACACAAGACCATCGAACTGGACAAAGAACTCGATTCCACTGTCGCTAAGATATCGATTGACTCCCGGTATTAGCCGTATATCAACGGTGAGATGATTATCCGCGAGGGCCAGCAAAAATACTGCCCGACGCCTGACCCAGTCTACTATAACCAGGAAGACCTGACGCCCTATCTCAAAGCGGGCAAAAATGGGAAGGCTAAAAAAAGAGATGGAACAGCTATAGTATTTGACTACCTCAATTTGACCACCTCAACCGGAGAGGCAAAACTGATCGGCGTATATGATTCACAATCGTAATAAGCTGTATAGATCATTATCATCACTAGCAACGCAACGAAGTCGCAATAAAGAATTAAAGACGAAATCAAAAAAAGAATAAGGAGAGCTAAATAATGGTTAAATCATCATCACTTAGAAAACGCGCCCTGTCTTGTTTGCTGACAGCGGCATTGCTTCTGGCTATGTTGGGCGGTGTTGCCGCCCCGTTTGCCTCGGCAGCCGGCGGCATAACCACGGCAGCCGGCGGCATAACCACGGCAGCCGACGGCGCAACCTCGGTAACCAATCTTAAAGTCAACGCCCTGGAAAACCCCTTGGGCATCGACACGACGGAACCCGAATTCAGCTGGAATATGGAATCCAACGTAATTGGACAAGCCCAAACCTCCTATCGGATTCAAGTATCCCTGAACAGTACGTTTACGAATCTGGCGTGGGACAGCGGCGAAGTGAGCTCCAACACGTCCGTGGGGATTTTTTACGATGGAGACAGCCTTATCCCCGAAACTAACTATTGGTGGCGTGTTACAGTCATCGATTTCTTTGGGCAAGAGATTGTTTCGGACACAGCCTTTTTCTCCACCGGCGTCATGGAACCAAATCGCGATGCGCCGGCTTGGAATGGGGCGAAATTCATTGGCAGCGATGTCAAGCCCCTTGACGCCGCGACCATGCGCTACTGGAGAATCAGTATGAGCTTCGAAGTCGTCGAGGGCGACAACTTCTCGGTCATTCTCGGGGCTGACGATTTCCGGCTGACCGATCCCTTCCAGAACCAGTTTAATACAGCCGGAGGGGAAAACTTCGTCCGCGTTGAAATTGACGGTATCGGAACTGACTCCGCCAATCTGAACATTTATCGCGTGGGTTACGATTCCTCCGACAGCGTCAGTACAGCCGGCCAGCCCGTCGATGCATACACACAACCTCTCAAGACATTGTCCAGCGCCGCTTTTCGCAATCTGTTCAACGCGGCCAACGCCAGCCGTGTTCACACGATCGATATCGCCTGCCAGGACTCTAGTATCGCCACGTTAAACCTTGACGGCACAAATTTCGTCACTGGATATACCGTCGCGTCAGGCCGTGTAGCCGCCGCCAGCAACGCCAACATTTCACCCTATAACACATTCTCGTCGGTCGGCGGAAACCGCTCTTTTACAGCCAACAACGCCGCCCCAACGTATCCCAATTTGGCGTCAGTCGGATTTCAAGTCAACAATGTGGGCGACAAGGTCCTGGTTACAAACTACCGGCTCAGGGAAAATGTGAAAAACAACTCCGCTTTAGTTGGCGGTACCGGAAGCGTTAATAATAACCGGGATTTCCTGAACGCGGACACCAGCGTCTCCTATGAAATCTTTGATGCGCTTGATGGAGTTTCTGTCTCTGGCGGCGTGATCACCGTCAACCCCACAGCCGCCGGCGAACTCGGCCCCAAGTATACCGATCCCAGCTATGGCGCCCATCCCATGCTCCGCTCGAGTTTTACCACAAAGGACAAAGCCATAGCCGACGCCAAGATGTACATAACCGCTATGGGTACCTACGATATGTACATCAATGGGCGGCGCATGACCGAGGACTCGCACAATCCCGGCCAAAGCGACTACAACCATACGATATTCTACCATACATATGATGTAAAAGATCTGTTAATTGAGAACGCTGATAACGCGATGGGCGCTTATTTGGCCGAAGATTTCTGGTCCGGCTACGACGGCCCCTCGGAATACAGGGTTCAGGGCGATGTGGAGGCTTTGTTCTGCAAATTGGCCATCACTTACGCTGACGGCAGCACCGATATCATCGTTACCGACCCGGCAAATTGGAAAGTTTGGACCGACGGCCCAATACGCATAGGCAGCAACTTAATGGGTGAGCGCTATGACGCGCGCTATGCGGAAGGCTTGGTTGACAAAGGCCTGCCAATTGAGCAGGTGTGGGCTACTGCTGGCTTTGACGACTCCGCCTGGCCGAAAGCTGTCGAAATGCCCATTGATAAGCGCAATCCTGGCGCGCTTTCCTCGGGGTACGCTCTGATGAATCCCGAGCTCCACGCCCGGCAGGATCTTCCCGTCCACACTATAGACACGCTAACCGCCGTTGGAGTATTAAATACGCATAGCGTTGACGGGCATACCTGGACCTATGATATGGGCGTGAACATGGTAGGCGTGCCAGAGGTCACCATCCCGGCCGGCGACTTGGAAGAAGGCGATGTGGTCATCCTTCGTTTTGGCGAAGTGATCTACCCGGGCAACACTGACTCCCCCAATACACACCATCCCAATGGCACCTCATACGAGTCGCTGTATGGACCCGCGGGTCTCTACCGGCCGGGCGTGGCTGGCCGTATTTTAACGGAAACCTACCGCTCCGCCTTGTCCGCCGACTTCTATGTCGCAAGCGCGTATGACGAGACCCACGACGTAACCTTCTCGCCAACCTTTACATTTCATGGATATCGATATGTCCAGATCACCATCCCTCACAGGACTACCGCGCTGCCTGCCAACAATGTCAGGGGTTTCTTCAAATCCTCCCTCGAAACCTTATCCGGCGCGTACAACGCCGTCACAATCGGCAACTCCGGCGATCTGATTAACAAACTTTTCTTAAACACGCAGAGAAGCACATATGCCAACTATTTCTCCGTTCCCACCGACTGCCCGCAGCGCAACGAACGCGAGGGTTGGACCGGAGATACTGAGGTCTTTGCTCGTAGCGCCGCTTTCCATGGAGATAACCAAACCTTCCTGCGAACTTGGATGAAGTCATTAAGAGATGTTCAGTATAAAGGAACCGCAACATCACCGGCCGGCGCGGTACCGGATCGTGTCCCGCGTCACGTTCTTACCGGCGTCCTTGGCGAAGCGTTCACCTCTCCGGGAATATTCTGGGCATGCGCCGTCGTCATGGTTCCCTACCAGCTTTATAGTCAATTCGGAGACGTGAAAGTGATTAGGGAAAACATGGGGGCTATCAAACTTTGGTTAGAAGCTCACGCCTCCTCATACCAGGTAGCCGGCTATCCCGGGCTTACCTCCCTGCACTCAGGAAACGCCGACCACGTCAGCATTGACACCCGCTCCGCGACCGCAATCGTGAACAATGCTTGTATGGTCTATATGCTTAAGCTGGCTGCCGAAATGGCGGATGTCATCGGCGATCCTTATGCCGATACGCTCTATGCGCGTCACGCGCAAGCCGTCGACAGCTGGAACCGCGCCTTCATCGATCCCAACACAGGTCTGGCTCGCAACGCGACGGTAAACGCATCAGGCGTTTCCTCTTTCACCGTGTGTGATTCTCAGACGGCTTATAGTTTGGCGATCAACTTCGGCATCATCAGCGACACGATGACCATTCAATCCGGGGACAATGCTGGCAAGACTTACAAGGAATTCGCCGTCACGCGCCTGGCTCAATTGGCCGCCAACCCAAAGCTGAGTGGAAACAGCGGCCCTAATGGCAGCGGCTCGACCGCCAACTGCCCGCCCTACACCATCACCACCGGTTTTGCC
>JGI24702J35022_10002714_pt1 | contig 10746 bp, 9 predicted proteins | sample TergutTh196P4_FD_35022 | JGI IMG/M metagenome (IMG submission 35022)
AGGACGGAGCGCCGATAACAAAAATGCTGATCGGGACATCCCTCCACGGGAACGATGTCGCCGTTATCACGGGGCCGCCGTGGTCGTTCGGAGCGGAGGCAGGGAAGAGATATTATGCGACGATAGCCCCGGTCACGGTGACCGTTACATCTGAGGAAGGCGGATCGTTCGGATATACGATGAACGACGGTGTCACGTGGACACCGTTCATTATCGATCCTCTTGACAGCTATGAGATAACGGACATACCGTCCGGAACGCACATAAGCATAAGGGCAGAGACAGATACCGGATTTATAGCCGTGTGGGAGGACACGGACGGTAACATCACAATAGGAACGGTGCTCTCTTTCACGGCAGTTTCCGACACTGAGATCGCGGTAACGGCCACGCCGTTCACCATCGGCGTCCCTGAACCGCCCGACGACCCGTCGGGCGATACGCCGGGACCGCCGGGTGTAAGGATCAGCAGCGACGGATCTTCCGTGAAGCTGTATCTTCCGTTCATCATCCTGGTGATCGCGATCCTGGTGCTTACGGAAGTTCTGCTGCACACAAGGAAGAGAAAGTGATCCGCCGCATGCGTAAAGAACGACGAAAAGCATCCGCCGGCACATAGAACGAAAGATGTCCAGAACGTCTGTGGGATTGAAACGTTTTTATCCTATACCAGCAATCGCAATTATCAGAGATGATAAAAATGGTCACGGAGCTTAATGACGGAACGTTCGACAAATTCATCGAAGGCAATAAATTAGTGCTCGTTGACTGCTGGGCACCATGGTGCAGACCCTGCAGGATGCTCGCGCCGATAATCGAGGAGCTTGCCGAGGAACTTAAAGATAAGGTGGCCGTCGGCAAACTGAACACCGACGATAACCAGGGAATAGCGTACAGGTTCGGCATCAACGCGATACCGACGCTTTTGGTGTTCAAGGACGGCGTGATGCACGAACCGCTTGTCGGACTGAGACCGAAGGAAGAGATCAGGGATTACGTCCTTGGTCTGTGATCGCATGGATGTCATAATAATAGGCGTCGGGCCCGCCGGGCTGCAGGCGGCGATACACGCCGCCAGAGGCAAAGCATCGACGACGATGATCGGCAAGACCGAGGACAGCGCCATGCACGGGGCGCACGTCGAGAATTATTTCGGTATCGAGGGAAGAACGGACGGTTCCGATATTTTGAAACGGGGTCTTACGCAGGCAGCATCGTTCGGGGCGGAGCACATCAGAGAGAACGTCACAGCAATGGAACGTTCCGGCGATTCGTTCATCGCAACGACAGAGAATGATACCAGAATAGAAGCGAAGGCGGTGATACTTGCATCAGGCATATCACGAAAGAAACTGAATGTTCCCGGAGAGAAGGAATATTTCGGCAAAGGCGTCAGTTACTGCGCCGCATGCGACTGCAACTTCTACAAAGGAAAAAGAGTGGCGGTCATAGGCGACGATTCGGAGGCCGCCGCATCCGCCGAGCTTATGACATCGTACGCTTCGCACGTCTTCTGGATAACCAAAGATACCAAGGCGTCCGATATTATGATAAGGAAGGCAAAGGACGCCGGCGCCGAGATCATCAGCGAAGAAGTGAAAGAGATCATGGGCAAGGAGAAAGTAACGAAAATAATGTTCAGCGATTCGTCTATGATAAACGTGGAAGGCGTTTTCATTGAGCTCGGGGCACGTTCGTCCTCCGATCTCGCGATGGACATTGACGTTATGCCCAATACCGACGGTACGATAAGCGTGAACGAAAGATGCGAAACACCGGTGAAAGGCGTCTACGCATGCGGCGACGTCACCGGAAGGCCGTGGCAGATAGCGAAGGCCGTCGGTCAGGGCGCCGTCGCCGGCATGAACGCGGCGGCGTACATAAAAGGTGATCGCGTTGTCTGATAAGGAACTGATATCCGGAATGTTACGGGAGGAGGGCGGATTTCAGAAAGCACTGAGAAAAGTGTTAACGAACGAACTGGACATGACCGTCAACGAATTCTGTCTGGCGACGGGGATATCGCAGAGCACCATGTACAAGATACTCGAAGAAAAGAGAGAACCGAATCTCAGAACAATAAGGGCGATAATAAAAGCCGTTCGTTATCTTTCCGCAAAACCGGACGAGAGATTCATCGCAATAATCGCATCAAATCAGGTTCTGCAGACGATAAGCGAGACGGTGAAAGTAGGCAACAGAGACATTCATCTGCGCGAGTATCCGGTCACAACGGTGGAGGATGCGATAATCTCGGCGGTAATGGCAGAGCGCGACGGTGCGCTGGCGGTCGTCTGCGCGCCTATCGTTGCGTTAACGATAGAGCGCATATTGAAGATACCCGTATCGCCGGTGATACCTTCATCGTCCATATTCGCGGCGATAGAGAAGATAAGGAATGACATCTGAGCTGTAAAAATAAAAATACCAGCTTAACTATTATCACAGGCAGGATGATAATATGTTTGAACTGAACGTTGTGAGCAACACTCCCCTCGGGGCGATGACCGATATCGAGACGGTGGCGGAAACATTCCTGACGCAGATCGGTTACATTCCGAAAGGCTATGATCCGAAGACGGACGCCGGAAGCGTAAAGGAAAGCGTTCCGTACCGTTTATTCATGGACTTTTTCATGAGGAACATGACAAAGCTGTGGGCGGTGGAGGAATTAGCAGCGTTGATGCGTACCACGAAGCCAACGATATACAGGCACATAAACAAACTGAAATCGATGGACATACTGGAGAGCGCTGATGTTGATTTTGACGGCCAGAACAGAAAGGGCTACCGCATCAGATACGGAGACCTACGGAAGGCGTGGTCCTTCACGGAAGCTAACGTCAGCATGGCAATGGAGAATTACAGGAAAACGGTGACACACTTCCAGACGCTGGCGGACGAGGAGAGGAAGAACCGTGTCTGATAAAGAGGAACTCGGACTTGCGGAGGGCGGCAGATATTCCGTCACCACTGAAAAAGATCCGAGGTCCAGGGGCATATTCAAAGGATATGCGATGCTCGGCAGCGAATCAGCAATAGTGCTGGAGATGCCCGGCGGCAGGACAAGGATGATACCCATATCCAGAATAATACACATTGATCTCCTCGGACCGGCGGACCGCAGGAAGGAAGAGAAGAGACCGGAATCCGCGTATTACGGATGATCATATGTCCGATGTGGGCAGACGCATCATAGAACTGATCGTGAACGGAGAGATCAGGGACAGGGCGCATCTGCAGAAGATGAAAGTGAAGCTTGCGGGCGAGCACGGGCTTCGCGCCGTTCCCTCGAACTCGGAGATACTCGCCGCCGCCGATGACAGCGAATTGAAGATCGTGACGCCGCTGCTCCGCCGGAAGCCCGTCAGAACGATAAGCGGCGTCGCCGTCGTTGCGGTGATGACGTCACCGCATCCCTGCCCGCACGGCAAATGCATCTACTGTCCCGGAGGCGTGGACAACGGGTCGCCGCAATCGTACACCGGAAAGGAACCGGCGGCCAGGCGCGCATTGAGGAACGAGTTCGATCCGTTCGCCCAGGTGCGTGACCGCATAACGCAGCTGAAGGCGATAGGCCACAGAACCGATAAAATTGATCTGATAATCATGGGCGGGACGTTCACGTCCCGTGATGACGAATATCAGGAATGGTTCGTGAAAAGATGCTTCGACGCGATGAACGGTAAGGAATCGAAGAACATCGAAGAGGCGCATTCTCTGAACGAATCGTCAGGGCACAGGTGCATCGGGATGACCGTGGAGACAAGACCGGACGTCTTTGATGATGAGCAGATAGAAAGGGCAATGGCGCTGGGCGCCACGAGAGTTGAGCTGGGCGTTCAGATACTCGACGACGAAATATTGAAGAACGTGAACCGAGGCCACGGCGTACGTGAGATAATAGAAGCGACGGCCGGCTGCAAAAGGCATGGACTCAAGGTATGCTACCACGTGATGCCCGGTCTTCCCGGCTCGTCCTTTGAAAAGGATATAGGATCGTTCAGGCGCATGTTCGATGATCCCGCCTTCAGGCCTGACATGCTGAAGATATACCCAACACTGGTGATCCCGGGAACGGAACTTTATGATATGTGGGCATCCGGCGCATACATTCCGTACGGTAACGAGGAGGGCACAGAACTTATAGCTGAAATGAAAGCGATCGTTCCCGAGTACGTGAGGATACAGAGGATACAGAGAGATATCCCGGCGCATGAGATCGCCGCGGGAATACTGAAAAGTAACATCCGCGAGCTGGCGCAGGAAAGGCTTCTGACGCAGGGCCGCGAGTGCCGATGCATCAGGTGCCGCGAGGTCGGTCAGAATGACGTAGCGATGGGCGATCCGTCGCTCATCGTCATGAAAGATACGGAATATGAGGCATCAGGCGGAACTGAGCATTTCATTTCGATGGAATATGACGATATGCTGATCGGCTACGTTCGTCTGAGACTGGACAGCGGCGATACGGCATCGGTACGCGAACTGAAAGTGTTCGGACGCATGACGGGCATCGGCGAACGGGCGGATGAATGGCAGCACCGCGGGTTCGGAAAGGAGCTGATGGCGAAGGCAGAGGAGAAGGCGGCCGCCGAAGGCAAAACGAATCTCAGAATAACAAGCGGCGTCGGCGTCAGGGAATATTACGAAGCGCTCGGTTTCACGCTGCGCGGGCCGTACATGACGAAGGTCATTGCGTCACGATGATGTAATCCTGATCGAGCTGCATCTTCTTTACCGTGATAACTGCCCGGCCCATATCGTCAACCATGTCGGATATCTTCGTGGACGGTCCGAGCACCAGATATTTAACGAGACCCGATGACGTATCGATGACGATATCCTCAATGGGACCGAGTAACTGGCCGTCCTTGCTGACGGCCATCTTTCCCGCTATTTCCGATATGAACACTCTGCTGTCGGTCATCGTATCACCGGTAGAACGGGACGTCGTCCCATGACGTCCTTCTCTTCTTTATCTCCGATCCGATGTTCTCGTAGCTCTTGATAAGGTCGGCGTCCACCGATGGTCTGACGATAGCAAGCGCAGCTTTGAAGTGTTTCGTTTCGACGTATTCGGTGCCGGGGTCCTCACGGTATGCTGTCATCCCGGCTTCGCGGCACAATGCCTCGAGATCCGCGCCCACGTAACCGTCCGTGCCCTCCGCTATGATATCAAGATCAACGTCCTTCAGAGGCATGTTCTTCGTGTGTACCTCGAGTATCTTCTTCCTTGCATCGATGTCAGGCTTTCCGATAAGTATGAGCTTGTCAAATCTTCCGGGCCTCAGCAATGCAGGGTCTATCATATCAGGCCGGTTCGTGGCGCCCATTATCATCACGTTCTTCAAACTCTCGACGCCGTCCATGGATGTAAGCAACTGATTGACAACCTTTTCCCAATTTGACGAGCCGGACGTTCCGCGCCTCGGCGCGACGGAATCCATCTCGTCAAAGAAGATTATGCACGGCGCCATCTGCTTTGCGCGCTTGAATATCTGTCTTATTGCCTTTTCACTTTCGCCCATCCATTTGCTTGCTATTTCAGGACCGTTCACGGATATGAAATTGGCGCCGGATTCATTGGCGACGGCCTTTGCTATCAGCGTTTTTCCAGTACCGGGAGGGCCGTAGAAGAGGACACCCTTCGCAGGTCTTATACCAAGTCTTTCAAACGCCTTCGGATCCTCCGAAGGAATGAACGCCTCTTTTATTTCACGCTTGACATCATCAAGCCCGCCGACGTCGGCCCACGTCACTCTCGGTATCTCCGCGATAACTTCGCGCATCCCGCTCGGCTCTATCTCGGACAGCGCGGAAAAGAAGTCGTCCGCCGTCACGCGCATCTTTTCCAGGATGTCGGCGGATATCGGTTTATCGAGATCGAGTTCGGGCATCTTCCTGCGCAGACATTTCATGGCTGCCTCGCGCGCCAGGGCGGCGAGATCGGCGCCGACGAAGCCCTGCGTCATTCCCGCCAGGCGTTCAATATCAACGTCCTCGCCCAGGGGCATGCCTCTCATGTGCACGTCCAGTATATCTTTACGGCCGTTCCTTCCCGGCATGCCTATCTCGATCTCCCGATCGAACCGTCCCGGTCTTCTTAACGCCGGGTCTATCGAATCCTCACGATTAGTTGCACCTATCACAATGACGTCGCCCCTTTCGCTCAGGCCGTCCATCAATGTAAGCAATTGCGCGACGATCCGTCTTTCCACCTCCCCGGTGACGTTGTCGCGGTTCGGCGCTATTGAATCGATCTCGTCGAGGAAGATGATGCTCGGGGCGTTCGTCTCCGCCTCTTTGAAAATGTCGCGCAAACGTTCCTCACTTTGTCCGTAATATCTGCCGATGATCTCCGGTCCCTGTATGGCGAAGAACGTCGCCCCCGACTCGTTGGCGACGGCCTTTGCGATCAGCGTCTTTCCGGTGCCGGGAGGGCCGTACAGCAGCACGCCCTTCGGCGCCGATATGCCGAGCCTTATGAAAAGTTCGGGATGCTTGAGCGGAAGCTCGATCGTCTCCCTTATTTTTCGGAGCTCGTCGTCAAGGCCGCCCACATCGTCGTACGTTATCTGCTCCTCGTAGCTTTCGCGCTTGGCGTCCGGCTCAGCTTTGAGAACAATGTCGGTGCCCTGACCTATGACGACGGGACCTTGGGGCACAGTGCTCGCAACGAGGAACGTTGAACGGTTGCCCATTAATGCGACGTTCGGAACAAGTATATCGCTTCCCTTGATGACCGGACGGTTCATAAGCCCCCTGCGGAAGATGTCCGCGGCGCCCTCGCCGAATTTGATACGTTTGCCGCTGGGTATCTTCGGCGACAGGACGACCTTCTCGGCGGGCTTCGGATCGCATCTCTTTACCTTCACGGCATCGTCCATCCCGGCGCCGGCGTTCGTCCTCGTGATACCGTCTATCCGTATTATTCCGAGGCCCTCGTCGTTCGGGACGCCCCTGAATACTTTTGCCACTGTCGTTTTTGCACCGGTTATCTCTATCGTGTCGCCTGCTTCCACTCCGAGCGCGGCGCGTGTCACGGTATCTATGCGCGCTCTTCCGAGACCTGCCTCCGCGGGGTCGGCCACTTTCTTAACTCTCAGTTCAACGGTATCGTCCATCTTACAGAGGATGGCGTTCGCTTTATATCATACATTCCTTTCACGTCTTGCGCCGATTATGGGATGCGCGTGCGGTACGTGCGCACGAGCGTAACAATCATTATATAGGATGACGCAATGCTCCTTGATTACAAGCTTAAGCTATCCATGGGTCTGTAGCTCAGCTAGGTAGAGCATCTGACTTTTAATCAGGTGGCCAAGGGTTCGAATCCCTTCAGACCCGCTGATGGTCTCATGAGCGATCAAAAGGGCAGATCAAGTATGAGCGGAAGAATAGAAATTTCAGGCATTTTTCTTGCGAACGGGTTTCTCGCTGACCGGCAGCGGGGCAAATTGGTAAGGTGAAAACACTTGGCAGCAGACAACATCGCGTTCAACGTCCTTAAGCACAACTTGGTACCGGAACATCATCTCCTGAGCGAGGAAGAGGCGCAGACGATACTTTCTAAATTGAAAGTCACATGCGACCAGCTTCCCAAGATCAGAAGGAGCGACGCCGGGATAAAGGTGCTGGAGAACATATACGGCCCGGTCGAGGAGGGCCGTATTGTAAAGATTATCAGAAAAAGTGAGACGGCGGAGGAATTCGTCGCATACAGGCTCGTTACAAGGGGTTGAATATTCTTGAGAGATCTCGTTAAATTATATTTCGATGAGCGCAGCATCGTTAATCACCACGTTTCGTCGTTCAATGATTTCCTTGCGACGCCGGACAATCCGAACAGCAGGATGCAGAGGATCGTTGATAATCTCCGCGTTCCCACGGATGATGCGGAGCGCGGGATAATACGTCTTGATCCCGAAAGGACCAACGGACGCAACATTGAGATACGCATCGGCCGCAAAAGGGATGAGAACGGTGATGTGGATCCTCATTCAAGGCCTACGATACACGTCGACGAGCCGAAGATAATGGAGGCGAACGGCTACCGCCACGAACTTTCGCCGATGGAAGCGAGGTTAAGGAATCTGAACTATCTGGCGCCGATCCATCTTGAGTTCACTGTCATCGAGGACGGCGTTGAGAAGGATTCGGAGAAGGTGCACGTAGGCGACCTTCCGATGATGGTCAAATCAAAAGGATGCAATCTTAACCGCAAAGTGATAGAATTACGTTCCGAGCGCGAGATATCCGACGAGGAGTACACAAAAGTGCTTCTGGAGCAGAAAGAAGACCCGAGAGATCCGGGAGGATATTTCATCGTCGGCGGCACGGAGAGGACGCTGATAACGCTCGAGGACCTTGCCCCGAACAGAGTGATGATCGAATACAACGAAAAATACGGTACGCGTCTGGAATCCGCGAAGGTGTTCTCCCAGAAAGAAGGGTACCGTGCATTGACACTCGTTGAGAAGAAGAAGGACGGGATGCTCATGGTGACCGTTCCCGTAGCGTCCACGGCAATACCGCTGGTGGCGCTGATGAAGGCGCTCGGCATGGAGAGCGACCAGGAGATCTATGAAACGATAGTGTCAAGAGAGGAGATGGCCAACATCGTCTACGCGAACATAGAGAACAGCCTTGACAAGAAGAATTACGCGCCTAACGGCTACCACACGCAGGAAGATGCAATATTATTCCTGGAAAGGAACTTCGCCGCCGGTCAGGCAAAAGAATATCGAACAAAGAAGGTGGAATCGATACTTGATCGCTCGCTTCTTCCGCATCTTGGGGACACGGAAGCAGACCGCATGAAGAAAGCGATCTTCCTCGGGCGCATTGCGCACGCGGTTCTTGAGTTATCCATAGACAAGAGAAAAGAGGACGACAAGGATCACTACGCGAATAAGAGATTAAAATTATCCGGCGACCTGATGGAGGACCTTTTCAGAACGAGCTTCAACAGTTTAATGAAGGATCTGAAATACCAGCTGGAGAGGAACTGGGGCCGTAAGAAGGATGAATTGAAGATATCGTCATCGATACGTCCCGACCTGCTTACTCATAAATTACTGCATTCGCTTGCGACAGGTAACTGGGTGGGCGGCCGTGCAGGCGTTTCACAGCTTCTTGACAGAACGAGCAACATGTCGGCGATGTCCCACTTAAGGAGAGTGACATCATCGCTGACACGAAGCCAGCCTCACTTCGAGGCACGTGACCTTCACCCGACGCAGTGGGGCCGATTATGTCCGTCGGAGACGCCCGAAGGGCAGAACTGCGGTCTCGTTAAGAACGCGGCGCTCATAATCGATGTGTCGGAAGGATTCCAGGAGGCGGACCTCAAATGGATATTGAAGGACCTCGGCCTCGGGCCGGTGAAACAGGCGGGAAGCCGCATATACGTGAACGGCGACCTTGTCGGAACGCATAACGAAGCTTCGAAACTTGTCGCCGAGATACGCGACCGCAGGCGCTGCGGCATGATGTCCGGCGAAGTGAATATACGATTTGACGAAGAGATGAACGAGGTGATCATGAACTGCGACGAAGGCCGTCTCAGAAGGCCGCTGCTTGTCCTCAAGGACGGAAGGACGATGCTGACGCGCAAGCACCTCGAAGGGATACGCGATAAAAAGGTGGAATGGAACGGGCTGTTCCGCGAAGGCATACTCGAGTGGCTCGATGCCGAGGAGGAAGAGGACTCGTTCATCGCGGTGGACGCGTACGACGTACCGGAAAGATGCGAGCACTGCGGTCGCGCATTATCTCCGACGGACGCGGACTGGATGAACTGCGGGAAGGAAGGCGACGTCATTCTGAGATGCGGGTTCTGCGGCGGGGACTTCACGGTACCGTCGAAACTCGACGCGAAGCACACGCACATGGAGATTGACCCGATGGTGATACTCGGCGTATGCTCCGGTTTAGTTCCTTACCCTGAGCATAATTCATCGCCGCGTGTGACGATGGGCGCGGGAATGGCAAAGCAGGCTCTTGGGATACCGGCATCGAACTACCGCATAAGACCGGACACGAGAGGTCATCTTCTTCATTATCCGCAGAGACCGATGGCACAGACCCAGACGATGGAGTTCGTCGGCTACAATCACAGACCGGCAGGCCAAAATTTTGTGGTCGCGGTTCTTTCGTATCACGGATACAACATGGAAGATGCGCTCGTTATGAACAAAAGCTCTATACAGCGCGGTCTCGGCAGGTCGTCGTTCATGAGGACGTACCGCGCAGAGGAACGAAGATATCCGGGAGGACAGGAGGATCACTTCGAGATACCGTCACCCGATGTGAGAGGCGCACGCGCGGACCTTGCGTACGCATCCTTAGGAGAGGACGGCCTGATATCTCCGGAGTCGGAGGTATCGGGAAGCGACGTTCTTATAGGAAAGACATCGCCGCCGCGTTTCCTTGAGGAGGAAACGGACTTCTTAACACCGCAGAAGAGAAGGGAGACGTCCGTTACAGTAAGACCGGGAGAGCTTGGATATGTCGATTCCGTAATGGTCACGGAGTCGGAGAACGGTTCAAGACTGGTCAGAGTAAAAGTAAGGGATCAGAGGATACCCGAGCTGGGCGATAAGTTCTGCTCAAGGCACGGGCAGAAGGGCGTTGTCGGCCGGTTGGTGGATCAGGCGGACATGCCGTTCACAGCCGATGGTATAACGCCGGACCTCGTGATAAATCCGCATGCCATCCCCAGCCGTATGACGGTCGCCCACG
>JGI24702J35022_10002715_pt1 | contig 10737 bp, 7 predicted proteins | sample TergutTh196P4_FD_35022 | JGI IMG/M metagenome (IMG submission 35022)
TCAACTAACCGGTAGTAGATCGATAACTGACCGGTCTGGGGATGGGTGCGTGTTTGCGTCTTAAAAAACATGCCGCAAAGGTCTGAACTATTTTTCTGATAATCAAGAGGGTGGTGCGCCCTACAAAGACCTCACAAAAGTGAAACCCTCTAATAGCAACCGGTTCAGATATTAGAGTCGAAAAAAAGTTTTCAACAGACCTCTGAACATATTGATTTTGCTGGAATTTTTTTTAGGGGGTGGAAAAACACCTGCAATGTGGGTTAAGATTGAACTTTTCGACCCGTAAAGTTCTATTGCGAAATTTTTTGAAAATAATAGATACTGTATTCACCATATTCCCTATTTCGCTCATAATGTGAACGATGTCCTGATGGTTACTGAAGTCATAGGCGAATAACTGATTGACGAAAAAAGCCGTAAAGGCGCAAATGGCATGGACATCGGCTTCCTGCATCCTAAATCAACTGAAGGCGTATTTGTCGAATTTTGCAGCGAATTGATAGTGCTGTAAGTAAAAAAAGTTCCACACAGGGAACTTTTAATAATAAATTTTATTTTCAGCGCTTTGCGCCAATCATTAACTTTGAACTTTACACTATGCCACCGTTGCCATGTGAGCGATTAATTCGAGAACTTTTACCGAATAACCCCATTCATTGTCATACCACGAAACGAGTTTCACGAAGTTGTTGTTCAGTGAAATACCGGCTTTTGCATCGAAAATTGAGGTCCGGGCATCGCCTATGAAATCGCTTGATACCACGTCGTCTTCGGTATATCCGAGTATACCATTCAGGTTTGTTTCGGAAGCTTTCTTCATTGCGGTTTTGATGTCGTCGTATGAAGCGGCTTTTTCCAAACGGCAGGTCAGGTCGACAACGGAAACGTTGAGCGTGGGAACGCGGAAAGCCATACCGGTGAGTTTGCCATTCAATGAGGGAATCACTTTACCTACTGCTTTGGCAGCTCCTGTAGATGAGGGAATGATATTACCTGCAGCCGCGCGTCCACCTCTCCAGTCTTTTGCAGAAGGAGCATCAACTGTTTTTTGGGTATTAGTGGTAGCGTGTACGGTGGTCATCAAACCTTCAACGATACCGAAGTTGTCGTGCATCACCTTTGCCAGGGGAGCCAGACAGTTGGTGGTGCATGACGCATTCGACACGAAAGCTTCTCCTTTGTACACTTGATGATTAACACCCATGACGAACATCGGAGTATCGTCTTTTGAAGGAGCCGACATGACAACGCGCTTTGCGCCGGCGTCAATATGTCCCTGACATTTTTCTTTTGTAAGGAACAAACCGGTTGATTCAACCACGTATTCAGCGCCTATATCACTCCATTTCAGATCGGCGGGATTTTTTTCGGCGGTTACGCGGATGGGTTGTCCGTTCACTACTAATTTTCCGTCCTGTACATCCACGGCGCCTTTAAACTGGCCGTGCACCGTGTCGTAACGGAGCATGTAAGCCATATAATCAACATCAATGATGTCGTTAATGCCTACTATTTGAATATCACCTCTTTGCATGGCCGCTCTAAAAACCAAACGTCCAATACGGCCAAAACCGTTAATACCTACTTTAATCTTTGTCATTGTAATACTGATTGTTATTTACTTTACTATAATGGATTATTTGTTTGCAAAAGTATACATTTTATTTAACTATTCTTCTATTTTAGCAAAAATTTCAATTTTCAATTGATGACGTATCACTTCCGGCAGACAGTTGTTGCCGTTCCGCTTTGAGTTGATGCACGGTATCGGGTTCACGCAGCCTGAGCTGTTTCTTTTTGTCCTTGCCGAAACCTTCACGTTCCATGTTTCCCCAACTTCTTACACCGCGTATATAGTCGAAATTACCACGTATAGCCCACCATACTGTCCGCGGATGGTAAAAAAGAGGTTCCAGCAAAGCAGTTGTCAGCAGTTTGAATACTTCTTTCCGGGTTTTATACTTGTGAAACGTTTTTTCTTCGAAAAGGATTGCCCAAGTGCTGAGCATCACGGCAAAAGTATACACGAAAGTCAACAGCAAAAGGAAGAAAGGCCAGTTAATAGCGCGGAAAATCCAAAGAAAAACAAAATAGCAATATCCCAGAAATTCCATGATGGGCGCCAGCCATTCAAAAAAGAACCAGTAACCGTAGCCTAATACGCCAAATTTTCCGTATTTGGGATTCATGAACAGTTTGCGATGCGTGATCAATGTTTCTAATGTTCCTCGCGTCCAACGGTTACGCTGGCGTGCAAGCACTTTGGAGGTTGAGGGTACTTCCGTCCAAACTAATGGGTCGGGTATATACACAACCTGGTAGGGTAATTTTTGTTCTACCATGTAACGCCTGATCCGTACTACAATTTCCATATCTTCGCCCACGGTTTTGGTGCTGTAGCCACCGCTTTTTATCAGCACTTCCTTATTAAACATTCCCAAAGCGCCCGAAATCAGCAATAAGCCGTCGATCTTACTCCAGGCCATACGCGCCAGAAGGAAAGCGCGCGTGTACTCCAACACCTGCATACGGGGAAGAAATTCGCCGGGTAAACGGATTTCCTGTATCTGACCACCATCAATGACACATGAGTTAGCGATGCGGATGACTCCGCCAGTGGCAATCACTTTTTTGTCGGTTTCTTCCATGAACGGTTTCACCATCTTCAACAATGCATCGGGTTCCATGATGGAATCGACGTCAATGCAACAAACCAGGTCGTTTTTTGAGATGTTGATACCCGCATTCAACGCATCGGCTTTGCCACGATTGACCTTGTCGATCACGGTTAATTTTCTGAAGGCTCCATTTTTCGATTTGTAAACACCTCTGATACGTTCGCAGGAAATACGATAATCGAAGAAATAGCTCACCCGTTCCAGGTCGTATGCTTCAATCATCCGTTTGAAAGTATTGTCACTGCTGCCATCATTGACAATAATTACTTCATAATTGTTGTAATACAACGACAGCAAAGCGCGAACATTCTCAACAATGGTGCGTTCTTCGTTATGTGCAGGTGCAATCACCGAAATCGAAGGCGTCAACGGGGCCAGGAGAATAGAGGAATAATCTACATAACTGTTTTTGCGCAGATAGGTACGCAGGCTGATAGCCGACACGGCAGACAGAACGAGGTATACCGAAAAAATGAAACACGTCAGTATAAAAATGACGTTGTTGATAATAAAAAAGAATGTGTCTGAAAAAATATGTCCCATTAGTTGATTCTTTTGTCGAGTACGTGGCGAATAATGATCTGATAATTTTTATATTCGGATTTCATGAGTTTCACCAGGGCAGCAATACCCAATTCACCCATTTTGCTGATTGCCTTGGCCGATTCGACTTGCAGCTGCACATCTTCTTCCTTGTCGAGTACTAATTTCAGGAAACTGAGCATGGTTTCGTCTGGCATTTTACTCATGGCATGAACAATTGCAAGACAATTGGTATATTCCTCATCTTTATACATGTGTTTGAGTTGCATCAATGTTTCGCGCAACTGTATCTCACCGCATACAAATATAGCCATGCGGCGAATATCTTTATCGAGATGCCGCAAACACTCTGTAACTTGAGATGAAGCTTGTTGCTGTTTGAAAACATGAATCATCCGCAAAGCAAAAATGACTACGGTTTTATTTGGAGAATCTGTCCAACGTGAAAATTGAGGAACAGGAAGGTTGTGTACTGTGATCAATTCGTAAACATTCAGTTGTTCCCAAAGCGTAAACGGATGCGTTAAATGGTCGAGGAATCCGAATGGATCGTCAGCGTTCAGCCGTATCAATGCTAATTGAGCCTCCATACGGAGTATGTTGTTTTTGCTTTTTAATGCTTGACGAAGTTTTTCATTAGCCTCGGTAACGTCCATAAAAGCCAATTCTCTGAATCCTTTTATCTGGATGTGCCATTTGGGGCTGTAGATTTTCCTGATAGAATCCTGATCAAGATGCATCCGGTAGTATAATTCTCTCAATTGTATCCTGGCTTCTTCATTGACTCCGATGCTCATGGTCAAACTCATGCTTTTACTCAACTCGCGCATCTGAGCGATCAATATTTCACGGTTAAAGTCGTACAGGGCTGTCCGGGCTATTTGTTTATATAAACTTTCGTTTTTTTCAGTGGTCAGATAATCAAACAGCAATGCGTCGAATTGTTCAATCAAACGATCGGTTTCGGCTTGCCGCGCTTGCATTTTGTTTCGGTTGATCAATATCCATATCAACAATATTACCAAGCAGAGTATACACGAAATGATCACAATGACTAATGTTTTGACCAACGCACTGGATTGGTTATTTTCGAATCCTGTAGACCACCAATTGAGGAAACTGGATGCAGGTTTTTGATCAACTTGAATAGTGTCAGCCGGTGCTGATAGTAACTGTTCCTGTGGTTGTGCAGCTCCAACACCTGACAAGCTGAATAACAGCAATAAAAAAAATCCTATTCTTTGAGTATATTTGATTATATCAATCATGGTTGTGTGCATTATTTAAACATATTAAAATAGTACCTCACACCGGCAGATGCCTGGTAACGATTCCGAAAGCCGTCATCGCGTGCATAACCCATTGACGCGAGTAAAACCCAGCGGACAGTAATGAATTTGACAGTTCCTATTTGAGCCAGGAACGAATTACCCGGAACAGGGTTCAATTGCATGAACTCGTCGCTATAATTGCCATATCCTGCCAAAGCATACATAAAATCTTCCTTTTCACTGAAATAGTAGCGATATATCAAATTGTACGAGTTGATCCATTGAGAATTGTCGTTGAAAAAAAAAGGCCGGAAGGCCAGATAATTTTTATTGTGCAACCAAGAAACCGAACCTGTATAAATCCACCTGGGACTTGTCCAGTACAGATATCTTATACCTAGTGATGCTTCAAAACCTTTTGGCAAACGCTGGAAAAATTCAATTGCTCCTCTGTGTTCAGGAAAAAAGCTATTTTGCGACCATGCATAATCAAGATACAGGTAATTGGTGGGAAGCAATTGTTGGTATGCTTCCAATTCGTATTGGAATGCCATCGATTCATAAGGTAACTCATTGCCCATGTTGATTTTGGCAATGTATGTTCCGTACTTGGTCCATTTGGAAACGCCGGTTGAAGTAATCAACTTGCGACTCATTAATGGCTCTTTGAAAAATTCGTAATAATCCTCCACGAAGACATAATCTCTGTACCGGTGATTTTCCAGAATATCTTTTTTCAAAGCATTGCCTTCCTCATGGTCAGGATTGATTTCAAGAAGTTCGTCGAGCGTTTTCATTGCATCCTGGTAATCCTTTGATAAGTATTGTATCTTTGCTTTCTTGAAAAGAAAATTTTCATCGTCAGGCCAAGCGGCCAATGCCTGTTCCACTTGTAGCAAGCCAGCCTTGTATTTTCGGTTCCATATCTCTATGTTGACCATTAAATCCAGCAGGTCGTAATTTTTTTGATTTACGTTGTGTAATTTCGCACTGATGATGCGTGCGGAATCAAATTTGTTTTCGAATGCGAAGGTATGTGCCATCAGTAAAGATGCTTCGAAATGATCTGGATCATTTTCTAAAATATGACGGCAGTACGTGCGGGCTAATTTCCAGTTGCCGGCATTGGCTTCCTCGTCGGCCCTGGCATACAATTCATCGAAGAACCTTTTTGGCGGCAGAATAGTATTCAGCAATTCGTTCCCTTTGATATGATCGGGATGGAGAGTTAATAATTCGTACAATACCTTAATGGTGTTAATATTGTCTTTTTGTGCATAGTAAGAATTAGCTTTCTTGAAAAGAAACTCCTCATCCGACGGAAAAAATCCCATCGCATAGTCAATAAATTCTAAAGCTTTGCCATACCGGCCACCCCATATCTCATTGTCGACAAGCAAGGTCAACACTTCGTAATTGTCAGGCTCTACATCTAACAAAGGATGAATGACCATACGCGCCGAATCGGTCTTGAGCTCCCACGCATACGTTCGCCCCAATAGAATGGTTGCATCATAATAGTCACGATAATGTGATAACAATTCGCGGCATATCTTCCTGGCCTCTGCATACTGTTCGGAAAAAGCTGCATCACGAGCCTTTATGAACAATGCGTCAGCGTCTGGTTTTTGTTGCGCTTGAGTTGTCAACAACGCTAACCAGCACATGAGAAAAACACCTGTATTTTTGGTTAATATATTCATCTTTTCAACAAATGTTTGATCTGATTTGACAGTTCGCCCAAATTGAACGGTTTGGAGAAGTAACTGTTAGCTCCCAATTCAAAAGCATGAAGCATAGTATCCTCAAGACTTACTCCGGAGACAATTACAATCGGAATGTTCCGCTTCAGGGTTTCACGAACGTATGTTATCAATTCCAATCCACTCATCAATGGCATATATATATCAGCAAGCAACACATCGATAGCACTATTTTCCACTAATATTTTTTTGGCTTCCCGTCCATTATTTGCTTTGAATATTTCAAATCCATCTTTTTTGAATTGGTAATCCAATGCCCGTATGGTTATTGGATCATCATCACATATCAACATTTTCATTTATCATATCGTATAAAGCAATCTGAATAAAAATGACAAAAATAATAAAGATGTTTTAATTATGTGTCCATAATGCAAAAATCTTTTTTCAACTGACTAACTAACATAATTCCTTCGTTACACAATTTTTCGGTTTTTTCGGCCACTCCTGTAAAATTATGATCGTTTAAGACAGATTTCTCGATATCTGTAGCAAGAGCATGTAAACTACTTGCGCCCAAATATGCAAAATTTGAAGCCAATTTGTGAGCAGTTTCAGCAATAGCTGTCCAATTATTGATTGATTTGAATGAATGAATGCCACCAATATCATTGGTCACATTTTCGACAAACGTAATCAGCATATCTCTGATGAAACCCTGATTACCCTGGGCTATCTCCTCTAACTTTCTTAAGTTATAATGCCTTTGAACCATAAACCAAATATTACACTCTACAAATATACTTCACCCATGTATACGAGATTCGTCAATAAAGGTTTACAAAAAGGAGAAAATATTTATAAATCACAGATAATCTTCTTCACGGATCACCACTCTTTTCTTTCCTGTGATGAATGTATACATTACCGGGACAACAAACAGTGTAAGCAGGGTGCCGAAAATCATTCCGCCTACCACAGCAATACCCATCGACACGCGGCTTTCTGAACCGGCTCCCATGGCCAATGCGATGGGTAGGATACCGAAAATGGTAGCAAGGCTGGTCATCAGAATCGGGCGTAAGCGCGAAATCGACGCACTCTTAACTGCTTCGAAGATGGGAAGGCCTGCATCGCGGCGCTGGTTAGCAAATTCCACAATGAGGATGCCGTTTTTGGTGATTAACCCCACAAGCATGATGATACCGATTTGACTGAAAATATTGAATGTTTGGTCAAAAAACCAAAGCGAGAACAGTGCGCCCATGAAGGCGAGCGGCAAGGTGCCAAAAACGATGATGACAGGGTCGAGGAAACTTTCGAACTGCGCGGCAAGCACAAAATATACCAGCACAATAGCCAATATAAAAGCAAAATAAATACTGTTGGAACTTTCATTAAATTCGCGTGCCTGTCCCGAAAGCTCGGTTTTGTAGGTGTCGTCGAGTACTTGTTTGGCAATGACGTTCATGGCATCGATACCATCGCCGAGCGTATAACCCGTAGCCATGGTAGCTGACACAGTAGCCGACACATAGCGGTTGAAACGATAAAGCGACGGCGTATTGCTCTTGATGGAGTCGGTCAACAGATTATCCAACTGTATCATGTCAGCTCTATTGCTGCGCACATACAATGCCGGTAGTTTGCCAGGTGCATTGCGGTCGGTTTTATCTACTTCGCATATAATTTGATATTGTTTGCCGTTCATTGTGAAGTAGCCGATACGTTGTCCGGCGTAGGCCAGCTGCATGGTTTGGGCGATGGAGGTAGTGGACACATCCAACAGACGGGCTTTTTCGCGGTCGACAGTTATCACAAGTTCCGGTTTTGTAAATTTGAGATTTACATCGACAAAAGAAAAGACGGGATTTCTTGCTGGATCACATTCGCTCATGAATACAGGAAGAATAGACCTGAGTTTTTCGATATTTGCAGCCTGTATTACGTATTGTACGCCTTGCCCCGCACGGCGATCACCGATAGTTGGGTCCTGTGTTACAGATATTCGACCCTTGCTGAGACTGCGGGTATCAATGGATAACTTGTCGGCTATCTCTTGCTGGGTACGGATTCGCTGGACAGGATCGACCAAAAATGTGCGAACAAAGGCCATACCCGGGCGCGACATGGTTTGCATGCCTTCCAGTTCAGGTACCGAATCCTGTATCATATCGGCAAGCTCATCCAGGAAGATAGATGAACTTTCGTATGCGGTACCCTCAGGGAAGCTCACCCGCACCATGATACGACTGCGGTCTTCAAGCGGCGCCAACTCCGACTTAATATTCATGAACAATACCACGATGGCTGCAAAAGCGCCAATAACAATAAGCACTGCTACCCATCGCCTGCGTATGAAATGGTTCAATCCTCTGCTATAAGCGTTGGTTAGCGCAACGAAATATTTTTCGGTGATACGGTATAACCAGTTTTTTGCTTTTGAGGATTTCAATATTTTTGAACACATCATTGGCGAAAGTGTAAGCGCCACAAATGCCGAAATAGCGACTGCTCCGGCTATGACAATACCAAATTCACGGAACAGACGACCGGTAAGTCCACTCAGGAATACTACGGGCATGAAGACGCATATCAATACCACCGTAGTGGAGATAATGGCGAAATAAATTTCCTTCGAACCCTTGAATGCCGCTTCTAAAGGCGACATTCCTTCTTCTATTTTCACGAAAATGTTCTCCATCACCACAATAGCGTCGTCGACCACCAATCCCACAGCGAGCACAATGGCCAGTAAGGTGAGAACATTGATAGAAAAACCAAACAGATACATGATGAAGAACGCCCCGATAAGCGATACTGGGATGGCAATGATTGGAATGATTGTGGTTCGCCACTCGCGCAGGAAAATGAAGATAATCACCAACACCAGGCAGAATGCCAGGATAATCGTTTCCTCCACTTCGGAGATGGAACGGCGTACAAAATCAGTAGTATCCATGGTTACTTCGGTAGTAATGTCATCGGGCATATCCAGTTCAATCTCCTTAAGCCTTACTTTGAAACGGTCGGAAATATCTACATGGTTGGCCCCCGATTGGGGGAGGATGGCCAGAACGACACAAGGTATACCATTATATTTGTTGTAGTATTTTTCATCTTCGGCTGCAAACTCGGCTCGACCAATGTCGCTTAGTTTAACAGGGTTTCCGTTCACCTCTCTGATGATGAGGTTTTCGAATTCTTCTGGCGTGCGGATCAATCCCAACGTCCGGATGCTCAGGTTAATGGCTGTTCCTTCAATCGTACCCGATGGCAACTCTACATTTTCGGCTGTGATTTGCGCACGGACATCAGCTGCTGTCAGTCCGTAGGCGGCCATTTTGGCAGGGTCGAGTTTAATGCGTATAGAATAACGTTTTTCACCGTAGATGGAGATTTCACTGATGCCGGGAATGGTTTGCAGCCTTTCTTTGAAAAGACGGTCGGCTAAGTCTGAAAGATCGAGCGGGTCGCGTGTATCGCTGCGAATAGCCAGATTGATGATCGGGTTGGCGTCGGCGTCTTGTTTGGATATGGTAGGCGGGTCGCAGTCGCGCGGTAAACGGTTCTGTACCCTCGATACGCGGTCGCGAACGTCGTTGGCTGCCGCTTCCATATCAACCTCCAATTCAAACTCGACGATGATATTACTGCTCCCGTCGCTGCTGGTAGACGTCAGCGTACGGATACCAGAAATACCGTTGATAGAGGCTTCGAGAATTTCAGTAATTTGTGAATCGATGATTTCGGCATTAGCGCCGGGATATACGGTACGAACATTGATGATGGGCGGGTCTACGCTTGGGAATTCGCGTACCGGAAGCGTAGAGAAGCCAATCATTCCAAAAATGACAACCACAATCGACATCACAATGGACAGTACCGGGCGTTGGATACTTGTAGAAGCTAAGCTCATTATTTATTACTGATTATGGCGGGTGTAACGGTTGTTCGGGCAGTAATCTGCATCATGCCGGTAGTGATCAATGTGTCGCCGGGAACAATTCCTTTGATAATTTCTACACGATTATTAGTGCGTGTACCGGTTTCTACCATAACCGGTAGCACTTTGCCTCCTTTGTAGAGGTACGCTTTTTGTCCTTGAGATTCTGATAGAATAGCTTCCGCAGGTATCAACACCACATTGTTTTGCGTTTGCATCAACACCTCTATCTTTGCGAAAGCGCCCGGTATCAGCGCTCCATTAGGGTTGGGCGTCAGCGCTTTTAATTGCAGCGTGCGCGTAGCAGGATCAATGTAAGGTGCCATGGCATAAACCGTTGCCCTTCGTTCAACAGATTGTCCTTCCAGGCGGTATCTGATTACTGTATTATGTCCCAGCAACAGAGAGTATTTTTCTGGAACAACAAATTGTATTTTGGCTGGATCGTTGCTCACTAATGAAGCAATGTCTATACCTGGAGTAATATATTCTCCGGGTGATACCTTTCGAAACCCGATGATACCGTCGAATGGAGCCATGATTTCGGTTTTCGAAATCTGCGCTATAAGCAGATTGGCATCGGCTTGTGCTGC
>JGI24702J35022_10002716_pt1 | contig 10734 bp, 6 predicted proteins | sample TergutTh196P4_FD_35022 | JGI IMG/M metagenome (IMG submission 35022)
TGCATTTGGCTTATCACTCGTTATTTTATCATAAAGCCGAGCGAGGTACTGAAGCATCCTAAATGCCATCTTTTCGTTTATGGTTGATTGATGCTCTAATAGAACTAATGTATCATAGATTATAAACGATATATCGTTTTTCATACCCATAAAAAGAACATTTTCAAGGGTGTTAATGATGATAGCGCTTATATCATTAAAATTAGTTCCAAAGATAGCATTGAATAATTCTAATAATTTTTCTTCTGTATTAAATAAATGTCTGAAAAGAGTGTCTTTGAATTTCTTATTTGCTTTCATGTTTGCCTGTTATAAAAATTCCTTTATATAGAATACGATGGAAGAGAGCGGAAAATAAAAATTTTTTTGTAATTTTTGAATTTTTTTTGTATTTTGATTTTATCGTATAGTAGCGCTTATTCCGGTTCAGAAATTTTGTAAAATAATCTTGACATTATATAATCTAATGCACAATATAAAAATATAACGCTAAAACATCGCCAAACACAATGTCAAATTTGTCTGATGATTGTTTCATGAGGAGTTCTATATGAAATTTAAAAATATCATGTTTCGTATTATTTTTTCCGTTGTTCCAATTAGTGCAATTTCTACCTTACTTTTTATTATTGTGGTAATCATTGTTACAGGTCTTCAGATTCGCAGTGGAGTTGATAAAAGTATGAAGCAAGCCTCGCGAGCGGCGAGCTTAGAAATAGAAAACGAGCTAAATAAAAATGCCGATATTGCACGAGCTCTGGCAATATATACTCAATCTTGCAATTTGGCGAGCATTGAACGCGGCGAAATGAAAGATTTTTTAATGAAAATGATCCCTGCAAACCCAAATACGATGGGTGGCGGAATTTGGTTTGAACCTTATGCCTTATATCCCGGTCGGCGCTATTATGGTCCATATGCTCATTTGAGTGAGGGGAATACCGTAAATTATGAAGCTGATTATGCTGCCACTGTTGACTATCATAGTGAAGGCTGGTATGTGTCTGGGGTTCAGTCAAAAGGTGAAGTTGTGTGGTCTGAAGTGTACTTTGACCCAGTTCCGGCTGTGACAATGATTACAGCTACCATTCCTTTTTTTGATACTAATGGCAAATTTCGCGGAGTAACGACTGCTGATATGGACCTTACTCATATACATAGTATTGTCGGCGCTATTAAAGTTGAGCAAACAGGAAAGGCTTTTATTCTTGATTCTGACGGCACATTTATCTCATTTCTTGATAATAGTAAGGGTATAGACAATAAAATCCAAGACGACAGCGATAGAAATTTGGCGGAGTTCGGGAAATTTATCCTTGATACAAAGGAAGGCACGACAAACCTTATTTTAGACGGCGTTAATAAACTGGCTTATTTTAGAACAATTGAGGCGACCAGTTGGATATTGGTAATTCTTATTGATGAAAGTGAACTTTTCACATCGAGCATCCAATCATTTATAATTATGGCAATACTGCCGATCTTGGGATTAATTCTGGTAACAATCAGCGTAATTTTTGTCGCGAGGTATTTACGCAAAGTTACGGCAAAAGTTAATAGTATTGCCGATAGCGCTGCTTCGGGAGATTTTTCCAAACAAATAGAAATAACGGAATACGATGAATTTGGAATAATGGAAGAGCATCTTAATGAAATGATGAATGAAATTAATTCCATGTTGTTTCATTTTAACGAATCATCAAAAACATTGTTTAAAACAAGTGATGTTCTTGAAGGCAATTCCGTTCAGTCAGCTAATACATCGGAATCTGTTTTTAAAACTATAACCGAAATAGCATCCGATACACAAGAGCAGTTGAATGCACTCACGAACACCATATCAGCTATTGATAATATGAATGACGGAATTAATAATGTGGTCGGAAGCAGTAAAACAGCTTCGGAAGAATCTACTCTAACTTCCTCTGTGGCTCAAAAAGGCAGCCGGTCAATTGAAGATGCTATCAGCCAGATGAATAATATTTCCAATTCAATCAGAGAAACCGAAGACACAATCAAGCGCCTTGAAGCAAGGTCTACAAGAATTAATGAAATTGTGGAACTTATTGGAGAAGTTGCTAATCAAACTAATATGTTGGCTCTTAACGCAGCCATAGAAGCGGCAAGAGCAGGCGAACAAGGAAAAGGTTTCTCAGTCGTGGCCGATGAAGTAAGCAAACTTGCAGAGCAAAGTCGCCATGCTGCCGAAGAAATAACGGCTGAAATTATTGAAATGCAAAAAGAAACTGTTAATGCCGTGGAGCTAATGAGGGTTAGTGTTAACGAATCGGAAAAAGGCGTTCAAATGATCACGGAAAACGGTGAAATGTTTGAGAAAATAATGGATAATATATCTATATTAAATGGCAGTATCAAAAACATAACTAGTGTTACCACTAATCTTTTATCTTCTAATAAAGTAGTACGTCAATCATTGGAAGCATTGGGTGAAATTTGTACACAAACCCGCAGCAAAACCGAAGATATAGTTACTGCCGCGCAAGAGCAGGCAGTAGGCGTTAATGAAGTGGCAAATACAAGCAAGCAATTGTCAACTGTTGCCAACGAAATGAAAGATCTTATAGCCAGCTATAAAACTGTTGGGTGAGGAAAAAATGGAAAATACTCATAATGAGAAACATAATGAGAAACAGTATAATAAAATCAAACTGAGGTTATCGATCATTGACCTTGTTCTTGATCTTCTGCTTGTTACTGTTTTAGCCTTTTCGGGCATATCGATTTTTATTGCTAACTTAGCTTCCGTCACAGGGAATATATACGTCAACTTTCTTGTATTTATAGCGATCATAGGAGTATGTTTTTCTATCATAGGACTGCCATTTGAATTTTATGGAAGCTATATTATTGAACATAGATTCGGTCTGTCTAATCAAACAATATTAAAATGGATATGGGAGAGATTAAAATCTACACTGATAGGTCTCCTTATCGGCGTTCCCATAGCCATTGTATTTTATTTTCTCATACTCAGAATGGGGGATAAATGGTGGATATACTTTTCGTGCTTTATATTTGTTATATCTGTTTTTATTGCAAGGATTGCTCCTGTTGTAATTTTCCCATTGTTCTATAAATTTACAAAGTTAGAAGATGATGAAATAAGTTCAAGGCTTGAAAAAATTCTCTCTGAGGTTAAGATTGATATTAAGGGTATATTCAGTTTTAATATGAGTAAGGATACAAAAAAGGCAAATGCAGGATTTACAGGTCTTGGAAAAAGTAAAAGGATAATACTGAGCGATACATTGCTTGAAAAATTTACTCCTGAAGAGATTACTGTTGTATTTGCACATGAAGCAGGTCACTACAAATATCGCCATATTGTTAAAAATATACTATTCAGCACTGTTGTAATCTTTGCTTCATTTTATATATGCAGTCTGCTACATTCATTTACAATAAAGAGTATGGGATTTGAAAATATATATGAACTTGCAGCTCTTCCCGCGCTTGTTTTTTATCTGACACTTTCAGGACTTATAATGATGCCTATTACAAATTCTATTTCAAGGAAATATGAATTTCAGGCTGATGAGTTTGCTATCAGGATTACTTCTGATATAGATTCATTTATCAGCACAATGGAGAAGTTAGCAGAGATTAATCTTGCAGATAAAGAACCCCATCCGGTAGTTGAATTTTTTTTATACAGCCATCCTTCAATTAAAAGGCGGATTGAGTTTGCCAAAACATTTAGATGATTGTTTATTTCGTTTAATATAGATTATAATAATTTAAATAAAAAATGATTGTCAGATTAAAAATAATATTTAAAATGACAAATGTTGTTGTATAATTAATAATAAGGAGGGTCTCATTTATGAAAAAAATAATCGTAGTTCTTTTTTCACTCATGCCGGCTTTATTTTTTGCATGTGTGAAAACATCCGATACATTTAAGCCGGGTGAAAGTATAAAGTTAGGCTTTATTGCTCCAATGTCAGGCGACTCTGCCAACTATGGCAAAAGTACAAGTCAGGCTGCTATAATTGCAGTGGATGAATTTAATGAGCAGGGTGGAATCAACGGCTTTAAAGTTCAGCTTATTATTGAAGATTCCACAGGGAATAAAGAAATCGGAGTTCCGGCAGCGGAGAAGTTGATAAAAACCGATAAGGTCTTTGGACTGGTCGGCGACATCTTTAGTTCTGTGTCCCTCGCAATTGCCCCAATGGCCGAAGCGGCAAAGGTGGTAATGATATCTCCTGCATCTACACACAAGGATCTCCCTGATAAGGGTCGATTTATATTTAGGGATGTTATAAGCGACGTTATACAGGCAATTGTTTTTGCTAAATACCTTGCTACTATTGAAAATGTAAAAACAGCATCTATACTATATATAAATAATGATTATAGCAAAGGTCTTGCAACGGATTTCTGGGGAGAGTTTGAAAAGGAGGGCGGCCAAGTTGTTGCCGTTGAATCAGCTGAGGAGGGTACTAAGGATTTTAAACCTCAACTTAAAAAGATTGCGGAGAAAAAACCCGAGGCTCTATATCTACCAAATTATGTTGCTGATATTGCTCTTATTATAAAACAGGCAAAAGAGATCGGACTTAAAACAAAGATGTACAGCGCTGATGGATTTTTAAATCCGCAAATTTTTGATTTATTAGGCGATCTGGCAAATGGTGTTGTCTTTACACAAGCGGCATTACAAGAGGAAACCGCAATTGCGAAGAATTTTGCTGCTAAGTATGAGGCAAGATGGGGGGAGGCTCCTGATGGAAATAGTCTTAGGTCATATGATGCGACAAATATAATACTTAACGCGATTAAACTCAAAGCATCAAAAGATGTACTAAGCAGCGGTTTAAATCTTGATAGAGATCAAGTAAGAGATTTTATCGCAGCAACAAAAGATTATGACGGCGTTTCAGGCAAAATTACCTTTGCCGAGAATGGAGATTTAATAGGCAATATAGGTATTTTTACTACAGAAGACAAACAATATAAACAGATAAAAGTTTATAAATTAGACGGTCAAACTTTAGTTGAATCAAAATAATCTATTGAATAAACATACATGCATACAATAAACATACATGCATGCATACAGTAGAGACAAGGCATCGCGCTGAGCCCGACATAGTGCCTTGTCTCTACTGCTAAAAGGATAATCATTTAATATGGATTATAATTATTTAAATGAAAAATGATTGTCAGATTAAAAATAATATTTAAAAATGGTGTAAGGTTATTACATAATTAATAAGGAGGCTCTCGTTTATGAAAAAATTAGTCGTAGTTCTTTTTTCACTCATGCTGGCTTTGTTTTTTGCATGTGCGAAAACATCGGATACGCTTAAGCCCGGTGAGACTATAAAGTTAGGTTTTATTGCTCCAATGACAGGCGATTCTGCCAGTTATGGCAAGATTACAAGTCAGGCTGTTATTATTGCAGTGGATGAATTTAATGAGCAGGGTGGAATCAACGGTTTTAAAGTTCAGCTTATTATTGAAGATTCCGCAGGGAATAAAGATATTGGAGTTCCGGCAGCGGAAAAGATGATAAAGTCTGACAAGGTGCTTGGTCTGGTCGGTGATGTCTTTAGTTCTGTGTCACTTGCAGTTGCACCAATAGCCGAAACGGCAAAGGTTGTAATGATATCTCCGGCATCTACACATAAGGATTTTCCTGATAAGGGTAAATTTATATTCAGGGATATTATAAATGATGCTGTACAGGCGATTGTTTTTGCTAAATATCTTGCTACTGTTGAAAATTTAAAAAAAGCAAGTGTACTATATATGAATAATGATTATAGTAAAGGTCTTGCAAATGATTTTTGGAGTGAATTTGAAAAAGAGGGGGGTGAGGTTGTTGCAGTTGAATCCGCTGAAGAGGGTACTAAGGATTTTAAACCTCAACTTAAAAAGATTGCCGATAAAAAGCCTGAAGCTCTATATGTACCAAATTATGTTCCTGATAATGCTCTTATTATAAAACAGGCAAAAGAGATCGGACTTAAAGTAAAGATATATAGCGCAGATTCGTTCGGTAATACGCAAATTTTTGATTTATTAGGCGATCTGGCAAATGGTGTTATTTTTACACAAATGGCAGAACACTCAGAAAGCACAGTTGCAAAAAATTTTGCGACTAAATATGAAACAAGATGGGGAGAGGCTCCTGAGGCATTTAGTCTTAATGCATATGATGCGGCAAATATAATACTTAACGGGATTAAACTCAAATCATCAAAAGATGTCCTAAGCAGTGGTTTAAATATTGATAGAGATCAATTAAGGGATTTTATCGCAGCAACAAAGGATTATGACGGCGTTTCAGGTAAAATTACCTTTACTGAGAATGGAGATTTAGTAGGCAATATAGGTATTTTTCTTGCAGAAGACAAAAAATTTACACAGATTAAGAGTTATAAATTAGACGGTCAAAATTTAGTTGAATTGAAATAGTCTGTTGAATAAACATGCATGCTGCATGCAAAACATACATGCAGCATGCATGCATGTCGTAGAGACAAGGCATTCCTTGTCTCTACGTGTTTTTATGTGTATCTACGACGACGGTTTGTTTATGGTCTTATCAATATCGCTTTTAATAACTTTTTCTAACTTTTCATTTAAACTCTCGGCAGTTTTAAAATCAGAGGGTTTGATTTTGTCATGAATAATCAAATTGCATTTTTTAAATCCAAAAATATTTGGGAATTTTTTTGACCGGGACCATATATCAAATGTGCCATTAATTGTTATAGGGATTATTTCCTTATTTAGATTTTTTGCAACATAAGCTGCGCCAAGTTTAAATTCATGCATTTCATTATCCTCTGATCTTGATCCTTCCGGAAAGATAACTATAGATTTCCCTTGTCGGAGCAGGTCTGAGGTTTTCTTAAATATCTCATTTGCTTCTCTTTCATCTTCAATCCATATTACAGGAATACCGTGAAATACATATTTTACACCAGACACAGATTTTTTCCCTATTGCATATGTATTTTTAATTTGCATTGCAGGGATAGCTTTAACTAAAATAGGGATATCAAAATACGATGTATGATTTGCAAGAATTATATTGTTCTTTATATCTAATTTTTCATGATTTATAACATCGGTTCTCCATAGATATTTGAATAATAATTTAATAAGCCAAATCCATACATAGAGGAATGGGTTAAAAAATAGTAATGGTTTTTGTGTTATTTCACCCTTAAATAATCTCTCCTCAATATTTTGTTCTACGCCTTTTTCAAGCGAACTAAGGTATAGAACCAGCTCTTCTATTGTTTGCAGCTTTTTTAGCTTTTCGGTATCAATTGTAATATTGAGTTTTTCTTCAAGGTGAACCAGAAGGTCAACTAATCCTAAGGAATCTATACCAAAATCCGCAAGTGTTTGTCTTGCGTAGAGTTTGTCTGCTTTAAGTTTTTTCTTTAGGATATCAATGATTTCAATCTCCGCCGGACTTAAGCCTGTGAGTATAGTCTGTAGAATAGCCTTATCATTATCATTTTCCATAAATACCCCTTTCTCAAGGAGTGTAATAACATCTCTATATACTATTTTTCTTACGGAGTTAACCGGGAGTTTATCAAAAGATATGGCAAAGTCATTTACGGTTTTATATGACGGGAGTCCCCTATTCAATCGATTGATTTCATCCTTTATTATTCCATAACTTGTATTGCTTTTTTTAGTAGGAACAATAACAGCATAAACCTTTTCTTTACCGCCGACATGCCGTTCAAAAACAGCAATCTCTTCAATGGCATCAGACTGTTTATAATAAGATTCAAGCTCTTCGGGATAGACATTTTTCCCCGATGATAGTGCAATGACATTTTTTGTCCTTCCCGTAATAAAGACATTCCCATATTTATCTATTCTAGCCAAGTCTCCCGTATTAAAAAAACCGTAATCATCAAAAGCTTCTGTTGTAGACTGTTCGTTGTTGTAATATTCGGGCATTACGGAAACTCCTTTGAGCCAGAGTTCGCCAATCCCTTCACTATTAATATTTTTAAGCTTTGCCTCATTGCCTTCAACCGGCGCTCCAACAGAACCTATAGTATTATTAAACGGATCCGAAAGTGTAATAGGTCCTGTAGTTTCTGTAAGTCCATATCCTTCAATGACAGTAAAACCCATACTCTTATAATACAGTCTGTATTTATCTTTGAGCGGTGCGCCGCCACTGATGAAAAAAGAATGACTGTCTCCCAATATATCATGAATCGGCTTAAATATTTTATTAACAAGAAATGATAGACCTATATTTCTCATTATTACCCCATTCTTTAGGAAAAATATAAAGAGTTGGTATTTAAAATTTGATTGATCTTTGACCTTGTTTAAGATACCATCCATAATTGTCTCCCATAACTGGGGCGCAGCAGGAAAGACTGATATGGGATTGTCCGATAGAGCCTTCATTATATCCGGTCCCTTCAAAGATGTAAGATAATTTATAGAACATCCTCTGGCAAACGGACCTGTAAAGCAGGCAACGAGCGCATAAACATGATAAAGCGGAAGCAGACACAGGAACACTTCTTTTGCCGATAACTTGATTCTGTCGGCGCAACTGTTGGTTGTTTGAAATATATTTCCATGAGTAAGAATAATAATTTTTGGCGTACCTGTAGTCCCTGATGTATATAAATAGCTGGCATGGTCATTTATTGAGAGCGTTGGCGCTTCAAATTTTTTGTTCTTATCCAAACTTTTATTAAGAGAAACCGGATAAGTTTTAATTTCCTTAACAAATCCTTTAAATTCGTCTGATACAAAGAGGGCTTTTGCTTTAACCTTTTTTAGCATAGCAGGGTAGTTATCTTGCGGCAGGTTTATATCAAGTGGCAGTATTACAGCTCCTATGGATGTAATAGCCATATATGTAACAGCCCATTCCGCATTACTTAGGGCAAGCATTGCTATTACATCTCCCTTCTTAAAACCTTCACTTTGAAGAAAGGCTGCTCTTTGTTCAACTAACTCCATACATTCCGCATAGGTTATTTTATTATCAAATAGTGGCCTCTCTGAAAATTTTTCACTTGTTGTTTTATAGAATTCATACAGGTTTGATATCATATATAACTCTCTTAATTTTAATAGTCATTTCTATAAATTAAACAGAATATTTATAATGTAAGCAGAATATTAATAATATAAAAGTCAAGAAATTTCAAGAATTTTATTTATGGATATTTTTAAAAAAATTGTATCATATTCTTACTCTGCTGCTCATACGTTTAAAAAGCTTGACTTATAAGAGCTTTCGCATTATTCTACTATAAAGTATATAAAGTATAAAAATTTAATAATTGAGAGGCGCTATGAAACTATTTACACTAAAATGTTTTGCAGTTTTTTCAATCATACCTATAATTGTGCTCTGTGCTTGTTCGGCAGGCGACATGCTCAAGACATATAATATGAAGAATTGTGAGTACTCTTACAAATCTACAACAAATGTCACCATAAGCAATATTAATGTATCAAACGGAATATCTATTGCAGATGCACCTAAGTTACTGTTATTGCTGAATTCACAAAATCAGTCAATACCGTTAAATTTTCTCCTGACATTAGATGTAAAAAATCCCAATAATAGCGAAGCGGCATTTCACGGAATGGCATACAAAGTAAACATTGACGGCATAGACTTTACCGAAGGCTCTGTTGACGAACCGTTTAACGTAGCGTCCGGAGAAACAAAACCTCTGCCGATCAAAATAGGGACAGATGTAATGCAATTAATAGAAAAAAATTCCAAAGATGCCGTAATGGGTATGGTTAAAAACTTTATAGGCTTAAGCAACGAAAAAACAAAGGTTCATGTAGATCTAAGACCTAAATTTCTCGTAGCCGGCAAAACCGTATCATCCCCAACAACTTTTCCAGTTGATTTTACGTTTGGCGGAAAGAAGTAGCCACCCCGCCCTTTGGGCACCCCTCCACAACAGGAGGGGAATTGACTTGTTCTGGTGAGATTACTATTTTAAGTAAAGATTACTATTTTAGAAAATGTAAATGCTTCCATTCCCCTCCTTCCGGAGGGGTGGACGCGAAGCGGACGGGGTGGTGTTACCGTGCAACTTCATTTATGAGTCGACCTAAAGTCTGATCGTGCGATGAAACAGTCTTTTGATTGGCCTCGTAGCTTCTTTGGACTTCAATCATGTCAACCATCTCTCTTACTACGTTGACATTAGATTTTTCGAGGAAACCCTGTATAACCTTTAGTTCATCGGGCGGGAGCGGAGGGCCTGAATATTCGGTTTCTCTATACATAGAGTCGCCCTCTTTTTTTATATATCTTATATATTCGAAATCTACAAGTTTGAGTTTATCAAGTACAATGGGATTTGACCAATTGTTGCTGTTCATGCTTACAACATCCCTTGGCTCGGATGAGAGATCGCCATTAACAATGATTTCACCCCTTTCATTTACTATGAAGTTATTATGGTGAACTGTTATGATACCGTTTTCACCCATTACAGGATTGCCGTTCCGCGTCATTAAAATCCCATCCTGATTTATTGTAAAGGCGCCGTCTCTGATATATCTTTCGCCTTTTTCTGTCATAATTGTAAAAAAGCCTCTACCTTCAAGTGCAAGGTCAAAATGGTTTTCGGTTCTTTGAAGCGAACCCTGTTCAAAGTCTGTAAATACTTCATTAACCTCAACACCTGTGCCTAAATTTCCTACTAATGGCATAGCATCGTATGAGCC
>JGI24702J35022_10002717_pt1 | contig 10732 bp, 7 predicted proteins | sample TergutTh196P4_FD_35022 | JGI IMG/M metagenome (IMG submission 35022)
TTCGGCAAGGCCATGGGCAAAACCTATGTCTACGAGCCGCCGTATTGGCTATCGCCCGAAGGCCTGGAGAAAACGCGGGAGAAACTGGGGGCGCTCACGCCTGAGGAGTTGGAGCAGGCCGTGCGGCAAAGCGAATGGGCCTTCAAATGCGGGGAAGAGACGCTGAGCGTGTCCGATTATGGCGGCGTCAGGGTCTCGCTGTACGCACCCCTGCCCGCCTCCCTCCCCCAGGACGACAGTACAGCCGCCAGCTACGAGGCCAACTGCCGGCAGCTATACGGGCTCTACGCCGCGGCTGTCGAGGCGTTGATCGGCCTGCGCTTCAACATGGCGTCCACGGCCTTCGACTACAATATCTACGGGGAAAAGCATTTTGAGACGTTCCTCTATGCCAACAATCCCGGCGATTCTCTCGCCAAGCAGGCGGAGGACTACGCCTTGAAGCGATTGAGCGTGTCATGGCTCCCGGAAAAGGACTATGTCGATTACGGGGTGAACAGCCAGGGCCAGTCTGTCGAGACAAGCGGCCACCAGGACGCCGAGTTCTGGCTGGGTTTCGATCTCGCCTATCCTGATGAACACGATCTCCTGGGCAACTACCCCGTGATGGACCTGGAAACCGCCGTCGCGCAGCTGCGTGCAGGAAATTATGAGGCCAGCGTAAGCGCAACGAAGGAGGAGCTTGCCCGCGCCACCGTCGAGGAGGCCGAGCTGATCTACAGCACCCAGCCCTGGCTGAGCACCTTCCTGCCGATGTATCGCCTCTACCTCACCTTCCCGCCGGAGGACATGGACGGCTGGAACAACAACAACCCCCATTTAGAAGGGCTGGGGCTGCGCAACTACTATGTATTCTATGTGCCCGCGGTGCCGCCTGAATATCTCGTCCCCCAGCAGGCGGACAGTGGCACGCCCAGGCCCGCGGGCTAAAGCGATAAGCGCACGGGCTTCCCGGTATCCGCCGATTCGTTGCAGGCCAGCACAAAGGCCAGGCTCTTCACCGCGTCGGCATAGGGGGAGCGGATTTTCGACGCGTTGCCGGTGATGACTGCGTCAACGAAGGTCCTGTCGCACAGCAGCCCGAAGTCCACCTCGTTCTTATAAACCAAGCCCTTTTCGTCGTCGCTGCGGCGTTGGGTGCCGTCTCCTTTGACGGTCCCCTCCGCCTCTGCGGCGGCGCTTTCTTCCACACCGAACAGCGTGGTCTTTCTGCACAGCTCATACTCCATACGGCAGTCCCGCGCTCCAAAGGTCATCTTCGAATCCCACGACGCCCCGTTGGTGGAGTAGCAGCCGGCGGTCATGGTCGCCACGGTGCCGTCGCTGAAACGGATGGTCGTCACGCTCACGTCATTGATGTCATAGCCCACGCACTCCTCGTTGGTGACAAAGCCACTGCGGCCCATGGAGAACACCTCCACTGGCTCCGCGCCCAGCAGATAGCGCATCATGTCCATCTGGTGGATGCCCGCGTCGGTCAGCATCCCGCCCGAGGCGGAGCGTACCCGCCACCAGTCTGGCCCGGCGTATATGCCCCCCACCCGGGAGGCCTGTATGGCGACAATCCGGTTGCCCTTGACGAATTCCTTCGCGGGCCCGTTGATGTCGTCGTAGCGGCACTGGAAGCCCACCGCGCTGATGAGGCCCTTTTCCCCGATGGCCGCGCAGATGCGTTTTGCCAGGGGCAGGCTGTTGGTCACGGGCTTCTCCACGAACATATGGATCCCCCGGGCGATGGCCTCAAACTCGATCACCCCGTGGGCGTTGGGCGGGATGCAGATAAACACGGCGTCGGGCTTGACCGTGTCGAACATCTCCCGGTAGTCCGAGAAAGCCGCTCCCCCGCCCGCCTTTTGGGCAAAGCGCTCGGCCCGGGACAGCACGACGTCGCAGAACCCCGCCAGCTCGATGTCCCCGAACTGCGTCAGGTGCTCCAGATGGTACGCGCCAATGTTGCCGCAGCCGATCATTGCGAATTTTTTCATGGAAATGCTCCTTTTCATATTTTTTTCGGGGGGCGGCATCCCCCCGGCCCCCCAGCAAAGGGGTCTGAAGACCCCCTTGGACCCCCTCATATCGTACATTACGGTACGGTCAGGCATAGCATGGTAAAGCGTTTGGTTGACAATCCTATTTCTGTTTAATCCCCCTGGCTCCCTCGTGAGGGAGCTCCGCCGCAGCGGTGAGGGAGCATCGCAGAACCCCAAGCCCCCTTCGCTTGCGAGGGGGGCCGCCTCGGGCGGCGGGGGGGTGCGAATCGGGCATCGCACAGCGACGTTCTTCATTCAATTATACTATATCGCCCTTCGCTGGCCCATGCGCGGCCGCCCGCACCGCCTCGGTGATGACCCCCACATAGATCCGCCTCGATTCGTTCGTACCCAGGTGCACCGTGTCGCTGGCCAGCAGCTTCGTCTGCGTGTCGATGGCTGCCCTCCAGTCCGCCAGCGTGACGAACTCGTACTGCGGGGCGATTTCGCGCTCCAGCATCGCGGTCCGATAGGCCCTGCCGTAGTCCGGCGTGCGACCGTCGAAGGGCACCACGAACACAAGCCTGTGCCCCTCCGCGATGTCGTCGATGATCTTCTGCACGTAGTCGGCAAAGTCGTCCACGCCGTTGGTGCCCAGCGCGATGACCACGACCTCCCGCAGCGTGCCCTTCTGTTGCATCTCCATCATGAGGTTATAGCCCTCCGCGATGGAGCGGGAGCTCAACGCGTCCACGGCGCAGTTGGGGATGCTCTCAATCAGGGCCAGGCGCGCGTCGACGCTGATCGAATCCCCCAGGATGGTGACGCCGCCGCCGACCTCAATGGGCGAAAGCGCGATGACGCCGGGCTGGCGCTCGGGGGGCGAGCCGTTTTCGCTCAGCACCGGCAGGGCGCTGATTTCACCGTTGAAGCGCACCGGCGTCTCGTTGATGCTGTCCAGCCAATCCTTCCGGGCCACAATGGCGTCCCTGTCCTGCATAAAATAGCCCGCGTACAGCTTTTCCTCGATGCCGGTCAGCCCGGGCGCCCTTTGAATCACCGCCCCGCACACCGAGATGCAGGCCAGCACCGGCACCGCGATGGCGATCGTCCGCCACCGCCTGCGTTTGCGCCGCAGGCGGGTGAGGGCCTCCCCGATGATCATTGCGCCGGCCAGCACCGGCAGGGGCGTGACGGTGGTCCGTTTTTTCTTGCGCGTATAATTGATATGCTCAGCCGGTCCATCCGCCTTCTTCGGTGGGACCAGCAGTGGCTCCACGCCGTAAAACACCAGCGCCGAAAACACCAGCGAAAGCGCGAACGCAGCCAGCGATACCAGGGCGTTGTTGCGGATCAGCGCCGAGAAAACGATATACAGCGGCCAGTGGTAAAGATAGATGTTGTAGGATAGGTCCGCCAGCACCGTGAGCACCTTCGGCTCGTGTTTGCCGGGCAGCGCCTCATGCAGCGCCCTTGCGCATACAATGGCGCAGGCCGCCAGCAGGGAGGCCGCCAAAAAGCCAAAGCGGTACACAAATTCATCGTTGAACTGCAATCTCAATGCCAGCGCAACAATCCCGGACATCGACAGCAGCATCCCGGCGGCGCACAGGACCTTGGCGGGCTTTTTTTGCAGGAAGCGCTGCGCGCGGGGTCCAAGCTTCAGCCCCGCAGCCGTGGCCGCCGCCGCGCCGATGAAAAACGGGAACGAGTGCGATACCGAGCTGAAATATGCCGCCGAGCTGTCGGCCCCCGGCTGGTATGCCCGCTGCATAGCAATATAGGATCCCGCCGCCGCAATCACCGAAACAATACATATGCCCAATTGAAAGCCATGCTGCGCCTTTTCGGCGCTTTTTTTGTACGCGCGCCGCAGCAGCAGCGCCAGCGCCGCGCAAACCAGGCCCCACACGATATACAGGTGCACCTCCATCGAGAGCGTCCAGGTGTGGAGGTAAAGGTGCGGCAAAACGTTGGCCTCATAGCTGCCGCCGGTGTGAATCTCGAAGAAATTGCTCACAAAGCCCAGCACGGAGGCCAGCTGCTTGGCGATGTTCGCCGTGAAGTCCGGCGAAACCAGCAGCGCGAAGGGCAGCGTAAACAGGACGGACAGCAGCAGCGGCGGCGCGGTGCGCAGAAAGCGCCGCTTGCCAAAAGCGGACAGAGAAAACCGGCCCGATTTCCGGAATTCAGCAACAGCCAGCGCGGTGATCAGGTAGCCGGAAAACGTGAAAAAGAGATCCACGCCCAAAAAGCCGCCGGGCAGCAGCTCGTGAAAAAAATGGTATACCAGAACCATCATCAGGCCCAGCACCCGCACCGCGCTGAACCACTGGATTTTATTGCTCACTGCTCACCTGCTTTCCTTTCTCCCATTCTCCCGCGACGGCATTGCCGCCCTTGGTCAGCGTGCCCTTGCCGTGGAACACGCCATTCGCAAAGCCGCCCTCGTAGGTCCAGCCCTCGGGGCTGAAATAAATCCCCTGCCCCTGCGGCACGCCGCCCTCGAAGTCGCCGTCGTAGCGTAGGGTTTCGCCCTCCGTATACTGCACCCGCCCATGGGGGAGCCCGGCCTCAAAAGCGCCCTCATACACGTATTTCCCGCCCGGCGAAATATACCGGCCCTGCCCGTGGTAGAGCCCGGCTTTCCATTCGCCCTCATAGATCGCGTTGCCTTCTTTATCCAGATACACCCCGTACCCATCCGCAAGCCCCAGCAGGAAATTTCCCGTGTAGCTCTCGCCGCCCGGAAAGGTGTATGTGCCCTCGCCGTTCTGCCCGCGCTCCCCGATGCCGCCATTGTATTCCCAGCCCTTCGGCGAATGAACGTTGGCAACGTCTCCAGGAGCGAGCGTGACGGATAAATCCCCGGGCAAGAACAGCGCGCCTTCGGGCTTGCTTTGATTAAAAACGCCCTCGAAGCGCCAATCCTCCGTGGAATTGTAGACGAAGATACCGGCCGCGCGCCCCTTCACAAAATTACCTGCAAAGCGCGCGCCGTCCGCAAGGGCGATTTCGCCTCTGCCGTCAAAGAGCCCGTTGCGCAGCGCGCCCGTATAGACAAAGCCACCGCCGTCATAGGCCCGCGCCGCCGCCGCTTCCCGCCTGTCCAGCAGAGAATAGTACGCCAGCGCCGCCATGGCTGCCGCAACAGCGACTGAAAACGTTATTTTTATGCCTTTTTTCAGGAGTGCCACCCACTTTCGCCACAATTCATCAGTCTTTTTATTATAGCATTAAATGGCCGCAGGTTTCAATAGATAAATGGAAATAACGGGTATAAAACACACAAAAATTTTTTGCCGGGAAATATTGACAAGCACGGCGAATTGTGCTATCTTATACGCGCAAAGAGGGATATACTGGAGGTTTTCTGCGATGATGCGTAAAATCAAGCGTTTGCTGGCGCTGGTTTTGACTGCGGTCATGCTGTTTGGCGCGGCCGCGCCGCAGGCCGCTGCCTGCGGGGATTTGCTGCGGCGGATACTCGGGCTGGAGCTGCAGCAGGGGGTTACGGCGCTGTCCACGCCCCTGCTGGGGCAAAACCGGGACAATTGGTGCTGGGCGGCGGCCTCGCTCATGGCGGCGCGGACCTACGTGAACACCCGCGTGACGCAGACCGACATCGTCAGGAACGTCAAGGGCACGGTCATCAACGAGGGCGGCACGGATGCCGAGCGCCTGGCGGCGGTGAAGTTCGCCACGAACGGCGCGGTGGAGTTCAAGGTGGTCGCCCCCCTCACGGAGGCCCAGATGGTGGCCAGCATCGACGCGGGCAACCCCGTGATGCTCTGCCGCGGCTGGTATCCCGATGGGTATCCGGGCATGCGCTACGGCGGGCACAGCACCGTGCTATACGGCTACCAGGAGACCGGCGACGGCGCGTACCTGTTCCTCGTGCGCGATCCCTGGCCGGTCAACCAGGGCACGAACGACGTCCTGCCCTACAGCGAAATCCGCTGGGGCAGCGATACGGGCATACTCGAGCAGTGCGAAATCAAGAAATAGGGAGGACGCTGTCATGAAGAAACTACTGCCGCTGTTGCTGCTCCTGTTGGGCGCGGCGCTGCTGTTGGCCTCCTGCAAAAAGGATCCGCCGCCGGAGGCGCCCACCACCGCGCGTACGGCCACGGCGGCGACAACCACCGCCACCCGGTCTGCAACGACGGAGGAACCCACCACAGAGGAGGCCACCGAGCCGCCCACCACAACCACAACGAAAGCGACGGACGCGCCCATGACGGCGACCAACGACGGCACGCCGCGCAAGGAGATTGCCACGCCCGCCGACATCCGGGCGGAGGAGCGGCGCGCCAGCAGCGTGCTGTCCTCCCTGGACGGGGACAAAATCGAAAAAATCGTCCTGGAGCAGACGCGGCCCACCGCCGCCGGCGCGGAGCGGTTTGTCTATGAGAGCGCCTCCCGGGAGGCCATCGCCGCCTGGGTGGATCTCTTCGGCGCCATGGAGCTCTCGGGCGCGCAGTTCGAGTTCCTCTCCGGCGGGAACCTGGCCGTCTTTGCCTATGTGGGCGGCGAAAAAGTGGAGCTCGGCTGCATCGAGGGCAATTACCTGACCAACGGCAAGCTAAAAACCATGTGCAGAATCGACAACTACGACGCCCTGTATGGGGATATCCGAAGCGCGGCGGACATGGTGAGCGGGGACATTGTCGTCTAATCCCCAGGCCTCCTCCGTGGAGGGGCTCCCGCCCCGGGCGGGTGGTGAAGGCAGTGCGGAGCACCGTGCACGGGCTAAAACAACCCTTGACAACCGCACGGCGCCGTAGTATAATAAAATTACGTTGAGCAATGGCGCTCATCAGATGATGCATTCATCAGCCCTGACCGGCTTTATTGCGTTATGTGATGAGCGCCAATTTTTGTGGAATGGAATGGTGAGACAAAGATGAAAACCGGTTTCGACAACGCGGCCTACATGCGGCGGCAGACGGAGCAGATCCTGGGGCGGGTGGAGCGCTTCAGCCACAAGCTCTACCTGGAATTCGGCGGCAAGCTGTTCGACGACTACCACGCGGCGCGGGTCCTGCCGGGGTTCCATGTCAACGGCAAGGTGTTGCTGCTGGAGGCCCTGAAGGAGAAGACGGAGATCGTCATCTGCATCAACGCGGCGGACATCGAAACAAGCAAGATCCGGGCGGATCTCGGCATCCCCTACGACGCGGACGTCCTGCGCCTGATCGACAGTATCCGGGGCATGGGGCTCTATATCAGCAGCATCGTCATCTCCCTGTACAATGACCAGCCCGCCGCCGACATGTTCAAGAACCGGCTGGAGCGCAGGGGCGAAAAGGTGTATATCCACAGGCCCATCAAGGGCTACCCCACGGACATCGATTTGGTCGTCAGCGACAGGGGCTACGGCTCCAACCCCTATATCGAAACCACGCGCCCCCTGGTGGTGGTGACGGCCCCGGGCCCCGGCAGCGGCAAAATGGCCACCTGCCTCTCGCAGCTGTACCACGAGCACAAGCGGGGCGTCAAGGCGGGCTACGCCAAGTTCGAGACCTTCCCCGTGTGGAACCTGCCCCTGAACCATCCCGTCAACCTCGCCTACGAGGCGGCCACCGTGGATTTGAACGACGTCAACTCCATCGACCCCTTCCACCTGGAGGCCTACGGCGAAACAGCCGTGAATTACAACCGGGATATCGAAGTCTTTCCCATCGTGAAGAACATCCTCGCCAGGATGACGGACGAAATTTACCAGTCCCCCACGGACATGGGCGTGAACATCATCGGCTCCTGCATCACGGACGACGCGTTGGTGCGGGAGGCCGCCAAGCAGGAGATCGTGCGGCGCTACTTCAGGACCTGGTGCGCCTACAAGGAGGGCACCCAGGGCACCGGCGCCATCGAGAAGATGGAAATCATCATGAAGCAACTGGGGCTCTCCCCGGAATACGGCCCGGCGGTGCGCCCCGCGCTGGAGAAATCCAAGCAGAATGGCTGCCCCGCCATGGCGCTGATCCTGCACGACGGCAGCGTGATCACCGGGAAAACCACGCAGGTGCTGGCCGCGGCCTCCACCGTCGTGCTCAACTGCGTGAAGCATCTGGCTGGCCTGCCGGACAGCATCCACCTGATCGCGCCCCACGTGCTGGAGCCCATGCTGATGCTCAAAGAGACGATCCTGCGCGACCAGACCCCCCTGCTGAGCTTGGAGGAGGTCCTCAACGCCCTGAGCATCTGCGCCGCGACGGATCCCATGGCGCAAAAATGCCTGATGGAGCTGCACAACCTGCGGGGCTGCCAGGCGCACGCCTCGCACATGATCTCGAAGGCGGACGAGGGCACGCTGAAAAAGCTTGGCGTCGACGTCACGTGCACGCCGGAATTCCCGTCGGCGAATTTGTTTTATGGGTGATCCTTTTTGTAACCGAAGAACGCAAAGCTGCCGTCTTCACATTCTTTTAGCGTATAAGGCTTGTATTGATCGGCATCGAGCCGCTGAAAACGATGCTTGCCAACCGGGCGCAGCGGGATTTGCAATTCTCCNTTGAACCGCACAAACGCCCACTTTCCGTTTNCCCTGCGCAGCTCGATTTTTCCGTCGAGATACACGCCTTCGTATTTTCCGGCCTCTTCTTCGGACAGTTCAACCGTCGGCAATATTTCTGGCAGGCCGGTNTCCCCGGTGAAGAGCAAATCNCTTATCGCCGCACCCATTTTGTATTGATTCCCGAACCCGGCGTTGGAAAGAATACAGATAAACAGATCCTCTTCAAAATAATACGCCAGATAGGTCATGGCCCCAAGATGGTCGCCGCCATGCGCATAGCAATCCCTGCCGTGAATCACGTGCTTCTCAAGCCCATAGCAATAATCATTTAGGTTGACCTCGAAAAAAGCAGTATAGGCGGCCTCGGACAGCAGTTTNCGCTCCCGCAGGCAGNGGTACCACTTGAATAAATCCGCGCTGTTTGATACAACCGCCCCTGCCCCAATNCCGAATTTTTCGTTATAATACTGGCATCTGACGATGCCGCTGCTGTCATAGTCATACGGAAACGCTTTGCCGGGAATGATATTCGTCCCTGTGTCCAGCATGGAATGTGTCATACCCAAGGGCAAAAAGATATTTTCCCGCAGATAATCGCCAAAGGACATCCCGCTCAAGTTCTCAACCATCCACGCAAGCAGATTATAATTGGCGTTATTGTAGTTATATTTCTTTCCGGGTTCAAACAGCAAATCCCTGGCAATGAAAAGATCGAAGTATTCCTGCCTTGCGTATGTGTTCCTGTTGTATACCCCGAAAAAATCATCGTCGAAGCTGTAGAAGTTATGCAGCCCGGAGGTATGTGACAGCAGTTGATGCACGGTGATTCTTGCGTCAACGGAAAGGCAGTCAGGCAGATAAGCAGCCGCGCTTCCTTCCAGCCGAACCAGCCCTTTGTCCACAAGCTGCATAACGGCGAATGCCGTAAATTGCTTTGAAACCGAAGCGAGCGAAAAACAGGTTTCCAAATTGTTTTTTATGCCGAGCTCCACGCAGGCGAACCCGTTTTCTTTATGCAGGATGAGATTTCCGTTTTTGTATATACAAGCAACGCCGGAAAACCCCCACTGGCCAATATAGCCTTGAAGATATTCTTCCACCTGCTTCATGCGGTCCATTGTCCACGCCCCTTCAATTCATCATGGCATTAAAAACGCGTCGTTGCTGTCGATCTCCCCGCCGGTGAGGATGGCGTCGACGGCATCCATCAGCTTCCTGTTTTTCGTCAGCGACACCGCCGCCACCACAGCCTTGTAATACCCGCTGCCGCGTTCATGCCTCACAAAGCCGCCGTCAAACACGCCGAGGAACACCTCTTTCGCGATGTCCACCACAAGGCTGTCAGGAAAAGTTTTTATATCCCCACGCTTCACGGCCCTGCCCAGAGAGATAACACGAATAAGCCTCGCGGCGCGCTGTACGCTTAGTCGATTGAGCCAGCGCGCCGCCGGTCTGATCGCAAAGAAATACTTCGCTATTTTATCCCCATCCGCCTGCAGCGCCGTGACGCGCCGGGCGAATTCCCGTTTGTCCCCGGCCGCGGCGCTGTCCAGCACCCGGGTGAGCATCCCCGTGGCGTGGCCCTTCAGGAAATCCATCCACGAATCCAGGTGCTCTGTTTTCACGGCAAGGCCGCCCTCTTCCACCGTAACACGCACCATAGGCGCGGGATAGCCGCACAGCGCGCCCACATTGATTTCATACAGCGTGTTCCCCGCGGGGGAATCATAGCGCATGATATTCTGCATGTGGGAGTGCCCCACGAACAGCCATCGCAGGCCCGCGTCGGCCAGCATTTGGGCCACCTCTTCCCTGTCGCCCACGCACGCCCCCCCGGTGAACAGCGGCGAGACATGCGGCAGCACCAGGTGGTGCTGCATACCGACTACCGTCACGCCCCGCTCCTTCGCCAGGCGCAGCTGCTCCAGAATCCACGCGGCGTGCTCCGGCGTATAGCCAGCCCTGCCTTTGCCGTTCTGGTCGTCGTTGATGGCCAGAACCCAAAGCCTGTCCGCCAATTCCGCCACATAGGAGCTCGTGCCCAAATGTGTGATATATTCGCTGATGGCCTGCCGAGGCCCAAAGTCATAATAAAAATCACGCAGCTCATCGTGGCCAAGCACCGGCACATCATGAAACACCCCGCCGCCCGCATAGCGGCGGGGGNTTTTGTCGCAGCACCAGTCGTGGGTCGCGGTGACGACGTAGACGGGCTTGCTCTTTTGCAGCTCGTACAGCAGCG
>JGI24702J35022_10002718_pt1 | contig 10730 bp, 8 predicted proteins | sample TergutTh196P4_FD_35022 | JGI IMG/M metagenome (IMG submission 35022)
AATTAACAGTTAACAATTAACAGTTAACAATTAACAGTTAACAATTAACAGTTAACAATTAACGATTAACGATTAACGATTGAGAAATAGAGGCGAGGGAAGCGTTGTTTGAGTGCGCGAGACCAAATTCCCCTCTGGGGAGGGGTGGCCGCGTAGCGGACGGGGTGGTTATCTGCGGCAGCAGCCGTGCAATGCGGGATGAGGATACCAGTCTATGAAAGGGATTTTTGCCAGTTTTGCCAGCGCGATGCGGCACAAATGGCTCAGGAGCGCAGTGTTTATTGTGTTCGGGGCTGTCGTTGCCGCCGTGCTGCTGTTTTCCATCATCATATACAGCTACTATTACTCGACTGTCCGCACAGGCCTGGAGGCAAAGGCGAGAACGGCGACCGAGTTCTTCGCGAACTACGTCGGCAGGACATATTCCGACTACTACAACAGCGCCTACAGATACGCCGAAACATTCAGGGAAGGCGACAGGATCGAACTGCAGTTCGTAAACACCGACGGCAGCATCATGATTTCCTCCTTCACGATCATCACGGGCACTACGACAAACACGCCTGATGTCACGACGGCGATCGAGTCAAAGAGGATGTCCACATGGATCGGACGGCGCAACGCCACAGGGGAGCGCATAATGGCAGCATCCGCTCCGATGATCTATTCCAGCGGGGAGGTAGCGGGGGTAATGCGCTATGTCACGAGCTTGGTGCTTGTCGACAAACAGGTTCGGTTGAACATCATAGCCGCTATCGGAGTCGGGGCAGTCGTAATGATAATTGTTTTCTCCGTCAACCTCATCTTTGTCCGCTCTGTGATAAAGCCGGTCAGCGAGATAACGAAGATGTCGAAACGGATCGCGGAAGGCAGCTATGGCATCCAGATCAACAACAGCTATCAGGACGAAATCGGGGAAATGGTCGGTTCAATCAACGAAATGTCGCTGAAAATCGCCCAGTCGGAAAAAATCCAGACGGAGTTCATTTCGTCGATCTCGCATGAACTGCGGACTCCGCTGACCGCTATCACAGGGTGGGGCGAAACGCTGGTGTACAGCGAGCACCTTGACGAGGAAACGAAAAGCGGCATAGCCATAATACTGAAAGAAGCCCGGCGCCTGACAAAGATGGTCGAGGAACTGCTCGAGTTCACGCGGATAGAAGACGGGAGATTCACGCTGAATATTGAAATGATTGACGTCGCCGCAGAGCTTGAAGACGCGATATTCACATTCCGCGAGATACTGCACAGGGACGAGCTTGAATTTGACTACATCTCTGAAATGAACGAAGCGCCCCTCATCCCCGGCGACCCGAACAGGTTGAAGCAGGTATTCCTGAACCTATTCGACAATGCGCTGAAATACGGGCGCGAGGGAAAACGGATCGAGGTCGCCATCACCATGGCGGGAAGCGACTTTGTCATGATAACTATTCGGGACTACGGCCCCGGCGCGCCGGAGGACGAATTTGACATCATCCGGATGAAATTCTATAAAGGCAGCAATTCAAAAGAGCGCGGCAGCGGAATCGGCCTCGCCGTTTGCGAGGAGATAATAAAATTCCACGGCGGAAGGATGGAGCTTTCGAACGCAGAGGGCGGGGGTTTCCTCGTGACGATTTATCTCCCCATGAGCTCAGAAGTCGACGTTGACGCTGCTGATGTTAACATTAGTTAAATGGAATATGGTAATTGAAAGGCAAGTCAATGAAAAAATCGGGCAGTAAGGAAAGTAAGGAGTTTCGAACTTCAATAGGAGGACAGGCTCTGATTGAAGGGATTATGATGCGCGGGCCTAAGAAACAGGCAATTGTTGTAAGGACAAAAGACGGGCTCGTGACAAAAACAGAGGAGCTAAAGTTACTTAAAGATAAGTATCCGATAGTCGGTGTTCTGTTTATACGAGGTGTTGTGAATTTCATCAGCTCGATGGCAATAGGGGTGAAGGCGCTGATGTTCTCAGCGGACTATCTGCCGGAAGAGGAACAGGAGGAGACGTCGAAGCTGGACTTATGGCTGGAAGACCACCTTGGCAGCGAGAAGGCAGAGAAGGTTATCATAACGATTGCAGTCGTTCTGGGGGTCGCTCTCTCGGTCGGGTTGTTCATGCTGCTGCCGACATTCCTTGCGGGGTTTGTTTCCGGGTATATCGAGAACAACATACTGAAGAACCTGTTTGAGGGTGTTCTGCGCATAGTCATTTTTATATTATATATGTGGGGCGCGACGCGCATGAAGGACATAAAGCGGATGTGGTCGTATCACGGCGCCGAACACAAGGCCATATTCTGCTATGAGAAAGGGCTGCCGCTCACAGTTGAGAATGTAAAGGTGCAATCGAGGCAGCACCCGCGATGCGGGACGAGCTTCCTCTTCATAGTCATGATAGTCAGCATACTCGTGTTCTCGCTCACGAGCTGGAATAATATATGGATACGCATCGGTCTCAGGCTGCTGTTATTGCCCGTTGTGGTAGCCATAAGCTACGAGGTGATAAAGCTCGCAGGGAGATACGACAATTTCCTTACAAGGGTGGTTTCCGCGCCCGGCAAGGCCTTGCAGAGGCTTACAACGCAGGAGCCGGACGAAGAAATGATCGAGACAGCAATAGAGGCGCTCTCCCTCGTCATCCCGGAAGAGGCAAAAGACGCCGAATGGTAAGTGTCGGCGAAATGGTAATATAAAAATAAGTAAAGTAAAGATTAGAAAACAATGAATACGTATAATGATGTGTATTTGAAGACAAGACGAAAGCTGCGGGCTGCCGGGATAGGTGCACACGACCTAGAGGCAAGGCTCCTGGTCGCGCATGCGGCGGGGAAGTCGCGTGAGGAGCTGTTGAACCTCAGAAACTTCTTCATCACGGACAATACAATGGTTGAAGCAGTTGACGAGATGGTCAAACGACGGCTTGACGGCGAACCCGTCGCATACATAGTCGGGGAGTGGGAGTTCTATAGTCTACCTTTGACGGTCGACCGAACCGTACTGATTCCGCGGGTTGACAGCGAAGTCCTTGCGGGAGAGGCGATTCGGCTGATGAAACAACGCGGAGGGAAGACAAGACTGCTTGACCTTTGCACGGGAAGCGGGGCGATTGGGCTAGCGGTCGCCGCAAACGTGCCGGACTGCAGGGTGGTCCTTGCCGACAGCTCGGAAAAAGCCTTGTCGATATGCCGCATGAACATGCTCAGGAACAGGCTCAGCAGGAACACAACCGCGATTTTGACAGACGCGCTGGACACTCCGCCGGCACTGCTGGGGACATTTGACGCCATCATAAGCAATCCGCCGTATATTCCGACACTCGAGCTTATGGGGCTGGATATTTCGGTCAGAGACTACGAACCGGTGACAGCCCTTGACGGGGGCGCTGACGGGCTTGAATTCTTCCGCGCTATAGCGAAGAACTGGCAGATACTGCTCAAACCAGGCGGAAACCTTCTGTTCGAATGCGGGGAAGGGCAATCAAAGGACGTAAAGGAAATAATGGAAGACTACGGGTACAAGAATATTGAGAAACAAATTGACACGCTGGGAATCGAGCGTGTGCTGATAGGGACGATGAGGTAGATTCTTAGGGATTAGGGATTAGGGATTAGGGATAGTGGAAATCAGATTTACATAAATACTTATTCTTGGTATACTGTATTTTGCGGATGTAAGCAGATAAACATGATGGGTAATGTCAAATAAGCAGTGAAAAACTAATCCAAAAAATTCCCCTCTGGGGAGGGGTGGCGCTATGCCCCCTTCGCGCACGAAGGGGGTGGCCCAAAGGGCCGGGGGTTGTGCGACGGGGTGGTTACCCGCCCGTAGGCGAAAATAAAATAGGTATATTAAGGGGCATTTTGACATGATATATAAACAAATATCACTTTATGATGCCATAGAGAATAAATGTGACTCCTTGTTGCGGCGGACAGCAATATCAACCCAATTCCATGAGCCGAAAACAATCACTTTTATTGACTTATTTTCCGGAATCGGCGGGATGCGAATAGGATTTATGAAGGCGTGCGAAAACAAGAAGTTTATTGCGAAATGTGTTTTCACTTCAGAGATCAAGCAACATGCAATACAGGTTCATCAACAGAATTTTCCAAATGAAACAGTCCATGGCGACATAACTAAAATTGACACAAAAAACATACCCGATTTTGATTTTTTGCTTGCAGGGTTTCCCTGTCAAGCTTTCTCGTCAGCGGGAAAGAGGCTCGGGTTCTTGGATACGCGTGGAACTCTCTTTTTTGATGTAGAGCGAATTCTCAGGGAAAAGAAGCCTTTTGGTTTTGTGCTGGAAAATGTTGAAGGGCTTGTGAACCACGACAGGAAAAGCAAGGACGATAAAATCGGGAGGACGCTATCGATTATCCTGGACAGTTTGGAAAATCTGGGATATAAGGTTTCATGGCGCGTGCTTGACGCAAAGAAGTTCGGCGTTCCACAGGAGAGAAAAAGGGTTTACATCGTAGGGACGCGGAAGGAAACGCCAAACATCGATGCTTTTGGCGAAAAAAACGAATTACTTTCCTCGATATTAGAGAGCGGCTTGCCGTGCGAAGAAAGCCGTTTCATTGATTTGTTGCTGAGCCATTATAGAATTGAAGAACTATATGGGAGATCGATAAAGGACAAGCGCGGCGGAAAAAACAACATTCATAGTTGGGACATTGAGCTAAAGGGTTCTGTAACTGATGAACAAAAAGAGTTACTCAACATCATGCTGCGCGAAAGGCGAAAGAAAAAATGGGCGGAGTATTATGGTATCGACTGGATGGACGGCATGCCCTTGACCACTGACCATATCAGGACTTTCTACAATAACGAAAACCTTGAATGCATGCTGCAAGACCTTGTAGAAAAAAAATACGTAACGAAAGAACACCCCAAACGATTAGTTAATAACAAGCGGATTCAAGACAGGGAGCTGCCTGCCGGCTACAATATTGTCGCCGGGAAAAAGTCGTACGAAATAAGCAAGATTCTGGATCCGGGCCGTTTAGCGCCGACTCTGGTAGCTATGGATATGCAGCATTTATTTGTGGTCGACAACCAAGGTTTGAGAAGACTGTCGCTTCGCGAAGGGCTAAGGCTATTTGGCTTTCCTGACAATTTTAGATTCGAAATAGATCAAGAGCTTGGATATGACTTGCTTGGAAACACAGTTGTTGTTCCAGTAATTACCTCCGTCTCTGAACGAGTTCTTGCTATTTATGAGGAGGCGGCCATATGAAGCTATCACCAAATGAAATGTATGAATTATTGACAAAAGAAGACAGAATTCTGGAAATAAATGGGCAAATCAAATTCTTCCTTGGCGACATTAGCATAATTGTCAAACAAAAGGATGTCATTGGCAACATCATGCAGGAATGGGTCCAAGGATGGCTTGACCACAGGGGAATCGAATATGCGCTGAGTACCAACACGCAAATGCCGCCTGATTTTTTCCTGAATCCTCAAAATAGGACAGTCGATCTTCTTGAAGTAAAAGCCTTTAATAGAAATGCAACACCCGGATTTGATATTGCCGACTTTAGAATGTACGCTGATGAAATCGTTGAGAAACCGTATATGCTTAATGTTGATTATTTGATATTTGGCTATGATATGTCGAATGAGGGTGTTGTGACTATTCGCGATGTATGGCTCAAAAAGGTCTGGGAGATTACCAGGCGTATGAAGGATTTGCCTGTGAATCTCCAAGTTAAAGACGGTGTTATCCACAAAATTCGTCCCGCAGTATGGTATAGCACGTCCCGGGTTGATTACAAAGTGTTTGAGAATATGGAGGACTTTGTTTCAGCAATTGAAGAAACAGTATACAAAAACCCTGATACGAGAGATCGGGCAGGAAAATGGCTGAATCGTTTTATTGATAGTTATGAAAAACACTATGGCACCAGACCTATTATCCCGAGGTGGATCGAGATAGCAGACAAGTATATAATAGAGAAAAAAACGTAAAGCTTCTTATTTCCCTGTTGCCGTTTTTCTTACATTTATCTTTCCGTAATGTTACAAAAATGGATTTTTTTTCGAACTGTTCCTACCTTACTTCAAGTTTCACGCGTAAAAATGCATAAACAAACAATTATTGTCTGCACTCCACCCCCAAGAGTATAATGGTGGCGAGGTGGGAGTTATGGCTAATTGCAGTGATGTGAGCGGCAATATGGTATTGGAAGGGGAATGGACACCTTCGATGATCAGAAACCTGAACATTGTTAAAAGTGAGTGGGGGAGATGGCATTTTTTCATTAGATTGGACGATTTTGAGGAAGCGGACAAAGAAGTGAAGTTTTCTGCTTATGGCTGCTGGAGCTTCGACGCAAACCTTGAACACATTGGTGAATGGACTCTTGCTGCAGGCAAAAATGATATTGAAAGAGCATACAACAATTTGTGCGCTGAAATGACAAATAGAATAAATGAAGTCGGGGTGTCTGATACAAGGATAACCCTTGTGTTTACAGAAGAAGAGGGCGGGTGCGGGATACTTCGCGAAGCATGTGCCGAAATAGTGTGCATTACAGGCAGGGGATTACGCGGGATAACCGTGAGTAACGAGAATTACCCATACACAAAGGAAAATCTTGTAAAACTCGGACTATGCGACAACACAAATGACATCGAGTGGCTGTGATGGAAGAAGGGCGCAGCATCCTTGGGACAGACAATGCCCGAAAACTAGAATAATGTGACAAACCGAAGTTTTGGTAGGAGGAATAATCGATGGCGGAAAAGAAAAAATATATTCCTGCAGCGCCTGCGGAGGACAAGAAAAAAGCCTTGGAAACCGCAATTTCTCAGATTGAAAAAAACCACGGAAAAGGCGCGATAATGCGGATGGGCGACAGGCAGGCCGTTAATGTTGACGCTATTTCGACCGGCTCGATCGCGCTTGACTTCGCACTGGGCATCGGAGGCGTCCCGAAGGGGAGAATAATCGAGATATTCGGCCCGGAATCGTCCGGAAAAACGACGCTCGCGCTGCACATCATAGCGGAAGCGCAAAAAGCCGGGGGGGAGGCGGCGTTCATCGACGCCGAGCACGCGCTCGAGCCGGCGTACGCCCGCGCGCTGGGGGTCGATATAGACAACCTGCTCATATCCCAGCCCGATATGGGAGACGACGCATTGGCAATCACCGAGCTTCTGGTTCGCTCGGGCGCAGTCGACGTCGTCGTCGTCGACTCAGTCGCGGCGCTGGTTCCAAGGAGCGAGGTCGAAGGGGACATCGGCGACGCCAGCGTCGGAGTTGTTGCGCGGCTCATGTCGCAAGCATTACGCAAGCTGGCAGGTTCGATTTCGCGCACCAACTGCATAGTGATATTCATTAACCAGTTGCGCGAAAAAATCGGCGTCACATACGGGAATCCCGAGACGACCCCCGGCGGGCGCGCGCTAAAGTACTTCGCGAGCGTAAGGATTGACGTGCGGCGCTCGGAGTCGATTAAAGTAGGCGCAGAGCAGGTCGGGAACAGGACCAGGGCGAAAATAGTGAAGAACAAGGTCGCTCCGCCTTTCAGGGAAGCAGAATTTGACATTATGTTCGGCGAGGGCATTTCGCGGTACGGGGAGATCATAGACCTTGCCGTCAGGCTGGACATCATTGAAAAGGGCGGCGCGTGGTACACGGTGGGCGATATGCGCTTCCAGGGGCGCGACAATGTCAAAGAATACCTGAAGGAGCATCCGGACATCGCGGACGACATCGAGGCGCAGATACGCCGCGACTCGCAAAAACTGATGTCGCCGCACGAAAAAGCGGCAGCCGTTGCTGCCGGACGCGCAGTCGATATCGAAGCGGAAGACTTCGAAGACGAGAACAGGGATTTGGAGAGGTGACAACGATCCTGCACATGGTAGCAGTTCGCGTATCCTCAGACAACAAATTCTTTGCCAGAACGCTATATACGATAAACCCCGATAAGGTGGAGTATTTGGTTGCGAAAGGCAATCTTTTTTCCTTGACATAGTAGTGAAACAGGCATATAATGTGCATATAGGGATTGAGAGGACGGAACGGGCAGCCGTCGCCCTTGTTTGGAGATGCGGGAGTGTCGCCCCGCCTCAATCCTTTATATGTGAGAAATGGAAACGGCATTTCCTTGTAAACAATGTACGGTTCTATTGTTGATAATGTTTATACACACATAGCAAAAAGCTGACAGGAAAATCATCCTGTCAGCTTTTGACTCATTTATTGTGTGTTATTACTTCAATGCTTCGCTGGAAGGTTTTCCTGCGTTCCGTGATTTCTGTTACACTGTCCCCGCGCGCCCTTTTTTTGTGACAAGGAGGACAATTCCGCCTACCAGTAATAAAAGGACAATACCGCCAATAATAAATGGGAGCGGATTCCGGCTGTTCGGAGCGGATTCTGTGGGAGTGCTTACGTCGGGCGCAGAACCGGACGCCGCGCCGGGCGCAGAGCCGGGCGACATTCCGCGCGCTGTGCCGCCATCAGGCGCCGCCGCCCCGCCGGGCAACGCTGTTGTGGCGGTTTGCTTGTTCAGCGTAAATTTTATCTCCACGTTCTCATTGGTAAACCCGGCTGTGATCGTATGCTCGCCTTCATCGTATTTTTCGAGCTGGGTCGCCGTGACGGTCAGGATTGTGCTTCCTTCGCTTGCCGAGTAGTCAGATCCTCTTGCCCACAGAGAGCCGTCGAAATACAAATCGTTGAATTCTCCGAAAGGAATGTCAATCCGCAGTTCCATCGGCGCCCCGTTGCTGTCGAGGTCGAAATAGAAGTTACCGTCAGGGCCTAGACGCAATCCACCAAGAACCCTATTGTTGGCGGATTCTCCGCTTCCTCCCGTGCTTGCGCCGGGGGATGCCGCCGCCCCGCCGGGTGTTGTTTCGCCCGGCTGTGCGGTGTCATTTGGAGTCGTCGCGCCACCGCCCGGGTTTGTCGCGTCAGGGGGAGCCGCGCCGCCGACCGGGGTTGGAGCATCAGGTGTGGTTGCGCCATCGCCCGGGGTTGGCGCGCCTGTGTCATTGCCACCGCCGGGATTGGTATAACCAGCATCGTTTCCGCCGCCCGGATTTGTATTGCCCCCAGGATTTGGGATACTACCCGGATTTGTATTTCCGGAATCATTGCCTCCGCCCGTGTAATTATTCCCTGAATCATTCCCGCCGGGGTTGGTGTTGCCTGCATCGTTTCCGCCACCCGGATTTGTATTGCCTCCGGGATTGGTGTTGCCTCCGGGGTTGGTGTTGTCCCCGGGATTTGTGTTGTCACCCGGGTTTGTGTTCCCCGAACCATTATCGCCTCCGGGATTTGTGTTGTCCCCGGGGTTGGTATTGCCACCCGGATTTGTGTTCCCTCCGGGATTTGTGTTGCCGGAGCCATTGTCGCCGCCGGGGTTTGTATTGCCCCCGGGATTGGTGTTATCCCCGGGATTGGTGTTATCCCCGGGGTTTGTGTTGCCCCCGGGATTTGTATTACCCCCTGGATTGGTGTTGTCTCCCGGATTTGTACCGGCACCGGGATCATCGTCACCAGCTACATTCTTTATAAAATTCTGTGCCACGACATCGAGATCGTTGCCATATGAATCCCAGCCCCCGGCGCCCTCGCGGCTAAACGCCGCCGCCGCCGTGTGCTCCCCGTTTTCGAGTTCTTCGATGGTCTGAGCAAGTATAGTCACGCGTGTGCTGCCGGGTTCCTTGTGGTAATCCACCCCGTCGGTCAGCATGACGCCGTCTATCCAAAAACTGTGGAACAGCAGATAATTGTTCCCGCCGCCCGGTCGGTCCGCTATAAACATGGTTTGGTCGGCGATTTCCGTGATCACATACAGGCCTTCGTCGTAGATGCCTATATGGCCGTCCCCTCCGTATACCGGATCGGGGGCGATACTGTATGCATTCGTAACCGTAAAAACATCGTTGCCCGGCGTGTCGTCAAGTGTGAGGGTGAAAGTGACCGAGGCTCTAAATTCCTCCTCAGGCAAGGTCGCCGGCCAAGCATAAACTGTGAATGTCACTCCGCTGACAAAGTCCTCATATTCCAGCGGCGATCCATATATCGTGCCGGGGAGCTGGCCAGATGGCGTGTACGGGTAGGGGCGGCTTTTGTCGATGTCCGTACCGGTCTCAAGCAGCAACCCGTCCGGCAGCGCTTTGTCGAGGCGGAATGCTATGCCCTCATTGTCAGGCTGCCGAGTATTCAACGTAAACTCGTATGGTATATATTTATAGAGAACTGGAGGCGGATTAGCCTGCATGGAACTCTGGCTGGGGACGATCAGGAAGGGTGCGCTGACGGCGCTCCGGATTTCCCCCAGCGCCAATTTGTGGGCAAAAGTCTCGTAGCTCACATACCAAACAGTGTCGGGATAGAATGGACTTGTACTGGAGTCTTCGGCGCTGGCATTTCCGTTTATGTATGTTACATCGTCGGGGAAATAGAAAAACTCCAGGTTAGAGCAGTTAACGAAAGCATCGTATCCGATATAATTTAGCTCTGAGTCTCTACCAATGTAAGCTCGCTCTAATGCGGTGCAGCCTGAGAAGGTATAGTCGTTAATTCTTGTCACGCCGTTTGAGATTGTAATGCTCACAAGGCTTGTGCAGTTTCGGAAAGCGCTGCTGCCTATGGTTGTCACACCGTCCGGTATAGTCAGGCTCGTCAGGCCCGTGCAGTTGTAGAAAGCGTCGCTGGCGATTAATGTGACGGTGTCGGGGATCGTGAGGCTGGTAAGGCTCGT
>JGI24702J35022_10002719_pt1 | contig 10729 bp, 5 predicted proteins | sample TergutTh196P4_FD_35022 | JGI IMG/M metagenome (IMG submission 35022)
CGTCAAAGGTTTTGCAGGCCCAGTCCTGGAATACGCTCCAGCCCAGCAGGGTGTCGCCGCCGTCACGGCAGCCGGTGATAATGCCCGCCTCGCCGGGGCCGATGGGGCCAAGGCCAATCACGGGCCTGCCCAGGTCGATCTGCTCTTTGATGAAAGCTTTGTAATCCTCTTTCGTGGCGTTGCCGGGATGGCACCGGACATTGTCCTCGCGCCAGATCATCTTGAATTCGCGTCCAAGCGCGGTGATTCCGCAGCGGAACGGCAGCTCCGCGTCGTCGTAGGCGAGCATGATATCCACGTTGCCCGGGTTCCACTCGGTGGTATCCCACGCGAAGCGGAACGCGCCGCCGCAGGCCACGATGGCGTAGGTGTAGTCCAACTCGTCGCCGAGGTAGTCCGACACCGCTTTCAGGCAGATCGGGAAGGGCGTGACGCCGCCGAACGCGCCGTAGTGCGCTTTGGGTACGCCGCGCAGGATGTTCCCGCTTCCGCCGGAGGATACTGCGGATTGCGATGCGCTCTGCGCCTGTGTTTGCCCCTGTTCCGCCGCCAGCCGCATAATCTTCGGGATATCCGGCGGGATATAGCTCTCCGGGGCCTGGTTTGGTTTCTTTATGGGTTCGCTCATGCTGTCACTCCTCTGCAGTAATGTGCCCCAATTATATCACATTTTTTCGACGCATGTGTTATCCGTTCGTTCCAATTTGATTCGCCAAACGTTTCAATTTTTGATTGCCCGGTAAATTGTGGCGCGGATTTCCTGCCTGCCGAAGCTCCCGTCCGTCTCATATACGGCAAAGGTTGGGGCGGCGCCCTGCAGGCCCATGCTCCCCATCCAGGCGGACAGCACCGACTCATAAGCGCCGGGATTGCCGCAGCAATCGCCCTCCAGGATGGCGTATTCCCCGGCGGGCGAGGTTATCATTTCTACACCGCTATGGGGAGGCAGAATTAATTGCGATGCCAGCGCAATCCCGCAGGCACAGGATTGATCTTGCGCGTTTGATACATAGAACTGCCGCGCGGCTCGGGCCAAATCCGGATGGTGCGCCCTCAGAAAATCCATGACGGCCTGCGACGCGGCATCCTCCGCATCCGCGCCGGACCTGCGGGCCGCCAGGAACCGCATCTCCTCACATTGGCACAGCCGGATTTTATGGAACCCGGACTTTTTCTGCACGGGCAGAAAGAGCTGCAGGCGGTTCACATATCCGTCCGCGTGGATATATTCCTCCAGGTAGGGCGCGTCTGCCTGGGTGAACATGCTGGTTTTCAGCCAGCCGTTGCACAGATAATCCCATGCGGCATGGATCTCCGCCTCCCTGTTCCGGCAGATCGTCTTGGCGAAGGTGCCGCTGACGGCGGGCTGGTCCGCGTCGTCCGCTTCGATATAGAGTTCATAACAGAACCTCGGGCCCTCCTGCTTGCCGTTGCGGCCAAAGATCCTGCCGCAGTACCCGGGCCGGGCGGCAAACAGCCATGCGAGCGCGCGGCGCTCAATGCCCTCTAGGCAGCTGTCGTAATACCGCAGGCGCAGCGTCGGCGGGATGGTCTCCGCCGCCGCCATGACCGGCAGCACCGGCTGCCCCTCATAGGCCGGGAAGTAGTATTCGTTGCCGCTTATCCTGTATTGCGAAGGGGTTTGCCCGGTGGCGGCCTTCACGCTTTTGCATAAGGTCTGCGGCAGGCTGAACCCGCATTCCTGGGCGATCTGCGCCAGTGTCGCGTCCGTGTGCTTGATCAGCGCCAGGGCCTTGGAAAGACGGCGCTTGCGGACATATTCCTTCACGGAGTGGCCGGTGGCGCTGTAGAATTCCCGGTACAACTGCGAGCGCGAAAGCAGCCCGGCCCCGGCCAGGCGTTCCACGTTGAGCTCCTCCGCGATGGTTTGCTCCAGAGCGGCGAGAAGGACATCCAGCGGCATGGCGGCGCTCCTTTTTAGATTTATAATGTTTGCAGTAATGTGCGCAGCAAATCCGTGCGCCAAACGCCGAAGCGCAGCGCTTCCTCGCGGTCGGCGACGGCGGGATCGAAGAACTGCTTGTAGCCATAGGTGCTGCGCAGCAATTGGGCGGCGTAAAAGCGCCGCATGTTCAGGCGATCCGCCGCACCCAAGGGGAACACAGCCTCGTAGGCGTCCATATATGCCTCCATGCGTTCCACGGGTAGCGCGCCGCCGGCGCATTCCGGGCTGGCCAGGCTGAAGGAGCGGATGACCTCCCACACGGCGGGCAGGCGGCAGGCGCCGGCGAAATCCAGCACGGCGGCGATTTCACCCTTCCGGATGAGCAGCTGGCGGACGGAATAATCCCCGTGGGTATTGACGTAGGTGAGGCCCTCCGTCACATTGGGCTGGGCTGCCAGCCAGTCCAGGCCTTTTATCTTAAAGCGCAGATCCTCCATGACGCGCTGTGCCCGGGGATGCTCCAGGCGTTCGGCTTTTTTCAGCAGTGCCTCGTACTCCCGCCGCTTGGCCGGGATCTGCGCCGGCGCGCCCCAGGCGGGCGCAAACTGCTCCTGCATGGGTGGCAGGCCGCGCATGGCCCGGTGGATCTCCCCCAGCAGCCGCGCGGAGGCCTCCAGCAGCCAGGGCGCGGCGCTGTAGTTCTCCGGGGCTTCGCCCCCGATAAATTCCTGCACGGTGACCGGGCGGCCCCGGTGCTCGCAGGCCGTCTCCCCGCCCCGCGTGTGGACGAACCGCGCCGTGGGTAGCCCCTTTCCGCGCAGGAAATCGCACAGCGCCGCCTCGTGCCGCACCCCGCGCGCATCGAAGCCCCGCTGGTATTCCTTGACCACCAAGCGCCGCCCGTCCCCGCAGGCCGCGAGGAAAAGACAGGCGCTGCCGCCGGGGATATCCGTGATTTCCATGGCCTCCAGGGCGTATTCCCGCAACAGGAACCGGTGCAGGCTCTGCCGTGTGAAATCGGACGCATGCAGCATAGGAGCTCCTTAAAATTTATTTCATTTCTTGCTCAAGCGTATTAAATTCATCTGTGCCAAAAAATTCGCCGAGCGTAATACCTACTCCGTCACATATCATCTTGATCGTGACGATTTTAGGATTAAGGCTTCTGCCGTATAGGATATTTTTGACTGAGGACGGAGGCAGACCACTCATTGTCGCCAATCCATTCACTGTGATATCCCGATCACCGCCAGACGACTACGCGAACCACGTGCTCCGATACGAGATGCTGGATTACGTGGAATACAAAACCGGGGTGCGCAGCGAAGGCGTCACCATGGCGTTCCAGGCCTTTGTGGACAAAATCGTACAGCGCAGCATCAACAGCGTGACGGGCAACGCCTTCCAGGCCTGGACAGGCATCAACGACATCAACCTCAATGCGGAAGACGCCGCCGGGAGGATTCCGGAGCGCTACCGCAAATGGGCCTGGCCCATGGCCCACCTGACCGGGATTGTGGACGGCCTCATCTGGCTGTGGGCCCGCGCGGCGTTCCCCTATAAGGCCGGCCAGAAGGACGTCATCGAGGCCGAGCTTGCGCAGCGCCGCGCCCTGGCGAAAAAAATGAAAGAGGACCTGGATTCTCCCGAGCCCTAATCCGGGACACCATCTCCCGCATATCCGCACCGGTATTCCGCCGGATCCCCCGTGGTCCTCACCACAAAGGCGAAGTCGTACAGCCCGGTCACAGGGTTATAGAACACCGTGTGGCCGTCGTAGCCGTTGACGCTGGCAAGGTCCACTGTCTCCCAAGCGGCGGCAGCGGGGTCCCACTTCTCCAGGACGGGGCAGGCGCTGCGCTGGAAGCCGTTGACACGCACCGCAGCGTTGTTGTTCCCGCCGCGCAGGGTGAACTGCGCCAGGCCGCCGTCGCTGTCGACGATGGGCAGCCAGGCGTCGGGGACGACGCTGCCCACGGTGGCCTCGATGGCCAGGGGATTCAGGACGCTGTCCCCGCGCACAGCCCTGGCCCCCGCGTCGGTGGTCTCAAAGCCTGTGCCGTAGGGCAGGAGGATCATATTGATTCTGATACGGTCGCCCGCCTTGAACTGCATGGATTCAGCGTCCAGGGTCAGGGCGGCGCAGTTGATGTCGTCGCCGCTGCCCAGATTGAAGGGGAGGATGCCGAGGAAACCGTCGCCGCGGGGCTTCGTGCCAAGCTTGAAGGAGAAGCCGCCCTCCCAGGGCTCGCCGTCCACGGTGATCTCGCTGTCCTTGACGATCAGCGCGAAGCTCGCGCCCACGGAGGGCTCGATGTCGTCCCGCTCCTCCAGTCCGAACAGGCCGAAGTAGGGGCAGTCATCACCCAGGGGGATATATTCCATGGCATTGGACAGCCATGGGAAGCTGGTCGCCTTGACCTGCGGCTGGTTGTTCTTGTCCAGCCAGCCCGCCTGCTGGAAGCGGATGAACTTCCACCGGCTGTCAAAGCTGAACAGCTCCAGGTCGCGGCGGGCGTTGAGGAAGGTCATATCCCTGTTAAAAACGAGGTCAAGGGTATAGTAGGTGCGGTTCTCGTCCGTCTGTGGGAACTCGAGGTGGCGCAGGGTGTAATCGTAGCTGCCGCAGTCGGCGCGGTAGGTCATAGTGATGTCGGCGTAGCCCGGGCCCGCGCTGTCGATGCGGGAATCCACATACTCGCTCATGCAGTTTTTCAGCAGGGAGCGCCGGTAGTTGACGAAGTACAGCCGTCCCAGGGAGTTGAACTGCGGCTGCCCGCCCCACATGACGCCGGAGCGGCCGCGGAAGTCGGGCAGCGTCCAGCCGTCGCGGCCATATACAAAATAGGGCGCGATGCAGTTCGACTCCGTGACGCCGGTGGAGAGATGGTAGTAGGACGTGTGGAACTCGATGGAAGAAATCTGCTTGAGGGGGAATTTGCCCCAGTTCTGGTAAATATTCAGCAGGGTCAGGTCAAGGGCCTCGCCCTGCTGCAGCCGCAGCGGAAAGATGGAGTCGCCGTATTGGTAGTCGGGAATGCTGTAGAAGGGCTCGCCGCCGTCGCCCTGGAAGTTTTTACAGACCTCCACCGGGAGCGGCGCGAGGAGACCCCGGCCGTCCAAAATAGCCGCCGCCTCCAGACCGCCCGCGGAACCGTTCATGCGCACGTAAACGTCCCGGTCGTCCGGGCTTTCGAAGCGCAGGGGGGCCGCAAAGTGCACGTCGGGCTCGCTGTAGTAGGCCCGGTTGAAATCCGAGCCCTCCATGGCGAAGCTGTAGCTGCCCCGCAGGGCCTCGTAGCCGAGGAAGCGCGCGTTGGCGTTGCCGCCTAGGACGGTGATGTCGGAGGCGGTCAGGGGGCTGCGCTCCTCCTCGGCCGCGGCCTGGATTCCCGCAAAGCTGTGGGTTTTGTCGGCATAGATGCGGTTGCCGAAGCGCACGTCATACAGCCCTTCGCCGCTCTCGTCGTTGGCGCGGATGGGCGCGCCGGGGGGATAGGCCGCCATCTGGCGCAGCACGTAGCTGTTGCCCTCGGTGGTCAGCGTAACCTCGCCGGTGGAGCCGTCGGAGGGGAAGATGAAGCCGACCACGCCCACGCCCTTGACGTCGAAGGCCGCGTAGGCCTCGTTTTTCTCATATGCGGCCACGTCGCCCACAGGCAGCTTGACCTCCAGGCCGAAGCTCTGCAGCGCCGTGGTGGGCTGGGAGGCGAAGAGGATCAGCTCCTGGTAGATCCGGTCGCCGTAGAGGTGGTAGGCCTTGTCCGCCCAAAAGGCGCCGCTGCTGGCTTTGTTGAAGTTGAGGTCGCGTACGTGGGACTCATAATAGTACAGCCCCAAACGGATGGTGTTCACGCGGGCGTCTTTCAGGGAGTCGGCGGCGTAGTAGGTTTTGCCGCCCGAGGTGTAGAAGACGTCCATGGTGTCCTCCAAATAGGCGCTGCCCGAAAGCGACTGCAGCGTCGCCCGCTTGCCGGACCGCAGATCGTGGGTGAGCACCATATCGGAGTTTCGCATGGCGTACTGCCCGCGCGCCGCGTCGGTGTACCAGCCCTGGGGGCTGTTGCTCATCCCGGCGGCGTAGAGCACGCTGGGCGAAAGGGGGCTGTCCGCAGAGATGTCGCGGCCGGGGGGCTCGGGCAGCGGCAGCGGGCCGGTGGAGACGCCCCAGGGACCGTAAGTGACATTGAGGAATGCCAGTTGTACCAGGGTGAGCAGAAAGGCGAAGACTTTTGTATACATGGAAGGGCTCCTTTCAGGCTGTTATGCGGCTATTATAGCACGAATGAAAAGGGGTTGGCAATTACATTTTTATCTGCGGCTGTATCACATCGGGGCAAGCCGCCCGAGGATCCCTTCGGCGCCCTCCAAAACCCTGTCAAGGGTTTCCGAGCCGTGGCCCTCCAGTACGAATACGGGAACCCGGCTGAAGGCCGCCTCGAAATCCTTGAGGGTTTGGCCGCCCTCATAAATTTTTCCGTCGAAGAGACCCCGCCACTGCCCCTTCGGCAGGTAGATATCCCGGCGCGTTGTGTCTTCGAACACCGGCGCGATCAGCAGGGCGCAGCCCAGCAGGTATTCGTCCTCGATGACCCACGTATTCGTGTCACTCGGATCGTAGAGCCAGAGGTGCCGCATAAGGGGCATGCCCGTCTCACAGGAGACCGCGGCTTGCTCCAGCAGATAGGGGCGCAGGGCCTGATGGAGCTTGGCGTATTCGCGGTAGATGTCCTTGATGGGCTCGTCGAAATCGTAGGGGCGCGTCACGAGCCCGTGGGTCTGCATGTTGGAACTGAAGCAGGCCATCTGCGCGCCGCGGATGAAGACGCGCTTCTCCGCGTTGCTTGTAGGATTTTTTGTCGGCCTGTAGCCCGCCATGTCATAGCTCATGAAGGGGATGCCCGACAGGCCGCTGCTGAGTATCCCTGTCAGTTGCGCCCGCAAAAACTTCCACTCCCGCAGCTGGTCCCCCGCCCAGAGGAAGGGGTAGCGCTGCGCGCCGATGCCGCCGCCCCGGGAGAAGCACATGCCACCCCCGGGCCGGTGCTCCTGGTAATAGCGGTACATCAGCGCGTTATACAGCGTGGGATACCAGTGGTGCGCGCCTTCAGTCTCCCGCCCGTCGTGGAACTCCAGGGGCATGTGATCGGGGAACTGCTCGCAGAAATCGATCTTGCAGCCGTCCACGCCGATCTCCTTCACAAGCCGTCCCCAGACGGTGTCGTACCACCAGGACATGGCTTCGGGATTGGTGACGTCCAGAAAGCGCACCCTGCGCGGGTCGGGGTTATCCGCCGGGTTGTAGGATTTGGTCTCCGGCAGCAGGGTGTTGCCGTCCGGCTCGCTGACCAGGTATTCCGGTCGGAAGCCCGTCTGCCCTTCCGGTACGCGGGCACAGCCCTCGTAGAGCATGATCTTCTTCCCCATGGCATGCAGATGCGCCGCCACGGCCTTCAGCTCCCCGTTGCGCTCCAGGTCGTAGGTGGGGAAGCCCTCGGCGATCACCGCGTCCCAGGGGAAGCCGCTGCGCTCCATCTCCCCGGCCATTTCCAGGATGCCCTCCGCCGTGCTGAAGTCGGGCCAGTAGCGGCAGACCTGGATGCCGAACAGCCATGACGCGGGCATGGGCGCAAAGCCGGTCAGCTCCGAATAGCTCTTGAGCGTCCGGGCGGGGTCGGCGTTCGCGAAAATATACAGATCCAGAGGCGCGCCGGCAAGCTGCAATTCCCAGGCGCCGCTGACCGCCGCGCCCAAATCGAACACGGAATGCTCGTAGCGGTTCAGGAAGAGGGCGTAGCCGTCCGTGCTGTGGATAAACGGGATGGGGACATAGCTGTTGCCGTCCGTCCCGCACCACTTGTCGATGGCCATGATCTCCACCCGCTTGCCGCGCTGGTTGGCCGCGTTGAACTGCTGCCCGCAGCCGAACAGCCCCTCGTCCTTCGACAGCGCGCCGTGCACGGCGAGATTCCCATCCCTGCTGTAAACGCTGTCGATGCGTGCGTTGCCTATGGTCAGCGAAAAGGGGGACAAATTGATCTCAACCTGGCTTGTCTCGAAGGGAAGCCTTGCGCTGTCATAGGGCTCGCCCAAGTCTTTGGCCAGGGTCTGCGCCGCCCCCATATCGTTGAATTCGCCGTTTACAGCGCTCTGCAGCCGCCACATGTTTTCCCCCGCGAGGGTCAGGCGCAGCTTCAGCGGCGGCTGCCTTTCCCCACACAGGGTGAAGACGACGCCGGTTTTGTTCCAAACGATGTCCGTTGCGGTCGATTCAAAGGGAACCGTTTTGTGTGGCTGCTTTTTCATGGTGTACCCCCATCGTTGTGTTTTGTGTCTTTTTTCAAGTGATTTACACAGCCACAAAAGCGGCTGCCGAACCGCCATGTTGCGCCTTATCTCCGGATCTTGCGGGTCCGGGTCCAAAGACTGCCAAAGCCTGACATACTTCTCCTCGCCCAGATGAATCCCCGCAAAGAGGAAACCGGCCATGGCCGCGGGCCAGGCGTCAAAGTGCTCCACATCCCTGGCACAGGGCCATGCGGATTTATCCACCAGATAGGGGTATAGGAATTCCATGCCCAGCCGGGCGCCGCGCCCGTCCGGAAGGGAGAATTCCCACAGGCTTTCGCCGTGAGACGACAGGATGTGGCACAGAATCAGCAGATTGTCCAGGGTGAAAATCGAATAGCCGTAGGGCTTTGTGCGCCGGAGTTCCCGCGGGAAGCTGCCGTCGGGGGCCATTTGCTGCGGCAGGATCACGGTTTGATAGGCGTCCCGGCAAAATGCGAGGGTTTCGGCGTCGCCGATGAACCGTGCAAAAGACGCCGCCTGCACATGCCAGCAGATGGTGTGATTGTTCCCCCAGTTCATCTCGGCGATGCCGAAGGGGTCGGTTTTCAGCCAGTGCAGGTATTCCGCGAACCATTGCCGCAGGCCGCAGGTAAGCGCCGGCGTCATATGCGGCGAGCCTCCCAGTGCCCGTGTGGCGTAGGGCACCTCCGCGAGGTGCAGGAAATCGATGACACCAAAGGCATTGCCGGTATCCCTGCCCGGCACGGCCTGGGCATAGGGGAGGCGCGGGTTCATTTTCGTCTCTTCACTGACAAAGAAGCCCTCGAGAAGCGCGGCGGCGGTTCGGGCGTATCTCTCATCTTCGGTAAGTCTGTAAGCGGCGGCAAGATGGGCCGCGCGCGTCCGGCATTCCCGCAGCGCCTGCTTATGGAGGTTGAAATTGCCCGGGTTGCTCTCGCCGTCGCGGCACAGGTAGGGAATGCCGTCCGGCGTATCCGGGTTCGGCCACCAGTAGTCCGCGTTGGAATAGAAGTCGTGAGGCCCGCCTTCGCTCAAAGGGGCGGCGTGGTCGGTTATGAATTGATTCTTCGCGCGCAGTGCTTCTTCTGCCTTTTTCAGCACCCATTCCTTGTCGGCGATGGGCAGGTTTGGTGGTATCATATGGAAATCTCCCAGCTGTTCTCCTCAAAATCAACCGTCACCGTGGTGCCGCCGGCAAAGGTGCTGCGCTGCCTGCGGTAGGTGCCGTCCAGGAATTCATGCTTTATCATTTCGGTGAAGGCCAGCTTCTCCTGCAGTTCCAAAGCGATGCGGCCCAGGGCGATGTTCTCGTCGCTCTCCTCGATGCCGCAATACACCGTGCCCGCGGTGAGCAGGGCGTAGAGGAAATTCCAGTCCCCGCCGGGGATGCCCCAGCCGCCGCCTTCCGGCGCGCCTATGAACCAGGGGATGACGAAGCAGTCATGATACACCAGCGAAGTCAGCGGGATGGGCACGCCAAGGGCCTCGCTGTCGTAGTCGCCCAGGCTGCGCGTGGCGAAGGGGGCGTGGTGGCACAGGACGATGGAGGGCAGCATCACGCCGGTGGCCTCCTCGGAGGAGGGGATGATGCCCCGGGCGGTGAGCTCCTCGAAGCACGCGCGGCGGGCCTGGGCGCACAGCTCCCGGGTCATGGGGTGCGCCGGGTTGAAGCACTCGTCCAGCTCGACCACGGAGAAAACATCCAGGTACGAGCCCTCGATCACGATGCCCAGGCGCTCGAACTCGTCATAATTCTGCTTGACATACGCAGGGGCCAACTGCGCGCACAGTACGCTGTGGGGCCCGCCGTACCAGTAGTCGTTGTAGGGGACAGAGCCGTCCCGGTTTTGTATCGCCTTGTCCTCGCTGAAGCTGGCGGCGTCGTGGTAGAAATCCCGGTACTGGTCGTGGATCCCGAAGGCGTAGCCCTGCGCGCGGCACACCCGGGAAAGCTCGGCCATGCCTTCCGCGCCGCCCGCAGCCTCGTGGGGCGGAAAGGGGTCGGGGTGCAGGTTGTCGTAGCCGTGGTTGCCCCAGCCGTCCAGGTGCAGGTAGACATTCTCGACGCCCCGTTCGCGCAGGGCCTCCAACTGCCGGGCGCGGGTATCGAATGAGGTGAAGTAGTCGTTCTTCTCGGGTTCGTCCGGGGTGTAGTAGTGCGAATCCGGGTGGATGTGCACCGCGATGTCGGAATGTACGATGGGCGCGCCGATCAGCCGCGCGACGGTGGGGTTGCGCTCGATTTTTTCCTCCAGGGTGACCAGTTGGCCGCGCGCCTCGAGATAGCCGCGGTAATGGCGGGCCATGGTGTTGTAGTCGCAGTCGTCCTGGAAGGTATACAGCAGTGTGCGTTGATAGCCCATCTGCCCGAGGGAGGCCCGCCAGACGGGCTGCACGCGGGTCGGGCCGCCGGGTGTGTGCTCATAGGCATAGCGGGCGTCGTAGGGCGTATCGAAGATGGCGCAATAGCCGCCGTTTGCGCCGTATTGGCCGAAGAGGGGCAGATAGCCG
>JGI24702J35022_10002720_pt1 | contig 10722 bp, 7 predicted proteins | sample TergutTh196P4_FD_35022 | JGI IMG/M metagenome (IMG submission 35022)
GACCATGGCTCAACAGCACACCCCCATGTATATGAAAGACTGGATAGAACGCCTTGATGTAATCCTCAAAATGAATGGAAGGGAATTACTTCACAATGCTGGAAAGATCAGCCATGATATGATGCTGGAAAGATCAGGGCAGGAATACGAAAAATATCGTGATCTTCATGCTGAAACTGAAAAAAAGCAAAGCTTGAAAGAGATAGAAGATGACATAAAAAAATTAGGAAAAAAATGACCACTCTTGACCGTTCCCTCATCGAAAAGGCCGGTTACGATAACGGCTTTGAGATAGTCCGTAAAAGCGAGCATATCATTGTCAGCCTAGGGTCATCGCTTCATTCTGTTACAGTTGATATTTCTGATGGAAGCCATGAAGGTACTTATGTTTTGCGATTTTCCGGTAATCTGAATCTGCCGGAACTTAAAAGAGGGCTTAACAAAGAGATTTTTCAGAATGACAAAATTGAAGTCTGGAACAGAGAGCTTCTTGGTGTTGTGCTCAAAAGGGCAGCGGAGCTTGGCATCTCCCTGCCTGACGGTCCAATACGTCTTTACAATGAACGGCTCAATGCCTATTTTGCTCAAAATCCAAATGAGAGTCTAACTACTGAACGGGAACAAATAGTAAAACAGAGAATTGGCCAGGATGTATACAGGGATGCCCTTTTGAATTACTGGAAAGGTTCTTGTGCCATAACTTCAATTGATATTCCTGAAATCTTAAGGGCCAGCCATATCAAGGCGTGGGCTGATTGTGATAATGACAACGACAGGCTAAATATCTATAATGGTTTCCTGTTGTCGGCAAATTATGATGCTCTTTTCGATAAAGGGTTAATCACCTTTGATAATAAAGGCTGTATTGTTTATTCCAAGAGACTGAGTGAAAGCCAGATCCAGGATATCGGAGGTGAAAAATATAAAGCCCTACGCTGGATCGATGAACGGCATTTGCCTTTCATGAAATGGCACAGGGAACAGGTTTTTAGTTGAACGAGGATATGACACTACGCCGATAATAAAAAACATGGACAACGTAGCCATACTAATTTTACAAAAAGAAATCACTGATTTAGAGCAAGTATTAGCTGCAAAAAAGCATCAGCTCGAGGAAGCACTTAAACAAGGAAACGAAGTCTATGCTGCGGAGATAAACAATTATTCATCTCCAGAAAATAAAATCACTCTGTTCCGTTCCCTGTTCAAAGGCCGGGAAGATGTTTACGCAAAACGTTTCGATAGTAAAAAAACAGGTAAATCCGGTTACCTGCCAGCCTGCCGGAACGAATGGATTCGGGGGATTTGTGAAAAGCCAAAGGTAAGCTGTGGTATCTGTACGCACCGCTCATTTGAACCGATAACCGATGAAGTCATCAGGTATCATCTTGAAGGATATATATCATCTAAAAATGAGTGGGGAAATCCTGCTCCTTTTGTTATGGGAGTTTATCCACTGTTACAGAATGAAACGTGTTATTTTTTAGCGGTAGATTTTGACAAAGAATCCTGGCAGGATGATTCCAGAGCATTTATTGCAACCTGCAAACTCGAAGGAGTACCTGCCGCTCTTGAGCGCTCCCGCTCCGGTAATGGCGCTCATATATGGATTTTCTTTGATAAACCGGTTTCTGCTATTAAGGCACGGAGGTTAGGTTCGTTTCTGATGACACGAACTCTTGATCGGCGGCCTGAAATCGGTCTTGATTCATTTGACCGGTTTTTTCCCAATCAGGATACCCTTCCCAAAGGCGGTTTAGGCAATTTAATCGCTCTCCCTCTGCAAAAGGTTGCGAGGGAGAAAAATCACAGCGTTTTTCTTGATGACAACATGATACCATATATCGATCAATGGGCTTTTCTCGCTTCCATAAAGCGAATTGATGAAAATAAACTGGATATGCTTGTTCAAAATGCCCTTAAGCGTAATGAACTTTTGCCTGTTATCTATGATCCATTTGAAACTGAGGATGAAACAAAACCCTGGCAAAGAAAACCAGAGGTTCTGCCTGTTATTACCGAGCCGCTTCCACAGAAGATAGAAATTGTAATGGCCGATCAGCTCTATATTAGCCATACCGGGCTTCCGCCTGTTTTACGTAACCGCATTCTACGGCTCGCATCTTTTGCAAATCCTGAATTTTACATGGCACAAAAAATGAGACTGCCGACATGGAACAAACCACATATTCTCTGCTGTTATGAATTCTTTCCGGAGTATATAGGCTTACCTGTTGGATGTCTGGATGGCCTCATGATGATTCTTGAGCATTACAGCATCAAGCCTGTTCTTGCAGATAAGCAAAACCATGGGCAGCGCATTGATATCCGGTTTTTGGGAGAACTCCGGGATGATCAAAAAGAGGCGGCAANAAAATTAATGGCAAGCCCAATGGGGATTCTTTCCGCATCTACGGCTTTTGGTAAAACCNTTTTNGCCCTTTGGATGATANCTGAACGAAAAGTAAACACTGTCATTTTAGTTCACCGCAAGCTGCTTGCTGACCAATGGTTAGAACGAATAAATCAGTTTTTAGGTATTCCAAAAAAAGATATTGGTTATTATAGCGGAACAAAAAAGAAACGCACTGGCATCATTGATGTTGTAGTCATGCAGAGTATTGTAAAAAAAGATACGGTTATTGACTGGATATCTGATTATGGTCAAATTATTGTGGACGAGTGTCATCATATTTCAGCCTCATCCTTTGAACGAATAATCAGGAAATGTCCGGCTCACTATCGTTTGGGCCTTTCTGCGACCGTTGTTCGTAAAGACGGTCAGCATCCTATCGTTTTAATGAATTTGGGTGATGTACGGTATTCCGATAACCGAAAGAACCAGGCGTCTCTGTTTACTCAAAAAGTGTTTGTCCGTTTCACAGGTTTTAATATGCCCGGTGAATCAAGAGCAACTGATGGGGCAAAGATCATGTCTCCGGCAATTCAGGATATATTCCGTAATCTCTACATAAGCGAAGATCGGAATAGATTGATCATCCAGGATATTTTGGACGCCCACAATGAAGGAGGGGAATGCCTTGTCTTGAGTGAACGGCTTGAACATCTGGATATCCTGGGGGATGCTTTAAAAGAACATGCATCATCCCTCTTTATGCTAAAAGGTGGACTTGGGAAAAAACAGATAAAGGTGATTATGGAAGCAATACAACATACAGCTTCCAATGAGCATAGGATCATCCTTGCCACAGGGAAGTACCTTGGAGAGGGTTTTGATTTGCCAAGCCTTGATACCCTGTTTCTGGTATTTCCTTTCTCGTGGAGGGGATTACTTATTCAATATGCAGGCCGTCTTAACCGTAGCTTCCATGGGAAAAAGGAGATACGTATTTATGACTATGTTGACGAGAGAGAACCCGTATTGGCGGGGATGTATAAAAAGCGGCTGAAGGGGTATAGAGCGCTGGGGTTTACGGTGATGGAGCGAAGTGAAGTGTAGTTACCTAGCTCCCCAACAACTCCCTCAATTTCCTCAATGACCAAATTTTGCATGGAAAAGACTCAGATACGCTTTCCTCTTTCTTGAACAAAAGAGCTGGCATAACGGAATTATCATAGATTAGCATTTTGTCGCATACATCAATTACTTGAGGCAGCAGTTTCAGCGCCTTTATGTACCGGCTCTTTATTTTGCCCTTTGGAACATCATGGCCGCCTTCCCGTACNCTCCCCTTTACCCGCGCGATATTGATGTTTGCATCGCAAGTTAAAACATAGATACATTGAATTTCATAACCGGCTTCTTTTGCCCTCTGCAGTAAACGTAAATTACGGTCAGTGGAAAGGACTGTCTCAAAGGAAAAATCTGCTTTTTTATCCAGCAGCTTGTTTCTAAGGGCTTCGGCCTTTTGTGCTGCTTCAAGATCTGTTAATCCATATTCCTTCTTGAGATCATCTGCATTGACATATACCCCAATATGCGGAATCGTTTGAGCGATGGTACTTTTGCCTGAACCGTTCGGCCCTGCAAAAACCAGGATTACCGGTTTAGACATATTCCCGTGTACCGTCGGCGTTTTCCAGATATGCCCGCTTTGACTTTATGTCATACCTTGCGACCGGCAACTTTTTATCTTGCTTTTTTGCAATTCCCTGCATAACCGCGCCGGTAAACGCCTGGGTAATCTTGTCTGAATCAAGCCCGGCAATACCAAAACTCTCAGTGCTGACCGGGAAAGGGATACCCTTTAGATCAACCGATTTTCGTAAAAAGATATTTACCGCATTGGACATATTAAGCCCCAGATAATCAAAAAGAAGCTCTGCGCGTTTTTTTAAATCCCGGTTTACCCTGATTGTAACCCGTACATCCTGTGTCTGCATTCTAGCCCCCTATTTTGAGTATAACGATTATTCTTTATGTGTCAACCATTATGTGTTGTTTGTATGACTATTGGCGTTTCATTATTCTGTGTATGACTGTTTCAAATTTGTTGAGCTTATGGGCTTTCCATTATAAACTAAGTCATGAACACCCTTGACCGTTCCCTGAAAAACGAGGCGCTTTTTCATTTTTCACCGTTTATCCTCACTTATCCTGCGTTATTCTCCCTTGACACTCTTCCATAATTTACAGATATAGTCCGGGGCATTTTGTCCTGGCAAAATTAAAAAGTTATACATTGCTTGACGTTTCCATTTCAACTATAATAGAAGGGTTATGGCAAATAATCCGGAGAACCCCCTGATCGTTCAGAGTGACAAGACACTTCTGTTGGATGTGCATGCCGAGCGGGCGGAAGATGCAAGGGCTGCGATTCTGCCGTTTGCCGAGCTGGAAAAATCTCCGGAACATATTCATACGTATCACATTACGCCGCTTTCTCTCTGGAATGCTGCAAGCGCGGGGTTTACTCCCGATGATGTGATTCGGATTTTGGAGGAATACACGCGTTATCCCATACCGCAGGGTATTACCGGAAGTTTTGACGATACCATGTCCCGGTACGGGAAAGTTAAGCTCACTGCTCCGGTTGAAGGGGAGATGGGGGATGAGCTGTTCCTTACGGCCCAGGACAAATCCGTGCAGGCGGAAATAGGGGCGGCAAAGCCTCTGGAAAAATATCTTGAGAAAACTGAATTGGGGTTCCGGCTAAAACTCATAGACAGGGGAAGTGTAAAAAGGGAGCTGATACGCATGGGCTGGCCCGTGCAGGATGAAGCTCCTTTCTTGCAGGGAGAAGCTTTTGAGCTGAATCTCAGGGAAACCTGCTCGTCCGGAAGGCCTTTAATGATCAGGGATTATCAGACAGAAGCTGCAAGGGCGGTAATGGGGAATGGAAGTCCCGGTACCGGTTACGGTGTGGTGGTTCTCCCCTGCGGATCGGGCAAGACCATTGTTGGAATGGTAATCATGTCCCTTCTTAAAACCAATACACTGATTTTATCCACCAATGTTGCCGCTGTTCATCAATGGATGGAAGAACTTCTGGACAAGACAGATTTAAAACCAGAGGATGTCGCCGAGTATACTGGAGATTCAAAATCTGTTGCCCCGGTTACGGTCGCTACCTATCAAATTATTACCTGGAGACCCGACAGGAATGCCGATTTCCCGCACTTTAAACTTTTCAGGGAACGTCCCTGGGGGCTTATTATTTATGATGAAGTTCACCTTTTGCCGGCGCCTGTGTTTCGGGTAACTGCGGAGCTCCAGGCTGTCAGGCGGCTGGGGCTCACTGCCACACTGGTAAGGGAGGACGGCGCCGAAGATGCGGTTTTTAGCCTTGTGGGGCCAAAGCGCTATGATGTGCCATGGAAAGATCTGGAGAACAAGGGCTGGATTGCCGGGGCGTATTGCACAGAAATACGCATTGATTTGCCTGAAGATTTAAATATACCTTACGCGGTAGCGCCTAACCGGGAGAAGTACCGTATAGCCAGCGAGAATTACCTTAAAAACGAGGCGGTTCTTCAGCTGGTAGAAAACCACCGTGAAGATCAGATTCTGGTAATTGGTCAGTATATAAGCCAGCTTGAAAATCTGGCCCGGCTTTTATCCGTACCCATAATCACCGGCAAGACAGCCAACAGTGAACGTGAGCGTATTTACGGCGCCTTTAAAAAAGGTGAACTCAGGATCATTGTGGTAAGCAAGGTTGCCAACTTTGCCATAGATTTGCCGGATGCTTCCATGGCGATTCAGGTATCCGGTTCTTTTGGTTCCCGTCAGGAAGAGGCTCAGCGTCTTGGCCGTATTTTAAGGCCAAAGAACAGGAATTCCTGGTTTTATACCCTGGTATCGCGCTATACAGTTGAAGAAGATTTTGCCGCGAACCGGCAGCAGTTCCTGGCAGAACAGGGATATAAATACTCCATCCAGTACTGGAACAGTATTGGACAGGACTGGGCAGGGGAGAAAACAGGAAGATCCGTACGGGGTTTAATTACGTACAAAACCGGGGAGGAGGTTTGAGGAGCATGAGCGATATGATTCCAAACCAAAAACCGGTGACCTGCTGGCAGGATAAAAAACTTTTTAGATCTGTTGACGAGTGGAGATCCGCTCTTATGACGCTGCCGGATTCCAGTTTTTTTGAATTACTCAGGAGTATCTTTGGGAATATAAAAACACCGTTCAGCAAACAGCGGCTCCTTGACGATCTCTTTATTTTTCTTTCCAGGAGTGAAACAAGGAAAGTCATTGCCGCCTATATCAATGAGAAAGACAAAAAGATAATTGCCGCTGTTGCTGTACTCAATGAACCTGTTCCGGGAGAAATGGAAAACTTTTTTGAGGGGGAGCTCCCGGGCACCGAGATACACACCCTTCTGATGAATCTTGAGGAAAGGCTAATTGTTTACCGTTTTCGCAGCGATGGGATTTTACGTCTTGCCCTTAATCCGGTTTTGGAAGATCTTCTTATGCCCATTATAATGGATACCAATATTCTTCTTCCAAGTTTTTTCATAAAAAGCGGTTTTCCCCCCAAAGGCGGATTTCCGAATATAGACGCTTCCCCCTCAGCCTGCGTTGCCGATGGCAGGATTATGGCGGCCCTGTTTGCCTTTATTTATGGCGAGGAAGAGCTGTTCAAGTCGGAAAGGGGAATCCGTAAAAAAGTCCTGGAAGACTGGAAAAAATTCCTCCCCGCTCTGGATTTTGAGCTTTGTGTAAGAACTCTCCTTCTGCTGGGGCTCTGCCGGCGAGGTAACTCATCCCGTAATTGGCCGGAGAGTGAGGTTTCACAATCCGAAGGACGCTGTCTTGTTCCGTGTGCAGATAGAATCGCCGATTTTGCCGTTCTTTCTCCCTTGGAAAGGCAGGCGTATTGGACTGCAGGTGTTTACATTTGCCTGGAGGAGGAAAAACAGGAGGGAGAGCCGGCCGGAGACTCCGCCTGCGGTAATTCTTCCAATGCTTCCGAGGGGAGCTATGTAGAGAGAGCCATTGATGGCTTTTCGGATGACGCCTCAGGCGTGGGTTTGTTTTCCCGGAACCGTCTGCGTTCATTTGCCCTTATTATCAGCAAGTTCAAAAGTTTTATGGATCCCAAAATGAAGTATCCCGGAATTACTCTTAAGAGGTTCTGGGATCTTTTGGAAAAAGAAGAAAAAGGAATCCGGAACTACCCGGGATTTGACGGCAAGGTTCAGGTGTCCTTTGAATTCCTGCTTTCGGTTATGGAGAAGACAGGTTTTTTGGAAAGGGAAGAGGGCTACTGGAAAGCCGGGCCGGGTCTCGCGTTACCGCAGAGGAGCGATTCTGACAGAGAAGCCCGGAAACCGGTAATTGCAATGGATTCGGCTTTTTCCATTATCCTTTATCCGGAAATTTCATTCGCCGACGCCCTTAAGCTTGGAATTTTCTGCTCGGTGAAGGAAAATACCGGTAGATTACCCGGTTCTCATGAGGTGCAGGAGTCTTCCGGATCAGCGGAAACCACAATCTGCTTTGAGCTGACCCGGGACTCCGTGATTCGGGGTTATGATCAGGGTATGACCGCAGATTCCATGACGAAATTCCTCAGCCGTCTTTCGTTTGACAGAATTGATGCCAATCTGGGTTGGACCCTTAAGGAATGGGAAAACCGGTATGGGGGAGTTTCTCTTCATCAGGGGATAATTCTTGCCCTTGCCGAAGACCGCCGGTACCTTGCCGAAGTAAAACCTGTTGCGTCCCTAATCCGGCGTACCCTTGCCCCCGGTGTATATCTGATTTCCCCGGAGGATCGATTTGATGTATCCAAAGCCTTGAAAAAAGCCGGGGTGGATATAATTGCCCATCCGCCTTCAGGCAGCGCTGCTGCTTCTTTCTCACGGATGCATAGATCCTTCCCAAGCCTGGGCTCCCCCATGACGGGGACATCACTTTCGAATCTTTCTCTTCTTAAGTCAACCGGGAAGGAAACGAATTTGCAGGAGTCAGAGAATTCTCCGAATGAATCGGGAGAATTTTACGGAGAATCAGAGATAATCCGGCAGAATTTATACAGAATTCTTGAAACAATGCATCTTACCAAACAGGAAAAGGATGAGCTTTCAGCCAGGATAGACAGGCGTCTTGTACTGAGCGAAGCTCAACTGGATAAATCCTCTTTGCGTTATGAAAAACTTGAGGCCAGAGGGCTGGATTATCCTGGCAAGCTGGCGATAGCCAAACAGGCAAACGATTCCGGTTCAATGGTCGAGGTTTCATGGCCCTGCTCCGGAGGAGGGATAAACCGGGCAATTGGTCATGTTCAGGGTCTTGAGAAGAAAGAGGCGGAAATTATCATAATCCTGAAGGTTATTAGCCTTGTGGAAGAAAGAAATATAGAGGAATCTATACATGTTCCCGGGAATACTATTCGTATTCCTGGGAATACTATTCGTATTCCTGGGAATACTATTCGTATTCCCTTGGGGAAGATAAGTCTTTTTCGGCGAATTAAGCAGTCAATTTTTGGGGAGTGATTTTATGCCTTTATTACCTTTTTCCAGTCAGGCTGAAACCTATCAGGCCAAGCTCGCGGTTCTTATTGATGCAGACAATACCCAGCCGGCTATCATAGAAGGTCTTCTTGATGAAGTTGCCAAATACGGAGTCGCCAGCGTTAAGCGCATCTACGGTGACTGGACCAGTACTCATCTCCGTTCCTGGAAAGAACGGCTTCTGGCAAATGCCATTCAGCCCATTCAGCAGTTTACTTACACTTCGGGGAAAAACGCCACAGACAGCGCGATGATTATCGATGCCATGGATCTTCTTTACAGTGAGAAGCTCGATGGATTTTGCATTGTTTCAAGTGATTCAGATTTCACCCGTCTTGCGTCCAGACTTCGTGAAAGCGGATGCATAGTTTACGGTTTTGGGGAGGAAAAAACCCCAAAAGCCTTTGTAAAAGTCTGTGATAAATTCGTCTATACAGAGATCCTTCTGGATAATCAGGAAGAATCCGAAGATGACGGCCGGTCCAGGACAAAATCCCGGAAGGAATTCAAAGTAGATCAGAAACTCCTTAAACTGTTGCGGGATGCGGTTGATGATCTTGCCGATGAATCGGGCTGGGCTTATCTGGGCGGAGTAGGTCAGATAATCAACAATAAATTAAGTGAATTTGATCCCAGAAACTACGGTTTTAAAAAGCTGGGAGATCTTTTCAGGGCTATTCCCCAGTTTGAAACCGAGGAACGTCCCCAGGGAAGCGGCTCTGGCCGTCTGGTTTATATACGCTGGAAGAAGAAACGATAGAGCCTGAAATTCTGTTGAAGTTTTCGCCATTTGCATATTAGTCACTTTGCTTTGCGTCCTGGCGAGGGGCTCTGTTGAGATCTCTCTCACGCAAAAGTGCATTGAAGCAATATCCTCATGAAGAAAAATTCTCAGTTGACATTAAATAAAGGGTATGCTAGTATGATGATAATACCAATTTTTCTATTATCGAGGATTAATCATGGAAATTATTGAACTTGTCAAATGTTCAAGATCTGCCCAGCAAATAATCGCCTCTTATTCACAGGAAAAAATTGACTCTGTGGTTCGTATGTTTGCCAAAGTAGTTTATGACAATGCCGAATCTCTGGCAAAAATGGCCTTTGAAGAGAGCCGTATGGGGGTTTTTGAGGATAAAATCACCAAAAACAAGGGGAAAGCACGTTTGCTTTGGCATGAACTCAAGGGAAAGAGGTCTGTTGGTATACTGGAATATGATAAAAAGGCGGGAATCACCCTTGTAGCAAAGCCAATGGGCGTTATCGGAGCCGCTACCCCCTGTACCAACCCAATAGTTACCCCAATGTGTAACGCGATGTTCGCCATAAAGGGGGGGAATTCCATTATTATCGCCCCGCATCCCCGCAGTAAAATGTGTGCAAAGCGTCTAAAAGAGCTTTACAATGGCGAATTGGAAAAAATGGGTGTCCCCAAAGACATCTTTCTTGTTATTGAGGAACCTACTGTAGAGTATTCCTGTGAACTGATGAAGGCAGTTGACGTTGTGATAGCCACCGGTGGAGCGGCTATGGTAAAGTCCGCCTATTCTTCCGGCAAACCAAGTTTTGGTGTGGGACCAGGCAACGTCCAAGGTCTTATTGATGATGATATGGATTTTGAAGAAACTGCAAAGAAGATGATACAGAGCCGGATCTTTGATAATGGGATCATTTGCTCAGGTACTCAGACCATAATAGCCAGCAAGAAAAATTTCAGGACAGTTATTGATGCCTTTGTCAAAAACGGCGCATGCTTCGTTGACGATCCGGTAAAGGTTGACGCCTTCC
>JGI24702J35022_10002721_pt1 | contig 10720 bp, 8 predicted proteins | sample TergutTh196P4_FD_35022 | JGI IMG/M metagenome (IMG submission 35022)
AGGTATGCCCCGCAGATTTGCCCGCCATAGCTTGAGCCGAACAGCCGCACCTTTTCGCTGCCGGTGAGGGCTTTCACCTCCCCGATGAACCCGCGCAGCTTTTCCGCGTTCAGGACGGTGGGGTCGCGCCAGTCATACTGGAAGATGAAGATGTTGTCCGCGCCCACCTGCTTTTCGAAACGGGTGCAAAAGCTCCCCAGCTGTTGGAGATACACCGCGTTCGGATCGTCGGCTCTCTTGGCGCGTATGGCCGCCAGGGAGAAGTCCGCCGCCGTGCCGGGCCAGGGGCCCACGTCGTGGGCGGGTGTGCCGTCTGGGTTCAGAGCCAGGAACCCGACCACGCTATCCGCAGCCCGGGCAAAGGCGTCCCCGATGACCTTGCTCCAGCCCGAGACGGCATAGAGCAACCCGCCGCCCAGCAGCGCCGGCAGTTCCCCAAGAATCGCGCCGCCGATGAGGCTGTAGTCCAGATCCCACACGTGCACGCGGCCGTCTGAGGCCGGGTTCTCGAACATCTGCGTGGAGACGAACCCCGCGATCATGATGATGGGGTCGCTTTCCGGAGATGCCGCCAGGGCAGGGGAGGCCAGGGCGAAAATCAGGGCAACGGCCAGTGCCAGGGATAAAATGCGCCTTTTCATGCAATCACCTCAACTACTTCAAAAATTTCTTCTCCTCCTCCGGCGTATCCAGGCCAAGTGTCCCGCCGGGGTTCATGATGTTGTCGGGGTCGAAATATTCCTTCAGCGCGCGGATGACGGCGAACTCGTTGCGCCCCAGCTGCCCCTCCAGCCACGGCCCGAACATCTTGCCGATGCCGTGGTGGTGGCTCATGCTGGCCCCGCTCCTCTGGATGGCGTCGAGGATGCTCGCGTGGAATTTTCTGAACTCCTCCGCGTCGTTCTCCAGAATGATGAAAATCCAGTACAGGTTCCCGCCCTGTGGATACACGTGGCTCATGTGCGTCATGCAGATGGTGTTGGGCCGGGCCTTGACGACCTTGCGCACCTCGGCGTGAACCTTGGCCATGCTGCTCCAATTGACGGAGCACTCCATCGTGTCCATCAGCACGCCGAAGTCCTGCAGCGTGTCGCGCAGGAAGGGGTCGCTGAAGCGCCCGTGCTCCCAGCCCTTGCAGACGTAGCCGGTCATGCTCAGGCCGCCATAGCGCTTGGCTACCTTGGCGACATTTTTGGCTGTGTTTTTGCTGTAGCCCAGTTCCCCGTTGGTGAAGCCCAGAAACAGGCACATCTCGTTGACCTTCATGCCCTTCGCCTTGAACAGGTATTGCAGCGGGCTGTCCATCACGCCATACATGTTGAGCATGATGGACGTCTCCTCCGGGTCGCTCAGGCGGAACACGCTGGGCTTGCCGGCCTCGCTTTGCATCACCTCCCGCGCGAAGAGGATGCCGGTCTTCCAGTCCTTGAACATATAGCTGAAGCGCTTGATGGTCTCGGGCATGTGGCGGCTGAACTTCAGCGTCACATGGGTCAGCACGCCGAAAGCGCCCTCCGCGCCCATCATCACCTGGTCCAGGTCGGGGCCGGTGGCCTTGCGGGGGTGCTGGTCGGTCTCAATGATGCCCTTCGGCGTGGCGTAGGCCTGCCCGAGCACCATGTCCTGGATGCAGCCGTAGTAGGTGGAGTTCTGCCCGCTGCCGTGGGTGACCACCCAGCCGCCCACGCTGCTGTATTCGAAGCTCTGGGGGAAGTGCCCCAGAGTATAGGCCCGCTTCGCGCCGAACTGCGCCACGGCGCCCTGCAAAATCTCCTCCAGCTTCGGCCCGCTCATGCCGGCCTCCACGGTGATGAGCTGGTCGGCCTCGTTGAACTTCACAACTTTGTTGAAGCGCAGGCGCATGTCCAGGGAGATCCCGCCCTTCACGCACTCCACGCCCCGGGTGACGGAGCTGCCCCCGCCGTAGACATACAATGGAATCTTGTGCTCGCTCACGTAGGCGACGATTTTTTCGATCTGCTCACGGCTGTCCGGGTACACCACGATGTCCGGCACGTTCTCCACGATCTTGTTCCGGGCGCGCAAAATGTCGTACATCGTCTTGCCATAGGCCACGCTGAACCGTGCGTAGTCGTCCGAGCGCACGAATTCGTCACCCACGATGGCCTTGATCGCCTGGATGTGCTCATCGGCCAGGGTGACGGGAATGTCGAACTTCACCTCGTCCAGCCCCAGGTCCTGCTGGTATTCGTGAAAGATGCTGTCGTCCATGCCAAAGCGGCCCAGAATGTCGCGCAGCATGTTTTCCTTCGGGGCCTTGATCTGCTCAGTCGCGCCGCCCCACTTGAACACGGCGCGGTACGAATTCTCGGGGATTTTGCCCTGGAACCACTTGGGTTCGAAGCCTTTGTAGGGTTTGGACATGATGTTTCTCCATTCTAGTTATTTACTTTATATTCATTCTTTGTGATCGCATAGAGGTTGCTGTCCTGAAACTCGGAATTGCAAAAATAGTAGTCCTTGGCCCGGCCTTCGAATATCATGCCGGCCTTTTCCAGAACTCGGCCTGACGCCGCGTTGTTGACAGCATGGGTCGCCTCGATCCTGTTCAGGCCGATCTCGGTGAACATATAGCGCAGAACAGCCTTCACAGCTTCGGTGGTATATCCCTTCGACCAAAAATTACGGGCAAGGGCATAGCCCATCAAGCCCTTTTGATCATTGTCGTCCACATTTACAACGCAGACATAGCCGATGAGCTTGCCTTCAAGCTCTATGCCCCAATGATACAGGCGGTCCGACTGATAGTCGTTTAAATATTCATGTATGTAGCCCCGGGACCAATCGGCGTTTGGATGAGGCTGCCACCGCTCATATTTCTGAACCTCTGGATCGCCCATCCACGCATAGACCATCTCCGCGTCATCCGGGGTGATTTCGCGTAGCAGCAACCGTTGCGTTTCTATTGGCTGTGTGCCCTTGTGCGTTATCTTACCCATACCGATAAAACCCCTCCAGCTTCGGGAACACCTTCACGAACGTCTCCTCATACAGCTTGCGGTACAGCGCGCTCTCTTCTAAATCAGGCATAAACGCCTCCTGGGGGCGTACCATCGAAGCCACAGCGGATTCATAGCTTGGGTGTACCCCCAGCGCCACAAACGCCGCCAGCGAGGAGCCAAGGCCCGTCACCTCGTGGGTGTGCACGCGCTGCACCGGCAGGCCGAACATGTTCGCCGTGATCTGCAAAATTTCCGCGCTCTGGCTGCCGCCGCCGGCCACGCGCAGGGATTTTGCCTTGCACTTGCCGCGCTTCTCGATCTGCTCCAGGCCCTCCATCAGCGCGAAGTTGATGCCCTCGATGATCGCCCGGTAGAAGTGCATGCGCGTGTGGTGATCCGAAAGGCCGATCATCGAGCCGCGGGCGTGGGGCATGGCCAGCCCGGGGGTGAAGTAGGGGTGCAGCATCAGCCCGCCGCAGCCCGGGGGGATCTCGTGCAGCCGCCGGTTGAGCACCGTCTCGGGGCTGACCCCCAGGGCCTCGGCCTCGGCGCGCTCGGTGGCGGCAAACTCGTTCTTGAACCATGTGACCAGCCAGTAGCCCCGGAAGACCTCCACCTCCGGGGTGTAATAGCCCGGTATCACGGAGTTGTAGGGCGGCAGGTAGGGGAATGGCTCCACATAGTCCGGCAGGGTGATCTCAACTGTCGCGGTGGTGCCGAAGCTCAGCGCGGCGATATCGTGGGCCATGCAGCCCAGGCCCAGGGTCTCGCAGGCCTTGTCGCTGCCCGTGGCGATCAGCGGCAGCCCCGTGGGGATGCCTGTCTCCGCCGCCGCCTGCGCCGTGACGCGCCCCATGGTCTCGCCTGCCTGCACCAAATCGTAGCACTGCTCGTCCCGCACGTCGAAGATGGGCCGCGCCAAATCGTTCGGGGCCATCCACTTGCGCGTCTTGTTGGAGAAGGGCACATGCCCCACCGTGCTGGCGATGGCGTCCACCAGGTTGCCGCACATCTTGTAGTTCAGCCAGGCGGAGAGCAGCACGAACTTCGACGTCTTCGCCCAGAGCTCCGGCTCGTGCTCGGCGATCCAGTTGCAGGCGCTCACGCGCCGCTGCAGCGTGACGGTCTCCGTCACCCCCGCCACCTTGTACAGCGCCCCGACGAGGCCCGGCAGCTTTGTGTTGGTCGATTCCCGCGCGTCCAGCCAGAGGATGACGTCCCGCAGGGGCTCCAGGCGCTCGTCCAGGCACAAGCAGCTGTCGCGTATCGTGCTGATGGTCACCGCCGCGATGTCGCCCCAAACGCCCTCATTCTGGCGCTTGAGCTTTTGGCAGCAGCCGCATATGGCCTCCCAGTAGAATGCGGGCGTCTGCTCGGCCCAGCCCGGCTGCTTGGAGAAATACGGCGGGCTGTAGGCCTTTTGCGCCTTGGCGACGATTTCGCCCTGTGCGTCGCACAGCAGGGCGCGGGCGCTCTGCGTGCCCATGTCGATGGTCAGAATCAGCGGGTTGTCAGTCATGCCTATGCCTCCATTATACACCCTCACCGCCTGCGGGCGGAGCTCCCTCTGAAGAGGGAGCCTTAGGGGTTGCCGAGATTTAGTGAAAGCGAAAAAGGAATCTCCAGGCTCCCTCTTTAGAGGGAGCTCCCGCCGCAGCGGGTGAGGGTGTCTGCTTATACCTCCGCCAGCCAATCGCTGGTCGCGATCATATTCCCCTCGCACACGGAGCTCAAATCCGCGACGACATCCCCGCAGGCGATGCGCTTGTCGATGACGACCCCCGTCAGCAGCCGCATGACATCCGCCATCTTCCCCTTGGGGATCTCCCTGTCCGTGCGCACGGGCAGCATGGGGCACGCGTCAAACGCCGTGCGTACAGTGCTGCACAGCGTGCGCATGGGGTGCGTCAGCTCGGCCAGGGCGAAATCGACGCCCCGCTTGCAGGCATTGCCGGTGACGTTTACGCCGCCATCAGGGGTCAGCTCGGCCAGCAGCTTGCAGCCCGCCGGGCAGGTGATGCAGATGAGTTCGGTCATTGATAGTCCTCCAGTTCCTTGCTGATAAGTACCATTTCACCGTCGATCAGTTTGTAAGTGCTGACATACACTCCATCTGGTTCTACTAACCAGCTTTTTGCTTCGGTTTCGATAAATTCGCTGTTTTTATATTGATAAGTTGTGTGTCCCCAGCCAATGCCTCCGCCGGCAGTGTTGCTTCCTCTCAAGTTGCCGTCGTCACCAATAAACAAATTACATCCATAACTCAACTCCCGTAGTTGCTCATTTTCAACAAAGCATTGCTGCGCATTATCCCATAGCCAAAACAGCGAATATCTAGTATTGCGATCGTGTACAAGCTGTAACCGCAAGTCCAGATAGCCATCTTTGTTGTAGTCTTCAAACAAAAACATAACTTGATGCATGTAAAACGGCATATCATCTACAATATCGAATTCATCAAAAAGCTGATAAAATTCACTGTTCGGATCGCTTATTTCAACCGATTGAATGTCCGCAAATTCCATCTCCGGCCAGCTCTCTGGCTGCCAAACGCAGCCCCGCAGCTCAAACGTAAATTCCGGCAAACTTTCGTGAATGCGCTGCGTTAGTACGTGTTCAAATTGTTTGCGTACAGCCGCCGCTGTTGTGGCTTCGGTGGTTGTTGGAGCCGCCGCCTCACCCTGCCCGCACGCGCAGCACCCCGCAAATAGGCAAAGCGCCAGCACTAAGCAGATGAGTTCCTTCATATGCGCCTCCATCTTAATCAACCCTCTTGTACATCCATACCATATACTCCGACAGTCTGTACTCTTGCCCCTTGTAAAACCCGAACGCCGAATGCCCTCTGTTCGTCAGCAGCGTAATGATGCTATAGCCCTGCGCCCTCGCGTGGGTTTCCACGGCTTCCATCAACGCCTTGCCATGGCCCTTGCGCTGGTGCTCGGGCGAGATGAATAGCTCGTCAACGAACACCTCATTGCCCTTGTAATACGTCAACCCATGGCAGAACGCCGCCCCAGCCAGCGCATCGCCCTCCCACAGCGTGAACCCGAAAAAGCGCTTGTTTTCAATGAATTCTTGCAGACGTGCACCGGCTGTTTCGTTTGTCCAGCTGTCGTGCCAGGGTTCGCTGTTGAACACTTTTATGAACAGATCCCGGCAGTCATTGAAATCGATCGGCGAAAATTCCCTGATCACTTTACGGCCTCCATCTCCAGACAAATCACATCTCCTGCCTTGATCTCAATTCCCGCCAGCTTCAGCGTGACGCGCTCCATCTCGGGCGGCCGCAGCTGCTGGAAATTCTTCTTCAGCAGCACCCGATCCCCAAGCTTCGCGGTGAATCTCGTCTTGCCCCGTTCCTCCCTGGAGCGAAAATAGACAACCACTTCCTCCGGCGCACCAGACAAATTCACTCTCTGCGGCATGGCATACAGGAAATTGCCATCGACCTGAACATCAGCATAATTGTTCATTGTAAATTGTTCACTGTTCATTGCGAAGCCCGCGGCTTCGCGCCCCGCCGCCGCGCCGCTTTCGCTGACGAAATCCACCAAGTCGTTCACGTGGGCCGCGTTGCCGCAGCTGAACAGCCCCGGGACCTCTGTCTGCCCGTTCTGGTCGCACACCGGCCCGCGCGTGACGGGGTGCAGCGAGGCACCCAGCGTCTCGGCCAGCTCGTTCTCGGGGATCAGCCCCACGGAAAGAATCAGCGCGTCGCATTCGATGATCTCCTCCGAGCCGGGCAGCGGGGTCATGCTTTCGTCAACTGAGGCTGTTTCGATAGCCTCCAGCCGCTCGTGTCCGAAGCAGCGCGTGACCGTTTTGCTCAAATGCAGGGGGATACCGAAGTCGTTCAGGCACTGGGCGATGTTCCTCGGCAGCCCGCTGGGAATGGATTTGGCTTCAAAGACCCCCAGCACCTCGGCCCCCTCCAGGGTCAGCCGCCGCGCCATGATCAGCCCGATATCCCCCGAGCCCAGCACCGCGCAGCGCCGCCCCGGCAGCTGCCCCAGGATGTTCGTGTAATACTGCGCCGCCCCTGCCGTAAGCACCCCCGCCGGGCGCGTGCCGTGGATGGCCACCTGCCGGGCCGTTCGCTCGCGGCAGCCCGTGGCCAGGATGACGGCCCTGGCCTGCACGCGTTTCATTCCCTGCGCGCTCACCAGCGTGAGGGCAAAGCCATTCTCGTTGCGCTCGATATGATCCACAAATGTGAGGAGAGAGACCTCCACGTTTGTGGTTTTCAGTTCGTTGATGTAGCGCTGCGCGTACTCCGGCCCGGCCAGCTTCTCCCCGAAGCGGATGACCCCGAAGCCGTCGTGCACGCACTGCTTGAGGATGCCGCCCAGCCGCCCCTCACGCTCCACAAGCAGCGTGGAAGCCCCGGCATTGCTGGAGGCGATGGCAGCGGCCAGCCCAGCTGGCCCCCCGCCGATGACAGCCACATCATAGTATTCAGCCATTCGTGCCGCCCCCTTTCGTGGAGCCGAGCAGGATTTCGCTGCCCGCGCCGCTTTTGCGCACCTGTTCCAGGGGGATGCCCAACTCCTTGGCAATGATCTGCGCCACCAGCGGCCCGCAGAACCCGCCCTGGCAGCGCCCCATCCCGGCGCGCACCCGGCGTTTGACCCCATCCACCGTATCACAGGGCAGGGGACGCCGCAGCGCCGCGAGGATCTCCCCGCGGCTCACCTGCTCGCAGCGGCAGAGGATCACTCCATAGTCCGAATCCCGCGCGATGAGGGCGTCCCTTTCGTCCTCCGGCAGCTCGGCGGCGTTTACAATCGCTTTGCGGTGGGGGTCAAAGCCCTCGTTTTTCCCGGCTTTGATTTGCTCCAGCACCAACTTGGCGATGTCCTCGGCAATGGCCGGCGCGGCAGTCAGCCCCGGCGATTGGATGCCCGCCGCGTGGATGATGTTTTTCGTATACAGGCCCCGGCGTATGACGAAGTCTTCCTCGAAGGTCGCCGCACGGAAGCCCGTGAAATAGGTGATGATCTGCCCCTGGTGGAGCTGAGCGCTGGTTTTTTGCTGTTTATCGAACACCGTTTTGATGGAATCCCGCGATGTCGCGAAGTTCTCCTTCTCCGGGGTTTCCGCGGCGTCCGGGCCAAGCAGCAGGTTGTCGTGCACCGTGCGGATCACCCCGCCGCCCTTTGTGTGCGCCCCCTTGGCGTGCCCGGTGAGCAGCGTGCTCGAATGGTAGCGCGAGATCACGCCCGCCTTCTTGTCCAATATGCTGTTCGTGCCCCGCCGCGGGTGAATCGAGAAGAACCGGTCGTCCGCCATGGCGGCAACCTCCTCGGCAAACACCCCCGCCGCGTTAATGACAATTTTAGGATATATCATGCCCCGGTTGGTTCTTACAGCCGTGATTTGGCCATCTTCAACCTCCATGCCCAGCACCGCCGTGTTCAGGCTGACCTTCGCGCCATTCTCGATGGCGTTTTCGGCATAGGCGATGGTGAGGCTGTAGGGGCACACGCTCCCCGCCGTGGGGAAGAACAGCCCACAGTCCAAATCCGGGTGCACGTTCGGCAAAATCCCGAACAGTGCTTTCCTGTCCAAAACCTGATTGGGGATGCCCAAATACCGCCAATAGAGCTTCGTTATGTAGAGCAGCGCCGTGGGGATCTTCTTCGGGAAGCACAGGTATTGCCCCTCCCGCGTGAAGGGCACCTCCAGCTCGGCGCAGACCTGATCGTAAACGGCGTTGCCGCGCCGGTTATAGGCGTATTTCAGGCTGTTCTTGTGCAAATCCAGCCCGGGGTGAATCATGCCATCGTTGCGGGAGCTGGTGTGCAGGGCCACGTCGCACTCCTTCTCGGCCAGCAGCACGTCCAGCTTCCACCGCGTGAGCTCCCGCGCGATGGCGCAGCCCACCACCCCGCCGCCGATGACCAGCACGTCGGGCCTTGCCCCCTCCAGGGCATTGTCCTCGATGCCCGGCAGGCGCGTGGGCAAAGGCGCTTCCCCGGTGAAATGCACATCATTCACCAGGCAGCCCTTGATCTTGTGTTTCGCGGCCCTTGCGGCGAGGAACCCGGCATCGACTATCTCCTGCCAGTCGCCGCTTTCCCCCTCCAGAACGAGGTGCTCTTTCTTTGCCCGGAGGCCAAACCGCCCGGCAAATCGTTTTTGTAAATGCTGATTGGTGCGCGCAATCCAATCCATAGCGCCCTCCCATGGTTCCAATGAATTCCAATGATAGGATAAACCTGTTTCCTGCTTTCATGTCAAGCACAATTTTTGCGAAACTAATTATAGCACACTTAAAATGATTTTTCTAGCCCCAATTTGCCCCGCGCCCGATTTTCTCCATGGGGATACTCTCATACCCCGGCAGCTTCCAATAGTCCCGCACCCGCGGCGCGCCGTAGCTCTCGTTGGGCTCCACCGTGCTGAAGCGCCGCACGCTCTCGTCGTAGCCCGGCTTGTTCTTCCCCGCGAAGGTATTGCCCGTCACGCTGCTGCCCGCCGGGTTGGCGGCGAAAGCGGGCCCCTCGATATCGGCGAAATCAATCGAATACGCCGCAAGCTTGGGGAACGCTTCCTTCCAGATGTCCGTCTGCCATGGGGAGTCGGTGAGCTCCTTCCAGCCCACGCCGCTTTTGCTCCAGTGGTGGTGCCATATGTAGTCCGGGTCGTCGGACAGGGCGCCGTCGCGGGTGCGCTGGTCGTAGTTCACCGGCCTGCCGGCGTTTACTACGACATTGCCGTGTACCTCCAAATTCCGCCCACTGATGGCGATGGCCGTGCCCGGCACGTTCACCAGCAGGTTGTTCTCCACCGTCACGCCCGCAAGGCCGTCGTCCAGGTAGATGCCGCAGGGCGTATGCCCGTTGCCGCCCAGATTGTAGATCGCGTTGCCCCGGATGACCGTGCCCCAGGCGCTCCACCAGCTGCGCCCGTCATAGATCGCGCCCGCGTCGTCGGTGATCAGGCACACGTCATGGATGAGGTTGTACTCGAGCACGTTGTTGTTGCCACCGAAGAACATAGCCGTGTGCGGGCTGTTGTAGAGCTCGTTGTGGGCCGCCAGGTTCCCCGTGCCGTAGACGTTTACGCCGCCCTGGTAGGTCATCACCACCTCGGGCCAGTCGTGCACCAGGTTGTTCACGGCCATGCTGTTCCCCGGCGTGAGCGTCCCGGCCTCCCCGCCGCTGATCGTGATGCCCTGTTTCCCCACCCGGTAGACCTCGTTGTTGGAGGCCGTGTTCTCATAGCCGTCGAGGGTGATGGCGCTCCCCGCGATATTGCGCACCACGCAGTGGTCCACGGAGATGTTGTCGCCCTGCAGGCGCATCCCGTCACCCCGTGTGCCCTGTAAGGTCAGTCCAATGAAGCGTACGTTCTTCAGGCCCTCGCCCTGTATGAGCGTCTCCGTGCTCAGCGAGATATCAATGCGGGCCTCGCCGAAGCTCTCCTCCGGCGGCCAGAGATACAGCAGGCCGGTCTCCCTGTCGAGATACCACTCGCCCGGCGCGTCCAGTTCCTCCAGTACGTTGTAGAAGTAATATGTGCCCCCTCGCGCGTATCCGTAATTGCTGGCGTATTCCGTCGTCACCGTGCCCGCGGCGCTGTCAATTGCTTTCACGGGGGTGCTCATGTCGGCCCAGTCCCACTTGAAGCAGCCGAACATCCACACGTCGTCCACGGAAGCCCAGCTTGCCGCCCGCCGCGCCGTCTCCGCGTCCATCTCGAAGGTGCCGCCCCGGGGGTTGCGCAGCTCGGCCCACCCGGCGTGGCGCACC
>JGI24702J35022_10002722_pt1 | contig 10719 bp, 8 predicted proteins | sample TergutTh196P4_FD_35022 | JGI IMG/M metagenome (IMG submission 35022)
AGAGTGTAGCATCAAAGTTGCACGTTTTATCGAACATCCGCCCCGAAGCACACAGTCGCTTCGGGGCGAAATTCGGCGACTTTCATGTTACAGTTCCGATTTTCTCCTCAAACCGGCGATGCTACAGTATAACAGTAAGGACTCCCCTTAACCCCCATACGTTTCAACTTAAGCAACGTCCCCTGACGTGGCAACGACGACCGCCCTCAACGGGGGCGATGGGTTGTACACTTTACTTAAGTTGAAACGTATGCCCCTTAACCCCCATTTTCCGTTTATGAAAACCAACTATTTGATGATTGTCGCCCTGTCCCTGTTACTGATGCAACTTGCCGGTTGTAGTAGCGGGACGGTGCCGCTAAGTGGGAAAGTCGTTTTTTCAGACGATGGCGCTCCCGTTCCCATCGGTACGGTCTGTTTTAGCGATGGAAAAAGCGCATCTCGCGGTACTATCAAGGAGGACGGCACCTTTGTGATGGGCTTTGTCAGAATGGAGGACGGGATTCCTCCCGGACGTTATACGGTCTATTTCATCGGAGTCGAACTGCCGGACCCCGCGAAAGATCAGGCCTCCATGGATAATACCTCGCCCCTGATTGATCGGAAGTACACCAAGCCCGACACATCGGGTTTGGAAGTCGAAATAACGGCCGCCACCAAAACCATGGAGTTCAAACTCGATCGATTCAAGTCCGGCAGATAGAGTATGTTCCCTAATCCCCGCACCCAAGAAAGGAAAATATCCGATGTCAACACCACAATGTCACTGTTGTCCGCAATGTGCCGAGGAGCCGTCCTCCTTTTCGCAGTGGGAGGTTTCTCGCCGCCGATTCATGGCTATGGGCGGTGTCTTGATGGGCGGCCTCTCCATGAGCGGTCTGCAAAGTTCCCTTCTCGCCGCCGACTCGGACAATTCGCTTCTTATGCCGAAGCCGAGAAAGCCGTTGATCGTCAAACCGGTCTTCGTTTATGATCTGCCCCAGCGGCGTGAACAGACCTCTTGGAGAGCCTGGGGCGGAATCCAAACGGTCGAAGACGCGAATGAAGAGACTGTACGCATCAAAAACGAACTTGCCGCCATCAAACAACGAGCGGACTATCCGATCGAATTCCTCGACGTTGCGGCGGTAACACACATCAATCAGATGAAGGAACACCCCGATATGGCAGAATGCGACACCATCCTGCTTTACGGCGCGGGATGGGCCGTTGACGGCGTTCAGAATTTCGGAAAAGACGTTATTATCTTTCAGCGTTGGCAGAGCGGACCGGTCTATTTACAATACGAAGTCGTCAGTCCGCGTTTGCTCCGTGCCCATACGGACGTCTCGGCACTACCGGGGATCAAGGACGCCGACGTCGTGACGGACAAAACCGAGGAACTCGATTGGCGTTTTCGCGCCCTCTGCGGCTTGAAAAACACGGTAGGAGCCAAAATCATCACCATCGGCGGCACCGGTGCTTGGGCACAACCGCCAGGCGTTGTTCCGGAACTTGTTAAGAAAATCTGGAAGTTTGAATACCACGACGTCAATTATGGCGAATTGGGTAAACTCCTTGAAGAAGCATTTGCCGACGAGAAGACCATGGTTCGGGCAAAAAAGCGGGGCGAAGAGTATCTCAAGATTCCAGGCACAAAACTGGAAACGTCCATGGATTTTTTCATCAACAATTTCGTGCTCGACGACATTTTCCGCTTATTGATGAAAAAGGTCGATACGAATATGATTACGGTCAATTCGTGCATGGGAACCATCATGGGCAAAGCAAAAACCAGTGCCTGCATGACACTCTGCACACTCAATGACGACGGCTACCAGGCATTCTGCGAATCGGATTTTGTNGTGATCCCGAGCGGTGTGTTGCTGGGTAATATTGCCGGCAAACCTGTGTTCCTCAATGATCCGACGTATCCGCACGATAATATCATTACGCTTGCCCACTGTACGGGCCCGCGTAAGATGGATGGTAAAAACTACGANCCGGTCAGGATNGTCACGCACTTCGAATCGGACTACGGTGCCGCACCGCATGTCGAGGTCCCGCTCGGGACCGTAACGACGAACATCGCACCGGACTTCAAGTCGGAGCGTTGGGTCGGCCTTAAGGGAACTGTTTGTGATGTTCCGTTTCGTCCGATTTGCCGTTGCCAGTTCGACATCAAGTATGAATTTCCGAGTCGTCTCCTTGCCGAACGGATGCCCGGCTTCCACTGGATGACCTGCGTCGGCGACTATCGCAAGGAAATCGGTTACGCACTCCGTCGAGTCGGTATCGAATGGGACAATCTCGACGAAGTGCCCACAAAGGAAATGACTTGACGTCGTCGACGATTCTCGCGATTGGACATCAAAAAGTGTTGCCCGTTATGACCGATGAAATAACGCTGTGGCGCACGTTGTGCGCCTTTTCATCCCCCACATAGGAGAGCGAATCATGCAAATTGGTTTCCATACGGATGCGTTCAATTCGGTTTTTTGGCCATTTGACAAATGCGTCGAATGGGCGGCGCCAATGACATCCATTACATCGAAAGCGGAATCATGGACGGAGTCAGTTGGGCTCACGGCCTTGGTTACTGGCCGCATGTGGCGACCTTCGAAGACCCGGTCGCACTTCGGCAATTTATGGAAAAGCATAACGTCCAATATTCCCAGATCGACGCGGCGTTTCCACTTTCCGGGTCGTTGGGGGCGTCAATCGGCGTTCCCTACGTTTGGCGGGCTATTCAGTGGGCCAAACTGGTCGGCTGTCCGCGAATTGCCACAACCGATGGGCTCTTCGCCGCCAAAGGTTACACCGACGACCAGGCCATGGAACTGATGAAATGGTGCTACGGACAAATCATTGAACTTGCCGAGAAAAATGAAATGACGATCACCATCGAGATTCACGGGTATTACACGACAAAACCCGAATTTCTCGGACGTATGTTGGAATTCTGTGACAGTCCTTATTTCGGATTGAACCTCGACACCGGCAACTCGTACATTGCCGGTCAGGACCCGGTCGATTTTGCTCGCCGCTTCGGCAAAAAAGTCAAGCACATGCATATCAAGGACGTTACCGAACAGTTATCGGCAAGTAACCGCGGCGAAGATACGGGAATTCCGATCAGCCACAGTGCCATCGGCGACGGCGTCAATGCAGGCAACATCAGGGAAAGCCTGAAAGTCGTCCACGAGTTGGGATTCAACGGTCCCATCAGTTTGGAAGTCGAAGGAAACGGCGGACCGACTCTTATCAAGTCGCTCAATTGGGTCCGAAAAACGCTTGCGGAACTCGGAATTCCGGAAGAAAAATAAACCGTGTATGACCGTTTCGTTGTTGTGATCAACTTAACAGAGAGGTTTTCGCAATGGAATTTTTGCTCGGTTTCATTTTGGTCATTTTGGGCGGTTTGTGTGGCGGTTCTTTTGGACTTCCAGCAAAGTTTGCTCCGAAAGACACCGCTTGGGAAACCCTCTGGGGACCGTTCCTTCTTTTCGTTACGATTCTCATTCCGGTGATCGGCGGACCATTACTCGCTAACGGCTGTTGGGAAATCTATCAAAAAATGGGAATTGCCGGGCTTCTGATCCCGATCTTCTGCGGCTTTCTTTGGGGACTGGGGTCCATTTTGTTCGGCCTCTGCTTCGTGTTTATCGGCCTTTCNCTGGTATACGCCTTTAATTGCGGCGGACAAATCATTTGCGGAACTCTCGGTCCCTTACTGATTCACCATCCGGAACAACTTCTGACTTTGCCCGGAATGGTCATTATCTTAGGCGTCATCATTTGTGTTGTCGGCGTAGGCGTCAGCACCCAAGCCGGTATTTTGCGCACAAGATCGCAAAACCAGGAGCAGGAAGCAAGCGTTGCCGCCCCCAATGTGAAACGTACTATGCTCGGTATGTTCCTTGCAATTCTGTCAGGGTTACTGGCCGGTTGCATTGCTGTCGGCTTCAGTTTCAGCAGCGGTATGATTGATCTCGCCGTCGGTGAACCTTATAATAACACGACTTGGCGGGCGACGATTCCCGTAACGATGCTCATTCTTATGAGTGGTTGCGTGCCTTGTTGCCTTTACTGCGCTTACAAACTGACGGTCAATAAAACTTGGGGACGCTTTGCAACTCCTTCAGGATTGTGGGTTATTTTGATCGCCTTGTTGATGGCCGTGATTCATGACTCCGCCGTCGTCTTATACGGAATGGGCGTGTCCTATTTAGGAACGCTCGGCGTTTCGCTGGGATATGCCGTGTTTATGTCTTTCGGAATCATTTTCGGAAACATCAACGGCTTTCTCACCGGAGAATGGAAAGGGGCCAGTCGTCAAAGCGTTCAAATGATGATTGGTGCCATTTTCATTCTTATTGGGGCGTCCTGTGTGATGGGAATCGCTCAAGCCTTGTCATAAATATCAGACAATAAGGAGTTTTTATGAAAATCGGAATCAACCTTGCCTTATGGACGGATACCTTTGATAACGGTCGTTTGCCGTTGCTCGATCGGTGTAAAACGATCGGTTACGATATGGTCGAACTTCCGGTATTTGATACCGATTTGCAGGTCGCAGAAATCTGGGGGAAACGGCTTGACGAAGTGGGGCTGGAGCGTTCCGCCGGTTGCGCGTTCGGGCCGGACCACAATATGATTGATCCCAGTTCTCAGGTTCGGCGGCGCGGTATTGACGCAGGAAAAGCAACTCTTGATTTTACCGCCGCCGTCGGTTCCCGAATTTTGATCGGGCACATGCCGTCCGCATTGGGACTGTTTACCGGGCAAGGACCGACCGAACAGGAGTGGAAGTGGGGCATCGAGGCGATGCGGGAACTTTCCGAACATGCGGATCGTCTCAACGTAACCATCGGTTTGGAAGCGGTTAATCGTTTCGAGTGCTATCTGTTCAACTGCATGGCGGACACGCTTCGGTTCGTCAAAGATGTCAATCATCAACGCTGTCAACTTATGTATGACACGTTTCATGCAAATATCGAGGAAAAAGATGTTGCGGCGGCAATACGGAGCGTCAAAGACCACTTGGTTCATGTACACATTTCCGAATGTGACCGCAGCACACCGGGACAAGGCGGTGTGCGTTGGAAAGAAACCTTCGATGCGCTTTGTGAAATTGATTACAAAGGTTATCTCGTTTGTGAAGCCTTCGGAGCGGCTTTGCCCAAACTTGCCGCAGCAACCAAAATCTGGCGTAATATGTTTGAAAACGCCGACCAACTTGCCCAAGACGCTCATCATTTTATCCGAAAACAAGTGACGGAACATTGGAAATAATGTTTCGGTTTTAATACTTCCCGTTCCCATTCACGATTCCAATCAAATAAGGAGAATCTCTTATGACAAACAGTCGTTCAGGTCGACGTGGTTTTCTCAAAATGGCAGCGGCCTCCGTTGCGGTTCCTTTCCTGATACCCCGTTCGGTGCTTGCCCAAAACGGCAATCCGGGTGCCAATGAAAAAGTGGTGATCGGTCTCGTCGGGGCCGGCAACCGTAGTCGACAAATCATGAATTGGCCAAAGTTGATGCGGCTCCAGGCAGTATGCGATGTCCACGATTCGCAAATCAGCCTGACCATTGATGGCAAGAGTGCCCCTCGTCCCTACGCCGGATACAAAACGTTTGATCCCGATGCGGAGAAAGCGGTGCGCTACAAAAATTATCTCGACATGTTCGACAAGGAAAAACTGGATGGGGTTTTCATCCTAACCCCAACCCATGTGCGTGCGAGAATTACCTTGTTTGCACTAGCCGCAGGATTTGATGTGTTCGGCGAAAAACCTTTTGCCCTCACGGCAGAACAAGGACGTGCCATCGTTGACGCCGTTCATAAATACAAACGGGTCTATCAATGTGGTGCCCAAGCACGTTCGATACCGTANAATCAATGGGCCGTACAACGCATTTACGACGGAGCCATCGGAAAAATCGAAAGGGTGGAAATGACAAACTTTCTGTCGCCCATCGATTACAAACCGCTTGACGTCGCAGAAGAGTGCCCTGCCGACCTTGATTGGGACGCCTGGTGTGGCCCGGCCCCNCTCTATCCGTTCCAGGAAATGCTCTTGGGAAGCACCGAAGGATGGGGNCACTTCCGGGATTACGACGGCGGTGGAACGACTTGGGGAATGACGGGATTCGGAACACACGCATTCGATCAGGTGCAATGGGCTCTCAATAAAGACAAAGAACTTCCCATCGAAATGGAAGCGACCATACCCGACCATCCGACTAATCGTAGTCCTTTCAAAATGACCTATGCCGATGGAACGCAAATTGTCATCCGCGAGGAAGGAGAAAGCCAAAATGCGTTTGGGGGATTCTTCTATGGCGACAAGGGAAAAGCCGAATTGACACGCGGTCAATTTCGCACGAATCCGCGTGAAATCGCCGAGGCGGCGCCGCCGGACATTCGACGCGACGAGTTGGATCACGTAAAAAACTGGCTTGACTGCATCAAAACGCGGGAAACTCCCCGAACTTCGGTGGAAATCTCCCATTATCACACGATGTTGTGTCATTTCGGCGTCATTTGTCGCGAGGTGCCAGGAAAACTCAAATTCGACTCCCAAACGGAAAAATTTGATAATGAGGCCGCCAATAATCACCCCTCAATGAAACGTGAAACGCGCAAAGGACACGAATTGCCGAACGTGTGAGAAAGAAAAGTTCGGAGATAAAGAGGGCGGCAGGCCAAGCGAAACTCGATGCGATGTTTTGCCCTGCCAACCTCTTATTCCCGTCCTTAAATCTGAACACCAATTCCTAACCGCCAACTATTCCTATGATGTTTAGAACTCAATCAAAATGTGTTTTGCTCTTGCTCTTTTCGATGGCACTCATGCTTTTATGGCTGGAGCCATCTCCCGCAGATCAGCCGACGACGGGAAAAGAAAAAAAAGTCAAGGTTCTCGTCGTTACCGGTCTGGAATCCATATACCACGAATGGCGACAGACCGCTCCAAGAATCGCAAGACAACTGGCAACATGTCCCGAATTGGATGTTCTACTTGAACCGGATTACAATATCCTGTGTACGGACAGAGTTTTTGATTACGATGTCATTTTCTTCAACTTCTGCAATCTGCGCGGACTTGGAAACACTCGAAACGATGATCTTGCGCTAACAAACATCGAACAATTCCTCAAATCCGGCAAAGGAATTGTGATCTATCACCTTGCCATTGGAATGTTTGAAGAAAAAACTGAGCGAGTACTGCCGCTGATCGGACGAAATTACGACCGTAGTCTTCCCGGTCATGATCCGTTCCGTAATTTCGAAGTAACCATTACAGATCGGGAACACCCCATAACGAAAAATATTCCCGATTTCAAAATAGATGACGAACTGTATACTTGTATGGGAGGTGATCTTCCTATCCACGTTTTAGCTGAGGCGACTTCTCCCGAACAGAAGCAAACGTATCCAGTAGCGCATCTCCATAAGTATGGCGATGGCTACGCTTTCACGACCGTATTGGGACATGACGTGCGGGCGTTGAACTCGCCGGAGTTTGCGACGCTTTTGCGCAATGCCGTACTTTGGCTCGGCAAAAGAGAGGTCCCCGCAGAACCGGCAACAGTGCTTACGCACGGACGACCGATTCCGAGCGGAAGGGTTTATCCTCCGGATGAGGCATCGAACCGTGAACGAATGGAGCAAATCGAGAAGGTCTTGGCTCCCGATGAAAAATTGGTACTGTATCTCGATTGTGGACGCGAATGGGATAAAACGGCACTGACCGGTGAAACATTTTCCGTGAACGGGGACTGTCATCGTTTTCCAGGTGCCCAGGATTCGTGGATCAACGACAGCCCCAATCAGGAACATATCGCATTTGGACGTCAGGCGGCTGTGATTCACATAGACAAATTAGACCCCAATAAGAAATATCGAGTCTATTTTTCGTGGTGGGATTATAATGCCGCAGGCCGTATACAATCTGTACAACTTCGTTCGAAAGATCAATCTCGCACTGAAACAGTTGTTAAAGATACCAAACTGCCGAATTTTCAAGTAGATGGAGAGCCTCCGGAAACAAAATCGTTCGACATCAGTACTTCATTCATCAAAGACGACGGGTGCGATTGTGTAATCAGCCGTGTGGAAGGCCCTAATGCAGTCATTTGCGAGATATGGCTTGTTGAAGTCAAATAGTTTTTTCGAAAACGCCCTGCTTTCAGTTATCGTTGACAAATGGAGGGTGTGTAAATATTGGGGAAGACTTGACGAACTCCACTCTGAAAGAGCGTAATGTCTATAACCCCTGGCTTTAGCCAATCGTATCTACACATCTTTTTCGATTATCAACAGATTATACAGATTGACGCAGATTATTTTCAAAACGATAAAATGCAAAGAACGGGAAAAATGGAGAAACTTGAAGTAGCCAATTCTTGTCGATGGTATTCACTCCACTTTTCTTATTCTTTCTATTGTTTCTTTTACTATCTTTTCTATCTGTTAAAATCTGTCTTATCTGTTGATAATTTTCAGTTGATTATTTGTGTAGATACTATTGGCGTAAGCCGGGGGGGGATGGGCGATAAATCACATCGAAAGCCCCTCCCCCTAACCCTCTCCCAGCGGGAGAGGGGACGACAGAAAAAAGCCTATATCAATTCCGAAAACACGCTAAATAAGGAGAACAACAATGAAACGTTTTCTCGTGCTTTTTGTTTGCCTTGCAATTTATTCGCCCACCGTTGTCGCTTCGGCACTGGAAAATCTCGCTTTCAAGGCTAAGGTCTCGGCCAAGAGCGAATTCAGTACGGAGTATGCCGCCAAGGGAGCCATCGACGGCACTGTGCCAGAGGCACTCAGCGGAAACGGCGGTGCCTTCCGGAACGCAGACACCCATCGCGCTTGGGCCATCCGCGGAAGTAACGGTTACGAGAGTTGGTTCCGATTCGATTGGGACGAAACGCAAACCGTCGCCGAGGTCGTCTATTACGGACGAACCGCTATGCTATTGACCGAGTGCTTCAAGGATTATGAACTCCTGCTCGACGACGATCCGACGCCGGTCGTTCGCGGAACATTTAAGATGATGCACGGTCCGCAACGGGTAACGCTACCGGAAGCCAAACAAGTTCGGTCGCTGACGCTCCGGTTTTTGAACGCCTATACGACGACGACCAATCCGGGCGCGTCGGAGATTACCGTCTTTGAGCGTAGTCCTTCCGACCGGGAGCTTGCCTCCGTGTTTATGGAAAAGCGAACGGAAACGGAACAAAATTTGGCCGATGCCGTATTGCAGGGAGATTTCGGCTTCAAAGACCTGCTCGTCATCGAACGGCACCATCTTCACCTGTCGCACGTCTACACCTATCACGTCGAAGGCTTTGTGCCCGGCGGCGGACTTTGTATCTTCACACCGGACGAAGACGGCGGGAAACTCAAGAAAATCGTCGATGCCGGTGAAGGAATGATTATCGACGCCTCGCTACACTGGAACGGGCACGACATCGTCTTTTCCTGGAAGCGGAAAGGGTGTGCTATCGGAAATACTATGGCGTACCTCGACGACATCAGTTTCGGCGACACCCCGGAGGAGAACTACCAAATTTGGACTGTCGGCATCGACGGCTCGAACTTGCGGCAAATTACCCATGCACCCTATAACAATCTCAATGCCTGCTGGCTTCCCGATGGAGGAATTGCGTTTATCTCCGACCGCAAGCCCGCTTACGCTTACTGCTGGGTTGTGTCCTCGCCGGTGCTGTATCGGATGGACCGCGACGGTTCCAACCAAAAACGCCTCTCCGCCAACTACCTGATGGACTTCACGCCGTCGGTNCTCGACGACGGACGGATCATTTTCACCCGCTGGGAGTATGTCGACCGTGGTGCTTGTCCGATTCAGAGTCTTTGGACGATCCATCCGGACGGCACCAACTTGGCAGGTTTTTTCGGCAATCGGATGCTTGCTCCCGGTACGTTTATGGACGCCCGGTCGGTGCCCGATTCACAGAAAGTCATTGCACTGGCCACCAACCACAACGGTGGCTGCGTCGGCGGTATCGTGCGGATTGATCGGCAGTTCGGTCCGAACGCCAAGGAAGGAATCCTGAATACAACGCCGGAAGTCGACATCTATAATCCCGGCGGTCAGTGGGGCAATGGACTGCGCGGGCCTTATGAAAAGCCGTTCGCTCTCGACGAATCGACCTATCTTGTGACGAAAAGCGGAGCCATACAGATTCGGACCGTCGACGGCGACCGGGCGACGCTCCTTCAGCCCGACTACAAAACCCAACGCGGTTATTACAGCGTTCAACCGGTCAAGACTTGGCCGACGCCGCCCGTTCTTCAATCGGGAACTTTCGACCAAACGGTCGTTCTGCCGGAAGACGGAAGCGCGTCCGGAAATTGGGCCGTCGTGGTTATGCAGGACGTGTACAACGGCCTCGAACCGACGATCAAACGCGGCGAAGTCAAACGCATTGCCGTTGTGCAAGACCTCGAAAAAGGCGTCCATTCGCCGATCCAGCGTCCGAAACCCGACGGGGGCCTGGAAGTCCTTGCCGTCTTCGGCTGGCAGTTTCCTCTCGTTTCGTGTGGTGCGACCTATTCGCCGAAGAAACTCTGGGGCTTCGCCGACGTTGCGGAGGACGGTTCTGCGGCATTCAAGGTGCCGTCGGAGGTGCCGATCTACTTTATGGCACTCGACGCCGAAGGCAGAGCCGTTCAACGGATGCGAACTTTCACGCATCTTATGC